>Ga0193706_1000921_pt1 | contig 14391 bp, 16 predicted proteins | sample U3c1metaG_FD_160130 | JGI IMG/M metagenome (GOLD analysis project Ga0193706, IMG submission 160130) | Soil microbial communities from a riparian zone of the East river system, Colorado, United States - U3c1 | ecosystem: Environmental > Terrestrial > Soil > Riparian zone | place: USA: East River... | reverse complement strand
ACCCAGGGGATCAAGGGCACGCAGCCTTTCTCCTTCCGAGCCGAGGCAAGGCGCGTCGGCGACTGCTGACGCAGGCCCGCGTCCGAGCGGGCACGCCGCGCAAAAGGCTTCCGTTAACCCCCTGTTTACCCTGCCGGGCCTAGAAAGGCGGAGTGCCGATTAGTGGGCACGCTTTCCTCCCTAGCAGGCTTAACAGCCTCAACTGGGCCGCTCCTCACCGGGCGGCCCGTTCTTTTGTGGGCCATAGCGTTTTCAAGTCAGGCGGCATCACCTGGCGGCTCGGAAAACGCGGCAAACGAAGCGAGGCCAAGCCAGGCACCGGTCGATCCAACCGGGGACCGGGCCTTGCGCGTCTCGTCCAACCGGAATAGCCGCCGCGCCGATGAACCCAACCGCGCCTTTCGCCGTGGCCCTGGTCTCCGGCGGCCTCGATTCGATGGTCGCTGCGGCAAGCGCCCGCGAGGCGGGTTACAGGCTGCTCGCGCTGACCGTGGATTACGGCCAGCGCCATCGGGTCGAGATCGAGGCCGCCCGGCGAATCGCGGCAATTCTGGGCGCCGAGCGCCACGTCGTTCTGCCCCTCGATCTGCGGGCCTTTGGCGGGTCCGCGCTCACCGCCGATATCGACGTTCCAAGGGACGGCGCGAGCGGGGGCGGGATCCCGGTCACGTACGTTCCGGCGCGCAACACGATATTTCTCTCGCTCGCTTTGGGCTGGGCCGAGGCCGCCGGCGCGCGCGACCTGTTCATCGGCGTCAATGCGCTCGATTATTCCGGCTATCCCGATTGCCGGCCCGATTTCGTCGCCGCGTTCGAGAATCTGGCCGCCCTTGCCACCAAAGCCGGAGTCGAGGGCGGCAGGTTCACGATCCACGCGCCGCTTCTTCACCTCGGCAAGGCCGACATCGTCCGCGAGGCGGCCCGGCTCGGTCTCGATGCCGGCATGAGCTGGTCCTGCTATGACCCTACGCCGGACGGATTGCATTGCGGCCGGTGCGAGAGTTGCGGCCTTAGAGCGCGGGGCTTCGCCGACGCGGGCATCGCCGATCCGACCGACTACGCGGTCAGACCTGAGGGCGCCCGATGAGCTATGCGGTCAAGGAGATGTTCCTGACCCTCCAGGGCGAGGGGGCTCAGGCCGGCCGCCGGGCGGTCTTCATCCGCCTCGCCGGATGCAATCTCTGGTCGGGCCGCGAGAAGGACCGGGCCGCCGCATCCTGCACCTTCTGCGACACCGATTTCGTCGGCACCGACGGCGAGAATGGCGGCCGCTACGATTCGCGCGGACTCGCGGAGCGCGCCTCCATCCTGTGGGGGGATCTGCCCGGACGCTTCTGCGTCGTTACCGGCGGCGAGCCGATGCTTCAGCTCGATTCGGACATGGTCGGCGCGCTCCACGAATCCGGCTTCGAGATCGCGATGGAGACGAACGGCACCCTGCCGGCGGCGGAGGGGCTGGACTGGATCTGCGTCAGCCCGAAGTCGGGAACCGAGATCGTCCAGCGCTCGGGCAATGAGCTCAAGCTGGTCTGGCCGCAGCAGGGCATGGACCCCGAGGCCTTCGCCTCATGGGATTTCGACCATTTCCTGATCCAGCCGATGGACTGCGAGGACAAGGAGGCCGCGCTCGCGGCGGCCATCGCCTATGTGAGGGAGCATCCGAACTGGCGGCTCAGCCTGCAGACCCACAAATTGCTTGGGCTGCCCTGATCATAATGATGCGAGACGCTGGCCGCGCCGACAGGGATGTATGGGCCGATTTCGATCGAGCCGGCATATAGGGGCCGACCCACCCCTAACCCCTCCCTCTCGAGCGTCGTGGCCCACTCGGCCCGTTCGCGACACAGGGAGGGGGATGAGAGCCAGCTACATCGTCAGATTGGCGCATTTGGCGATGAGCTGGTTCTTCTTGTTCCAGCAATCGGCGCGGTAGGGCGGAAGCGGCGCGAGCCGGATGGTGAACGGATTATAGGCCAGCTCGGCTCGGTCGTTGACCGGGATCAAGGCGTTGCGAAGCTCACGGACCCGGCGCTGGGCGAGCTGGTAAAGCTCGCCCTTCGGGGTTGCGAGCGCCGACTTGGTGATGCTCGCGGCGACCTGGCAGAAGCCGTATTGGGCCTGGAGGGTCGAGAAATTGTTGTAGGTGGCGGTCGAGAAATCGTCGAACAGCTTCTGGCCGCGGGCGCCGTGGACCCGTTTGAAATAATTTCCGAGCGTCGTGTAGGCGGCGGCAAGCTCGACGCTGTGATGGGCGAGTAGGCCGTTATAATTGGGCACCGCCCGAAGGTAAGGCGAGAACTGGCACTGGAGCGCCGCCACGTTGAGCCCGGCGCGCAGGTTCCAGAGCAAAGTGGCGCGATATTCGGCGGCGGTCGCGCCGGGGATCGGAATCCCGACCAGGGGATCGCTTCCCTCGATCGGGCCGGGCCGGAAATCGGGCTGGGCGAGGTATAGCTGGGCCTGGGCCGCTTGGGGCGCGGCAACGCCCGCCGCGATCGCCGCCAACAGACGATAATAGTTACGCATATCCGCCCTTCCGCTTCTTCCGTCCCCGACATGCTTAGCAGGGGCGGCGCCTCAATCCAGAGCGAAGCGGAGGGCCCCGTCGCGCCGGCCGCACGCCTCGTCATGCCGAGCGACGATGACTGAGCGAAAGAAAAGGCCGCCCGGTCGCCCGGACGGCCTTTTCCAAAAACCGAGACCTGCCGGAAATTACATTCCGTTGGCGTCGGTCGTGTTCGCCGTCGTCGTCGTGTCGGTCGACGTCGTGTTGGTCGACGTGGTGTCGGTCGTGGTGGCCGCGTTGGCGTCCATGCCGAGGTTGGCATCGGTGCCGTTCATGGCGTCGACCGAGGTGACGTCATTCATCAGCGGATCTTCGATGTTCATCTCGGCATTGTTGGTGGTGGCATCTTCGGCGCCGCCGCAGGCGGTGACGAGGAGGGCCGCGCCGGCGATCATCGAACCGGTCATTATTTTCGAAAGAAGGTCACGCATTTAAGAAACTCCCTAGATGGATGATTTGGTTCGGGATGGCCCCTTTTCAGCCAAATCAGTTTGCACCAATAAACGGAAAGAAAGCGGCTCTCAAGCCTTCACCGGCCCCCCCTCGAGAGAGACCAGAAAATGGTCGAGCCCCTGCTTCAGTGCCAGGTCGAAACGTTGTTGCCCGTTGGACACCCCCATCTCGTCGAGGCTGGTCACTGGAAATTCCGCAATACCGCACGGCACTATCCCTGAGAAGTGGGAAAGTTCGGGGCTGGCATTGACCGAGAAGCCGTGAAGGGTGACCCATTTTCGCACCCTGAGCCCGATCGCCCCGATCTTCGCCTCGCGGCCTTCACGTCCGGTCCAGATTCCGATGCGGCCCTCCGCGCGCCAGGCCGCGACGCCGAGCTCGGCGAGCGAGGCGATCAGCCAGCCTTCGAGCGCGTGGACGAAGCGGCGGATGTCCCGGCCCCTCTTCTCCAGATCGAGCATCACATAGCCGACCCGCTGGCCAGGCCCGTGATAGGTGTAGCGGCCGCCGCGTCCCGCCTCGAAGACCGGAAATCCCTGCGGGTTGAACAATTCGGCCGGATCGGCGCTCGTTCCGGCCGTGTAGAGGGGAGGGTGCTCGAGCAGCCAGATCAGCTCGCGCTCGTCTCCGGCGCGAATCGCCGCCGCGCGCGCCTCCATGGCGGCGAGCGCCTCGGCATAGCGGGTGAGCCCCGGCGTGACCCGCCATTCTATGTCCGCGGACGGCATGAAGCGCCTGTCCACCAGGGCGCGCCGCGGTTCAAGGCCTGCCTTGCTATGCCCGGCGCCGCCCGGCTATGTTTGGGCGGAGAGGGCGAAAAGATGAAATTTTCCTACAGCGAAGTGTGGAACGACGCGGTCGAGATGCTGCGCACCAATGCGACGATCGTGATCGCGCTGGCCGGCGTGTTCCTGTTCCTTCCGGGCTTGCTGGTGGCACATTTCCTGCCGATGCCGACGACCGAGGCGGGCTTTCGCGAGCTGTATCGCCTCATGTGGGAATATTTCACGGCGAACGGGCTGTGGATCTTCCTCGCCCGACTCGTGGCCATGGTCGGCGAGATCTCGCTTCTGATCCTGTTTCTCGATGCCAGGGGAAGAAGCGTTGGCACATTGATCGCGGCCGCGGTCATGATCCTTCCCTTCTATTTCGTGGCCAGCTTCCTCTCCGGGCTGATGCTGGCCGTCGGCTTCGCGCTTCTGATCGTGCCCGGCCTCTATCTGATCGGCCGGCTCGCTTTGGTCGGGCCGCACATCGCGGCCGCGGGAGAACGCAATCCGATCGCCGCGATCAGGCGAAGCTTCGAGATGACCGAGGGCAAGGGCTGGGCGGTATTGGGCCTGCTCATGCTGGTCTGGATCGCCGGAGCGGTCATCGCCGGCGTGATCGGATCGCTTCTGGGCATCCTTTTCATCGCGGTCGCGGGGCAGGACGTTGGCGCACTGCTCACCAACATCGTCAATTCGATCACCAACGCGGCGCTCCAGACCGTGGTGATCGCACTGGTTGCCGCGCTCTACATGCGGCTCCGGGCCGGCTCAGCGGCGAAGGTGGATTAGCGGAATCTGGGGCGCCGAGCCGCTTGGCAGGAGGCCTTTCAGGCGCGGGTCCGGGAAGCTTTCGAAGGCGCGCTTATAGGCTTTGAAGCCCGCTTTCACATAAGCGCGGAGCGCGGCCGGATGGTCGAGCGTGCAGGTGTTGACGTGGACCCGCCGAACGCCCGGGCGCCAGGCGAGCTTCATCGTCTCCGCGAACAGCCAGGGTCCGTGGCCGAGTCCCGAGAGCTCGGGGACGAGGCCGAGGAACCGGATCAGGCATTCGCCGGGGGTCCGGAAGTCGAGCTCGAGCAGGCCTACCTCCTCGCCTTGCCCGTCGATCACCGAATGGACCTCGGCCATCGCCGCGGCCAGAGTCGAGTCGTCCATCCTCAGCCGCGAATACCAGAGCCAGGGTGCGCCGATCTTCTCGAAGAGACGGCGATAGCGGCCGGTGTCGGCCTGCTCCCACCGCTCCAGCCGCAGCGGCGCGACCGGGACGGGGGAGGCCGACACCGGCGGCTCGGTCATCTCGAGATATGTCACCACGGCGCCGAGGTGACCGGCCGGGATGTCGGTCAGGGCCATCAATTCCTCCCCACGATCTCGTGGGGAGGGGGCCCGTCGCCGCAGGCGATGGGGGAGGGGTAAGGTCGAGGCCTGCGCAACTACCCCTCCACCACTCTTCGAGTGGTCCCGCTCCCATTCGCTCCGCGACAGGGAGGAACTGGGGGCCTCCGCCGGGACCGGTTCACGACCAGCGCGCCTCGGGGGGAAGGCTCATCAATATGGCTTCGACATTTCCGCCGGTGCGCAGGCCGAAGGTGGTTCCGCGGTCGTATATCAGGTTGAACTCGGCATAGCGACCGCGCCATTCGAGCTGGCGGGCTTTGTCCAGCTCGTCGAAGGGCGTGTCCATCCGCTTTCGGACCAGCTTGGGGAAGATGTCGAGCAAAGCCTCGCCGACGTCGCGGGTGAAGGCAAAGCTGGCCTCGAACGGTGCCTCGAGATGATCGTAGAATATGCCGCCGACGCCGCGATGGACTCCGCGGTGTGGGATGTAGAAATATTCGTCGGCCCATTTGCTGAACCGGTCGTAGAAGGTCTGGTCGTGGGCGGCGCAGGCGGCTCGAAGCCGCGCATGGAACTCGCCCGTATCCTCCTCATAGGGGATTGGTGGGTTGAGATCGGCGCCGCCGCCGAACCAGCGCCGCGTGGTCGCCAGGAAGCGCGTGTTCATGTGGACGGCCGGAACGTGCGGATTGGCCATATGGGCGACGAGGCTTATCCCGGTCGCGAAGAAGCTCGGATCCTCCTCGGCGCCGTGGATGGTGCCGGCGAATTCCGGGCTGAACCGGCCCGAGACGGTCGAGACATTGACTCCGACCTTCTCGAACACCCGGCCCTTCATCAGGCCGCGGACTCCGCCGCCCCCGGGCGCGCCGTCCGAATCCTCGCGGTCCCAGGGCGTGAACTCGAAGGCGGCGTCGCTGTCCGCCTCCCGCTCGATCCCCTCGAAAGCGGCGCAGATCCGGTCGCGAAGCGATTCGAACCAGTCGCGCGCGGCCTGCTGCTGGTCGTCCAATTCGATCATCTCGGCCATTGGTTGGTCTGCCTCAGCGCTTCGGCGAGCGAGATGCTCGCGGCCGCGGCGAGATTCAAGGATCGGGTTCCGGGCGCCTGCGGGATTCGGATCCTCAAGGCGGCGGCCTCATGGACTTCGGGCGGCGCCCCGCGGCTCTCCGAGCCGAAGAGGAGGATATCGTCCGGCGCGAAGCGCGCGTCGTGGAGGTTCACGTCGCCGGCGGTGGTGAGAAGCACGAGCCGGCCCGCCGCGGCCCGAAGGAAATCGTCCCAGCCGGAGTGGCGGACGACATCGGCCAATTCGGCATAATCCATTCCGGCGCGCTTCAGCGCCCGATCCGAGAAAGCGAATCCGCACGGCTCGACGATGTCGACGGGAACGCCGAGGCAGGCGGCGAGGCGCAATATGGCGCCGACGTTGCCGGCTTGGTCCGGCTGGTAAAGGGCGAGGCGCATGAGTCGGATTTCCGTTCCTCCCCTGCATTTGCAGGGGAGGGGGACCGCCTGCAAGGCGGTGGAGGGGCTTCTTGCGCCGAAGGCCCCTCCACCATGCTCCGCATGGTCCCCCTCCCCTCGAAATCGAGGGGAGGAATGCAAGGGCAAAATGCCTGTTGGCAAAGCGGCGCCCGCGCGGCTATCAGGCGCGCCAAGCCGCAAACAGGGGGGCGGGCCGCGCTGACGCACGGACCGCCTTGTTCGCCTTGGGCGCGGCGAGTGGGCTTCTCTCCCCGGCATTTTCCGGCCGCGGTGAGCTCTGCATCCGGTTCGAACCGCTGAAGGATGTTATGGCGACGGTTGGACATAGTGACGCGACATCGGCCGCGGCGCCCAATGATGGGCTGGATCGCCGGGATTTCATCAATATCGCAGCGGTGAGCTTCGCGGGCGTAGGCGCCGCGGCGACGCTCTATCCGCTGATCAACCAGATGAATCCCTCGGCGGACGTGCTCGCTCTCGCCTCGATCGAGGTCGACATTGCGGCGATCGAGCCGGGACAGGCGATCAAGACGATATTCCGAAAGCAGCCTCTCTTCGTGAGGCACCTGACTCCTCAGGAGATCGCGGCGGCCAATGCCGTTCCGGTCGGCGAGCTTCGCGATCCCCAGACGCTCGCCGAGCGTACCAAGGAAGGCAAGCAGCAGTGGCTGATCACGATGGGCGTGTGCACCCATCTCGGCTGCGTCCCGCTCGGTGCGTCCGAGGGCGAGAACAGGGGCCAGTTCGGCGGCTATTTCTGCCCCTGCCACGGATCGCATTACGATACGGCCGCCCGGGTCCGCAAAGGCCCGGCGCCGAAGAATCTCGAAGTGCCGGATTATGTGTTCAAATCCGACACTGTCGTCACAGTAGGCGAGGTGGCCTGAGATGAGCTTCCCCTGGGCGCAGGAATATCAACCCAAGAGCGGCTTCATGCGCTGGCTCGACGAACGGCTGCCTTTGCCGCGCCTGGTCTACGGATCGGTCGGCGGCGGCTATCCGGTGCCGCGCAACCTCAATTATTTCTGGAATTTCGGAGTCCTGGCCGGAATCGCGCTGACGATCCAGATCGTCACCGGGATCATCCTGGCGATGCATTTCATCCCGTCGGGCGACCATGCCTTCCAGTCGGTCGAGCATATCATGCGCGACGTGAATCAGGGCTGGCTTCTGCGTTACGCCCACGCCAACGGGGCCAGCTTCTTCTTCATCGTCACCTACATCCACATCTTCCGGGGAATCTATTACGGCTCCTACAAGGCGCCCCGCGAGCTGGTGTGGATGCTCGGCCTCGTCATCCTGCTGCTGATGATGGCGACCGCCTTCATGGGCTACGTCCTGCCCTGGGGGCAGATGAGCTTCTGGGGCGCGAAGGTGATCACCGGCCTGTTCGGAGCGATCCCGCTCGTCGGAGAACCGATCCAGCATTGGCTGCTCGGCGGCTACGCGCCCGACGAGGCGACCCTGAACCGCTTCTTCTCGCTCCATTACCTGCTTCCGTTCGTGATCGCCGGAGTGGTCATCCTCCACATCTGGGCGCTTCACATCCCGGGATCGAGCAACCCGACCGGAGTCGAGGTGAAGACCCCGCAGGATACCTTGCCGTTCCATCCTTTTTACACCGCAAAGGACGGGTTCGGCCTCGGTATCTTCCTGATCCTGCTCGCCTTCGTGGTCTTCTTCGCGCCGAACTATCTGGGCCATGCCGACAATTACATCCCGGCCAACCCGCTCTCGACCCCGGCGCATATCGTGCCCGAATGGTATTTCTGGCCCTTCTACGCGATCCTTCGCGCCTTCACGGTCGATTTCATCCTGCCCGCGAAATTGTGGGGCGTGCTGGCCATGTTCTCGGCCATCCTTCTGCTCTTCTTCCTGCCCTGGCTCGATCCGTCGCCGGTTCGCTCGGGAAGCTACAGGCCGCGCTTTCGCCAGTTCTTCTGGATCCTGGTGCTCGACATATTCGTGCTCGGCTATTGCGGAGGGCGTCCGCCGGAAGAGCCGTTCGTGATGATCAGCCAGATCGCCACGATGTATTATTTCGCCCACTTCCTGATCATCCTGCCGATCCTGTCCAGGGTCGAGCGGACTTTGCCGCTGCCCAATTCCATCGCGGAATCGGTGCTTCACGGGGAGGCGGCCGAAGCCGCGCCCGCGGACCTGAGCGGGGCCCGGCCCGCCGCCGCGGAATAGGAAGGACGAGTCATGGTTCGTATCTTCGGCTTCCTGGTTGGGGTCGGCTTCGTCGCCGTCGCGGCCTGGTCCCTGCTCTGGGGGGCAATCGCCTTCCTCGGCGAGGAGCATGTGACCACCGTCGAGCACCGGTTCCACAAGGAGCCCAGGTCGCTCGCGCTCGCGTCGGACGGCCCGTTCGGCAAATATGACGACCGGCAGCTCCAGCGCGGATTCCAGGTCTACAAGGAGGTCTGCTCCTCCTGCCACTCGCTGGGCTATGTCGCGTTCCGCAACCTCGAGGACCTCGGCTACGAAGAGGCCGAGGTCAAGGCGATCGCCGATCAGTGGACCACCCAGGTCCCGTCCGTCGATCCGAAGACCGGCGAGGCGGCGACCCGCAAGGCGATTCCGGCCGACAAGTTCCCCAGCCCCTATCCCAACGAGGTCGCGGCCCGCGCCGGCAACAACAATGCGCTTCCGCCCGATCTGTCGCTGATCACCAAGGCGCGCGAGGGCGGCGCGGCCTATGTCTATTCGCTCCTGACCGGATATCAGAACCCGCCGGCCAGCCTCCCGGCGGAATCGCGCCCCGGCAAGGGGCTTCACTTCAACCCCTATTTCGCCAACCTCAACATCGCCATGCCGCCGCCGCTCACCGCCGACGGCCAGGTCAGCTATGCCGACGGCACGGCCGCGACCCGCGACCAGATGGCTAAGGACGTCGCCGCCTTCCTGACCTGGACGGCCGAGCCCCGGCTCGAGAACCGGCACGGCGCCGGGCTCGCGGTCCTCGTCTTCCTGATCATCGCAACCGTCCTCGCCTACATGGCCTATCAGAACATCTGGCACGGCTCGCCGCGCCGGGTGCGCGAGACCGGGCCTCTCGATCCGGGGAATATGGCGAAGCGAGACGCCGCGAGCCGCGAGGCCGGCATCGAGGGGAATTGACCGGCCGCGGCGCGGAAGGGGTCCTCATGATTTCCGGGCATGACGACCTCAAGGCGCTGATCCGGACCATTCCGGACTTCCCCAAGCCCGGAATCCAGTTCCGCGACATCACCACCCTGCTGCTCGACGGGGCAGGCTTCGCCGCGGCGATCGAGCGGCTGGCCTTCAAGATCGAGGACAAGCCGGACCTGATCGCGGGAATCGAGGCTCGCGGCTTCGTCGTCGCCGCGGCTCTGGCCCAGCGGCTCGGCACCGGGCTTCTGCTCATCCGCAAGCACGGCAAATTGCCCGGAGCGACGATCGCCGAGGAATATGCGCTCGAATATGGCACCGACCGGCTCGCGATGCATGTCGACGCCTGCGCGCCGGGCGCCCGCGTCGAGATCGCCGACGATCTGGTCGCGACCGGCGGCTCCGCTCTCGCCGCCGCCCGCCTCGTCCATCGCGCCGGCGGAACGGTCACGGGGATGTCGTTCATCGTCGACCTTCCCGATCTCGGCGGCGCCGACGTGCTTCGCAAGGAAGGCTTTGCGGTGCGAAGCCTGGTCGCCTTCGAGGGCGCTTGATCGCTCGCCGCCGGAACGCGCGGCGCTTCCGTTGGTTTACAGGAGGTTAACGGTTCATTCGCCGTTCACGGCTCCGGGCGGATTCTTGACCCACCGTTCGGACATCGGGAGAGTCGCCATGTACGTGCCCCGTCTTCGTTCCGCTTTGATCCTCCTCGCCGGCACGCTGGGCCTGAGCGCCTGCGGCTATAATGACGGCTATGGCTATAGCCGCGTTTCGGTCGGCTACGGCTCTGGAGGCGGCGGCTATTGCGATCCTTATTATGGCTGCCGGAGCCGCTACCGGAGCTCCTATTACGATCCCTGGTACGGCTGGTACGGCGACTATTATTATCCCGGCATCGGTTTCTACATCTACGACCGCTCCGGCGGCCGGCACCGCTGGAACGACGATCACCGCCGCTACTGGGAAGGCCGCCGCTCGAACTATCACGGGCGTGACTGGAACGACCGGCGCTGGGAGAATTGGAACGGTTATCGCGGAAACCGGGGAGGCTGGGACGGCCGCCGCGACGGACGCCGCGACGGCGACCGACGCTGGCGGCGGCGTTAGGCTGAACCTCCCTCTCCCCATGTGGGAGAAAGCGGGGGGAAGGGGTGCGGCTCGGCAAATGCCGAGCCGGGCGCTCTGCGTGCGCCTGAACCCCTCATCCAGCTTCGCCTAAGCTCACCAAGAGGCTCGCTAGGTTTGCGCATCCGTGGCGCGCTGGCTCGTCCCCCGGACGAGCCTTAATTGCGCGCCACCCCACAAGGGAAGAGGGGTTAGGCCTGCGCCGGCCGCCGCTGGATCAGCACGATCGAGGTGAATCGGAGGACCGGGACGTCGTCCTGGTTCAAGACCGTGACGTTGGAGCGGTAGGAGCCGATGTCCGGCTTGCTCCGCGACGGGGTGACGTCGACGATCTCGCTCTCGGCCCGCAGGGTGTCGCCCGGGTAGACGGGTTTCAGCCAGCGCAACTCGTCGACTCCGGGCGAGCCCAGGCCCGCTTGCGGATGGGCCTCGAGATTCTCGACGAGCATCGACATGGTCATGGCGCAGGTATGCCAGCCGCTCGCCGCGATCCGGCCGAAATGGGTCCGGGACGCCGCCTCGTCCGAAAGGTGGAAGGGCTGGGCGTCATATTTGCGCGCGAACTCCAGCACCTCGTCCCTCGTGACCTGGTAGGAGCCGAAGCTCGCCTGGTCGCCCACCTTCAGATCCTCGAGATATTTCACGCGCGCCTCCGCAATTCCCGACACGCCTAGAACGGCTAAGCGGCGCGGGGTCAACCGCCCGTTCGGCGGCGGGGCTTTGCTGGTGACAGCGGCGCCGGCGCGTGGCACCCGGAGACCGGTTTCGAGCGTGGGAGGATGTGAATGCGGTATCTTATCCCGGCCTTGCTTGCCTCCGCGGCGCTTGCCGGCTGCGCGGCTCCGGGCGCCCGAGAGAGCGGACCGACCGCAGCGGCAAATGCCGCGCCCGTCTCGGTCGGGATCATCGCCTTCAACGATTTTCACGGCAATATCGAGCCGCCGCGCCAGGCGGTTCCAGCGCCGGGCGCCGGTGGCGAGAGGGTGCGCGTGCCGGCCGGCGGAGTGGCCTATCTGGGCTCGGCAATCGCCCGGCTTCGCGCGGCCAATCCCAATAATGTGGTCGTCGCGGCTGGCGACATGATCGGCGCGTCGCCGCTCTCCTCGGCAATCTTCCTGGACGAGCCGACCATCCTTGCGATGAACCTGATCGGGGTCGACCTCAACGCGGTCGGTAATCACGAATTCGACCGCGGGCGAGCCGAGCTGCTTCGGATGCAGAAGGGCGGCTGCGCGAAGAACACGTTGCGCGAGCCTTGCCAGCTCGACCCGGACTTTCCGGGCGCGCGATTCAAGTTCCTCGCCGCCAACGTCGTCACCGAGAGCGGGGAGACCCTGTTTCCGGGCTACTCGATCAGGAGCTTCGGCAAAGGCCGCGGCGAGGTGAAGATCGGCTTCATCGGAATGACTCTGAAGGAAGCGGCCACCATGGTCACGCCGGCCGGAGTCGCCGGGCTCAGCTTCCGGGACGAAGCCGAGACGGTCAATGCCCTGATCCCGCGCCTCAAGGCCGAGGGCGCCGACGCGATCGTGGTGCTGATCCACCAGGGCGTCTCGATCAAGGTCCCCTATGACGACAAGAGCTGCGAGGGGATTGACGGCGACCTGCTGCCGATCCTCGCCCGGCTCGATCCGGCGGTGGACCTGGTCGTCTCCGGCCATACCCACAATGCCTATATTTGCGACTATGGGCGGATCGACGCGTCGCGGCCGTTCCTGGTCACCAGCGCCGGCCGCTACGGCACCATGCTGACCGATATCCGACTGACGATCGACCCCGTCGCCGGCAGGGTCGTTTCGAAGATCGCGGATCCCGTCATCGTCCAGAGCGAATCTTATGTCGGCGCGTCCGGGCCGGTCGAGCCGACCGACCTCTATCCCCGCTTCGAGCGTGAGCCGAAGGTGGCGGCTTTGGTCGACCGCTACGTGGCCGCCTCGGCTCCGCTCGCCAGCCGAATGGTCGGCCGCCTCACCGGCAATGCCCTGCGCGCGAAAAACGAATCGGGTGAGCAGGTGCTCGGCGACCTCGTCGCCGACGCCCACCTCGCCGCCACGCGCGCGGACGGGGCGGGCGGCGCCCGGATTGCGTTCACCAACGGCAGCGGCGTCCGCGCCGACATCGTGCCGGGGGCGGACGGCGCGGTCACCTTCGGCCAGATCTTCGCGGCCCAGCCGTTCGGCAACAATCTGGTGGTGAAGAGCTTCACCGGCCGCCAGATCAAGGCCCTGCTCGAGCAGCAATTCGCGAGCGGCACCAACACCGTGACCGATCCGAACATGCTGATGCCTTCGGCCGGCTTCCGTTACTCCTACGATCTCAGGCGGCCCGCCGGGCAGCGGATACTCGAGGCGACGCTCGACGGAGCGCCAATCGAGGATGGAAAGACTTATCGGGTCGCGATGAACAGCTTCCTCGCCAGCGGCGGCGACAATTTCACGATCTTTCGCGAGGGCACGGACCAAATCGGGGGCTTGCAGGACATAGACGCGCTCGAAGCCTATCTCGCCTCGGTGGGGCAGCTCGTGCCGCCAGTTGCGGATCGGATCCGCAACCTCGATCCGAAGCCGCCGGCGGTGCCGGAAGACTGAATGAAAAACCTCCCCTAGCGGATTTCCGGGAGGGGATTGAGGGGTGGGCCTTCTGCAGAAGCGACCCGCGCCTTCTCATCAGATTCAGCAAGGGCCCACCCCAACCCCCTCCCGGAAATCCGGTAGGGGGCTAAGGGCAGAGGGCCTAGACGTTGAAGCGAAACAGCAGCACGTCGCCGTCCTGGACGACATAGTCCTTGCCCTCGGAGCGCATCTTTCCGGCTTCCTTGGCCCCGGTCTCGCCGCCGCAGGCGATGAAATCCTCATAGGCGATGGTCTCGGCCCGGATGAAGCCGCGCTCGAAATCGGTGTGGATGACGCCCGCCGCCTGGGGCGCCTTCGAGCCTTTCTCGACCGTCCAGGCCCGCGCCTCCTTGGGGCCGGCGGTGAAGAAGGTGATCAGATGGAGGAGGTCGTAGCCGGCCCGGATCACCTGGCTGAGCCCGGTTTCCTCGAGCCCGAGGTCCTTGAGGAATTCGGGGCGGTCGGCGGCGTCCATGGTCGCGATCTCGGCCTCGATCGCGGCCGAGATGACGACCGCTCCGGCGCCCTCGGCCGCCGCTTTCTCGAAGACCCGAGCGCTGTGCGCGTTTCCGCCGGCGGCGTCGCCCTCGTCGACGTTGCAGACGTAGAGGACGGGCTTGGCGGTGAGCAATTGCGCCCGGTCGAGCGCCATTTTCTCCTCATGGTCCTTAGGCTGGGTCAGACGGGCCGGCTTGCTGTCGCGCAGAAGATCGAGCGCCTGGCCGAGGACAGACGCCTGGATCTTCGAATCCTTGTCGCCCTGCTGGGCTTTCTTGACCAGGTTGGGGACCCGCTTCTCGAGGCTTTCGAGGTCCGCGAGCATCAGCTCGGTCTCCACCGTCTCGGCGTCGGCCACTGGATCGACCCGCCCTTCGACATGGGTGACGTCGAAGGGCGGGTCGAT
>Ga0193706_1000920_pt1 | contig 14394 bp, 9 predicted proteins | sample U3c1metaG_FD_160130 | JGI IMG/M metagenome (GOLD analysis project Ga0193706, IMG submission 160130) | Soil microbial communities from a riparian zone of the East river system, Colorado, United States - U3c1 | ecosystem: Environmental > Terrestrial > Soil > Riparian zone | place: USA: East River... | reverse complement strand
CGACGCCGAAATCGAAGGGCCGGAATGGATCGTTGTTCGGGTTGATCATCAGGTCCGAACCCGTGTTGTCGGGGCGGTCCGCGCCGGCTCCCCCCTTGCCTGCGTTGGGACCGCCGCGACCTCCGAGTTGACCGGGGGGAGAGTCCGAAGGATGGGGAACCTTTGATTCGCCCGACGCATCGATCAGGCCGTTCAGCGTGGCCTTGCCGCGCACGAGGAGACGCGCGGGCTTGCTGCCATCGAAGCGCAGCACTCCGCCCGTCTCGATGTTGACCGTCGCGAACTCGAAGATGCCGTCCGCGACGTTGATCGGATTCGGTGTGCCGCCCGGCGATGCCTGGTAATCGAAATTGTCGAGCAGATCGCCCGCCGCGAAAGTCTCCTGATCGACGCCGTCGAGCAGGTGCGCCGTTCCGCCAGGAATGGTCGGGCCGGACATGAAGATCACCGAAGTTGTGGGAACGTGGATGTTCAGGGGGGGGACGATCTTATAGGCGTCGAAAGTGAAGCTGGTTCCCGTCGCGCCTGCGGTGTCGAAGTCGATTCGCAGGGTGTCACCGGTTTCTTGCGAGAAAGTTGCTCCTGCGAGGAGCGGATCCGGGCTGTTGTTGAACGCCTGGACCAGGTTGTTCAGGGTCAGCGCGGGGAACTGGTTCTCAAACTCGACGAACCCTGGAAAACCGCCAGCGAAGTCGGTCACGGTCAGCTGCACGCCATTCATGTCGATCGTGTCGCCATCGAGCGGCCCTGACAGATTGAACTTGATGAAACCGGTTCCGAAGGTCGGGCTGGTGTGCAGCGTGCGCACTTCGCCGGCGGCGACCTTGAGGTCGCCGAGACGGCCGGAGCCGCCGCCGAGACCCGGAGTCAGGCGACCGGCGGTCGCTTCACCCCAGAAGGCTCCGGTGCGGTTCTGATCGCAGTTGGCGAGGGTCGTGAACTGCTCGCCGCCCGGGGGAAGGAGCACCGGCGGGAAGCTGATGAACTGCGGAGTGAAAAGCACAGGGCCCGCGTTGCCGAGCGAGTTGCCGGTCAAGTCCTTGATGCCGACCGGCAGGTTGACGATCACCTTGCGCGGGCTGGCCAGATTGGAGCCAGCGCTCGGGAAGGGATTCGACGGCGTGAAGACCACGGTGGTCTGCAGCGAGACCTGATCGAGGTTGAACGTGAACGACCCCTGGATCAGCACCTGGTCGAGCGTGTTCGCGACGTTGCCGTCGGGGTCGAGCTTGACCGTGATCGTCGGCGACTGACCGGTTCCCGGGATCACCAGGGTTCCGATGTTCATCAGGTCGTTGAAGACCATGGTGATCTTCGTGGTCAGCAACACGCCGACCGCGCCGTTCGCGGTCACGCCAGGTCCGGCAACCGTGTCGACGAACACTGCGACGGCGGGCGGCCCGGCGACCGGGTCGCCGATTCCCTGAGTGGTGATCGCGCAGGACAGGCGCGTGGCGTTTTCCGTTCCGCCGGTGGAGCGGATGAAGGGCGGGGAATCACCCTGCTTCGTGCCCGGGATGATCACGGTGTAGGAAGCGCCCGGCTGGAATCCGAAGACCGGATTTCCGCTCGTGTCGAAGGTCAGCGAGGGCCGGAAGATCACGCGGCGCGAGTCGAAGGGGTCGATCAGGTAGGTGCCGGGAGGCACGGTCCCGGTGGCCGCATCGCTCACCTGGAAGGACTGCTTGCTGACCGAGGAGAACTGCACCGGCTTCGAGAAGAGCACGCCGATCTCCTGGTTCTGGGTGGTGTTGATCACCCCGCAGGAAATCTGGCCGCCCGTCGCGCCGTTGGAGCTGCAACTCAGCGTGCAGGATTCGATGAACATGGCGCCGGTCGCGCCACTGCTCGATTTGCTGCAGGAGGAGAACAATCCGGCGAGGCCGAGGGCCAGCACCGCTACAGACATGCCCAGTCGATTCATTGCGTGGTTACCTGGGGGCGCTTGGGGGGCGCTCCTGCTGCTCGAAAACTGTGTGGAAGAGGGGACCCGGTGGGCGTCCCGCGCGTACGAATGCCCTCGAACTGAAACCGCCCGGAAGCGGTCCATCGTGCTTCCCAGGGAACGGCATTTTTCGCTGCTCGAACGGTCCGCGCGGGAACATTCGAGGGCGAGCAGGGGGGCCGTGCCAGGGGAATCGGGGTTGAGCACTATAGAAAGGATGGTCGCGCAGTTGCCAGAGTTTTGCCACTCTCCAATGTCCGCCACCCGTCTCGGGAGGGCCTGGCCGCAGGGCGGCAGGAGTCTCTCGAGCACGTGGTCCGTGGCCGGATCGCGCACCGTCCGCCAACCAGGGCTCAAATCCTGTGCCTGTCGCCGACGGTCCGTTCATTGCTCCTGAACCCCTCCCATGCACACCTCCGACGCCATGGTCCTCCCCTCCTGTCACACCCGTCATCGCGCACCGCTCAGTCGGCGAGCGACTTCGCACACCCGCTCCGGGCTGGCGGGCGCCCTGCTCTGCCTCGCGGCCTTCCTCGTCGCTTGCGGTGACCATGGTTCCAGCGCCGCGCCGAGCGCAAAGACCGGGGCGGACCAGGCCCCCGCCAAGGCCCAGATCGAGGCCCTGCGCCAGGCGTTCATCCCGATCGATCCCACGGCGACCAGCGACAAGCAATACGAGTGGCGTGAGGCGCGGCGCAAGCTACTCCTGGAGCTCGAGCGCGGCCCGCAAACCCTGGCCGCGCCCGCGATCGAAGCCTTCCAGAAGGAAGTCGACGGCAGGGACGACTGGCGCTCGGCCCTGCTCTCGGTCGCGGCCCACACCGACCGCGAGCTGGCGCGACCGCTGCTCGAGAAACTGTGCCTGTTCTACGACGGCGTGACCGGCCTGGGCGTGCGGACCGAGGCGATGCGCCTGTGGTGCGAGACCTCTCCGGCGCCCGCGGTCAAGCTCCTGCAGCCGATCCTGCTCCAGCCGCGACCGAGCATCACCTATCCGCCGAAGGAGCAGATGCTGCGCCACTGGATCAACGCCGCACGCTCGATCCGCCAGCCGATCGACGTCACCCTGGCGACGATCGCGACCGACATCACCCAGCCGGCGGACGCGCGCTATGTCGCGGTCGACGAGCTCGCCTTGGAAAAGGGCAGCTCGATCGGCGCCAAGGCGCTCGAGACCGTGCTCGTCGAATCGGGCTCCGACGGCATGCTGCGCCGCAAGGCCGCCCAGGCGATGCGCGGCGCCCTGTCGCGCGAAGACTTGTGCGCCATCCTGACGCGGATCTCCGAGCACGAGTCGGACGCGACGTTCCTGTATTTCCTCGACGACATGCTGCAGAAGAACTGTCGGTGATCACCGACACCCACGCCCACGTCTTCTGGTCGGAGTACGACGCGGATCGCGAGCTCGTGCTCGCCCGCGCGCGCGAGGCCGGTGTCGATCGCATGGTGATCGTCGGCACCAACCCGGACACGTCGAGCCAGGCCTTCGCCTTGTGCGCGGGCCAGAAGGGTCTGTATCCGACGGCGGGAATCCATCCGCACGACGCGGCGGAGCACGGCGCAAAGTCGCGCGCGCAGATCGCCGCCCTGTGCGCCAGGCAGGAATGCGTGGCCGTCGGCGAGACCGGGCTCGACTGGTTTCGGAACCTCTCGCCGCGCGACGCGCAGCTCGACAACTTCCGCTGGCACCTCGAGCTGGCGCGCGAGCTCTCGCTGCCGATCATCGTGCACTCGCGGGATGCTCACGAGGACACGCTCGCCTTGCTGCGCGAGTTCCGCGGCGTGCGCGGAGTGATGCATTGCTACACGCTGGGCGAGCCCGAGCTCGCTCCCTACCTGGAGCTCGGCCTGTTCATCTCGTTCAGTGGCGTGGTTACCTACCCGAAGAACGCGGCGAATCGCGCCGCTGCCCGCGCCGTCCCCGAGGATCGGCTGCTGGTCGAGACCGACTGCCCCTTCCTCGCGCCGCAAGGCCACCGCGGCACGCGCAACGAGCCGGCCCTGGTGCGCAGCGTGCTCGAGCACATCGCAGCGGCGCGCGGCGTGGACTTCGAAGAGCTCGCGCGCACGACTTCGCGCAACGCCGCGGAGCTGTTCCGCTTCGAGTAAAATGAAGCGGGGCGCCGCCGGATGACCGGCGGCGCCCCGCGATGCATGCGCTCGCGACGGTCTTACTGGACGGGTGCCCAGGTCAGGGTGTCGTTCGCGACCACGCCGTTGATACCCAGCGGGCTGCCCATGTCCAGGGCGGTCGAGAAGACTGCGTCGAAGTTCGGGCCGCCGACCGTGGTCGTGTAGGGCACCGCTTGACGGTTCAGGGTCTGGAGCAGGTCGCCTTCTTGGTTGACGAAGAAGACGCGGTTGCCCGTCTGGTTGACTTGGATCGGCCAGGCGTAGCAGCACCAGAGCACTTCGCCGTTGTCCGGATCCGGGTAAGGACCGACGATCGAACCGCCGCCCGCTTCTTCCGGAATTCCCGCGGTCGCGGCACCGACCGTCGCGGCCGGCAACCACACTTGATACAGGTAGCCCGAGCGCGAGACCTGGCTGGTGGCGTTGACCGCACCGAAGGCCGAGGACATCACGGACGGAGTCAGGTTGTCCGTACCGGCGACACCGGGGGCCGGAATACCGGCCGCGCTGATGCGAACCGGTTGCGCACCGGCGAGCTCGGCGAAGTAGCCGTACTCACCCGCGCCGTCGCCGTCCGAGTCGATCGCGCCGGAGGATTGGACCTGCGCTTGCGACGAGGACAGTGAACGGAGGGTGCTGATTGCGGCCGATTCGTTCGCCGAAAGGCGAGCGCTCAGCAGCTTCGGAATCGCGACTGACGCGATGATCGCGATGATCGCGACAACGATCATCAGTTCGATCAGCGTGAAACCAGAGTTCTTGCGGTTGATCATCATCTTGGTAGTTTCCATCTGCCTGCACGGCGCAGCAGCCGTCGCTTCCAGCAGTTCTTTCCTCACGCGGGAGGGTTGCTTTTTGAAATGCGCGGCGCCGGCTTGTACCCCGGCATCCGCACTCCGATCTGGGGCGGTCCACAAGGACCGTCCCTCCCACCCCCCCTCCAGGTCGTCCCTGTCCGGCGGGCGGCGTTCGACGCGGCATGGATCGGCGCATCGAGTGGCCATGCTTGAGCCAACAAGAGTTTTTCAATGTTTTTTCACTCGCGCCCCAGGCCTGGGAGGAGCGAGCGGCGCGGGAGCGCTGCCAAGCGCCGCGGAGCATTGCGAAAAAAAAGCGCGAGGCTGGTCCATCGGGACCAGCCTCGCGCGATGTCCAGGTCGCTCGCGCGACCGTGGCTTATTTCTGCGCGCCGCCGAGAGCTCCGACCACGTCGAGGATCGGCAGGAAGACGCTGAGCACCACGCCGCCGACGATCACACCCATGAAAGTGATCAGGATCGGCTCGATCAAGCTCGTCAAGGCCTTGATCGCCGCCTTGACCTGCGCGTCGTAGAACTCGGCGATCTTTTCCAAGAGGGCTTCGAGGCTGCCGGTCTTCTCGCCGATCGCGATCATGCGCACGACCATCGAGGGGAAGACCTTGGTCTTGCCCAGGGGCTCGGAGAGCAGCTGACCGTTCTTGACGCTTTCGCGCGAGGCGTCGACGGCTTCGGAGATCACGGTGTTGCCTGCGGTTTCCGAGACGATCTCCAGCGTGGCCATGATCGGCACACCGGAGCGGATCAGGGTCGCGAAGGTGCGCGAGAAGCGCGCCAGGGCGACTTTGCGCGCGAGCGGCCCGAAGACCGGCATGCGCAGGCAAATGATGTCCCAGTAGTGCGCGCCCATCTTCGTCTTCTTGAACATCATCAGCCCGAAGACCGAGCCCGCGCCGGCGACCAGGATCAACAGCCAGTTCGCGCGCAGGAAATCGCTGACCGCGAGCACGAATTCAGTGATCGCGGGCAGCTTCGCGCCCAGGCCCTCGAAGACCTGCTTGAAGGTCGGCACGACGCCGATCATCAGGAAAGCGGTGATGCCGGTGACCAGGGTCATCGAGATCACCGGGTAGGTCATGGCCGACTTGATCTCGCGCGAGAGGGCCTGGCTGGCCTCCTGGTAATCGGCGAGGCGCTCGAGGATCACGTCCATCTGACCCGAGGCTTCGCCTGCGCGAACCATCGAGACGTACAACGGAGTGAAGGCGCGCGGACAGGTCTCCATCGCGCTCGAGAGGTCCGCGCCGGCGCGCAGCTCGTGGGCGAGTTTCTGGCAGGTGGTGCGCAGGCCCTTGGTGTCGGCCTGCTCGCCGAGCACGTCGATCGCCTCGAGCAGCGCGAGACCGGACGCGACCATGGTCGCGAGCTGGCGCGTGAAGAGCACGAGCTCCGTGGTCGTGACCGAGGGGCCGCGCTTGAAGAAGCCGCCGCCCTTGCCGCCGACCTTGAAGGATTTCGCTCCGCCCTTGTTGGAGACGGCCTCGACGTTGAGGACCACCAGGTTCTGCTTGCGCAGTTCTGCAAGGGCAGTGCCCTTGTCTTCCGCCTGGAGCGTGCCTTCGACGGTCTGGCCGGTGGATTTCTTGGCTGAATACTTGAAGCTTGCCACGTGTTTCTTGGTCCTCTGCCGTTATTTGTCGTCCAACGTGGTGCGCAGGACTTCTTCGAGGGATGTCTTGCCGCGCGCGACGTTGAGCAGGCCCACGCGCCGCAGGGAGAGCATTCCCAGGCGAATGGCCTCCTTCTTGATCTCCATGGCTGATCGGCGCTCGATCACCATTCGCTTGAGTTCGTTGTCGAGGTACAGGGTCTCGAGGATCGCGAAGCGGCCCTTGTAGCCGTCCTTGCAGCGCGCGCAGCCGCTGGGACCGGGCCCGTAGATCTCCAGGGCCTCCAGCTCCGATTCCAGGAATCCGACCGAGAGCAGCTCTTCGTTGGGCAGCCGGTCCAGCTTGACCCGGCACTGTGGGCACAATTTTCTGCCCAGGCGCTGGGCGCCGATGCACAAGAGCGAGCTGGCGACCATGAACGGGTCGATGCCCATGTCCACCAGACGCGTGATCGTGGTCGCCGCGTCGTTGGTGTGCAGGGTCGAAAGCACCAGGTGACCCGTGAGCGCGGCCTTGATCGCGATGTCGGCGGTTTCCGTGTCGCGGATTTCGCCGACGAGCACGATGTCGGGGTCCTGGCGCAGGATCGAGCGCAGGGCGCCGGCGAAAGTCATCCCGCGCTTGGGGTTGACCGGCACCTGGTTGATGCCGTCCATGCGGTATTCGACCGGGTCCTCGACGGTGACCACGTTGACGTCGGGCGTCGCGACTTCCTTGATGCACGAATACAGGGTGGTCGACTTGCCCGAGCCCGTCGGGCCGGTGAGCAGCAGCATCCCGTAGGCCGCGGCCGAGGCGCGCTTGATGTCGTCGAGCGACTTCTGCTCGTAGCCCAGGCTGTCGAGCTTGAGCGACATCGAGCCGGTGTCGAGGATCCGCATCACGGCCTTCTCGCCGCCGACCACCGGCAGGATCGACAAGCGGAAGTCGATCTTGCGGTTCTCGAAGCGGATCTGGAACTTGCCGTCCTGGGGAGCGAAGCGCTCGGCGATGTCGAGCGAGGACATGATCTTCAAGCGCGAGAGCAGCGCCGGCCCGATCGAGCTCGGCGGTCGCATCGCTTCGTACATCGCGCCGTCGACGCGGTAGCGCACGCGCATCGCGCCGTCGCCGGGCTCGATGTGGATGTCGCTGGCCTTTTCCTTGAGGCCGCGCAGGATGATCAGGTTCATCAACTTGACCGCGGGCGCGTCGTCCGCGGAGACGGCCTGGTCCTCGATGCTCTCCTGCTCGCGCGTGATCGCGACTTCCAGCTCGCTGGAGACCACCTCGCCGAGCAGGTCGTTGACCTGGCGCGATCCGGTGTCGAAAAGCACGTCGCTGGCCGTCTTGATCGCGGCGGGGTGCGAGAGCACCGTGCGCACGTTGCAGCGCGTCATGCGCTTGAGATCGTCGAGCAGCAGCACGTCGAACGGATCGGAGACGACGATGGTCAGGATGTCGCCGTTGCGCGCCAAGGGCAGGATGCCGTGCTCGAGGCACAGCTCCTGCGGGATCATCTCCAGCGCCAGCGGATCCGGCCGCATGCGCGTCATGTCCACGGGCGCGACGCCAGCCGCGGAGCCGAGCGTCGAGAGCAGAGCCGACTCGGTGATCGTGCCGTTGCTGAGCAGGGTCGCGACCGGCTGCCCGCCCTTCTCGCGCGCGGCGGCCCAGTCCTCGTCGCTGACGAGGCCCGCGTCGACCAGCAGGCGGCGGATCTTGCCCGAGACGCGAACCATGACGGTCAGGCCGCGCGGAGCAGGTTGCGCATTTCCGTCGGGTCAGAGGCGGCGCGGTCGGCGTCGTCGAGGCGCACCTTGCCGGTCTTGACCAGCTCGGCGAGCGACGAAGCCATGGTGCGCATCCCCAGTCGCTGTCCGGTCTGGATCTGCGAATAAATCTGGTGCGCCTTGTTCTCGCGCACCAGGGCGCGCACGGCGGGATTGCAGATCAGGATCTCGGCGGCCATCGCGCGGCCGCGTCCGGTGGCCATCGGCAAGAGCTGCTGGCTGACCACGGCCTCGAGCGTGAAGGCGAGCTGCGTGCGCACCTGCTGCTGCTGGTGCGAAGGGAACACGTCGACGATGCGGTTGATCGTCTGCACGGCGTCCGAGGTGTGCAGCGTTCCAAAGGTCAGGTGTCCGGTCTCGGCCAAGGTCAGCGCGGCTTCGATCGTCTCGTAGTCGCGCATTTCGCCGATCAGCACGACATCGGGATCCTGGCGCAGCACGCTCTTCAGCGCCTTGCCGAAGGATTGCGTGTCGCCGCCGACCTCGCGCTGGGTGATCAGGCACTGCTTGTGCAAGTGCGTGAACTCGACCGGGTCCTCGATCGTCACGATGTGTCCCTGGTTGGACATGTTGATGTGGTTGATCATCGACGCGAGCGAGGTCGACTTGCCCGAGCCCGTCGAGCCGGTGACGATCACCAGACCGGAGCGCAGGGAGCAGATGCGCTCGCACACGGCGCGCGGAAGGCCCAGCTGCTCGAAAGTCGCGATGCGCGTCGGGATCAGACGCATGACCGAGGCCACCGCGCCCTGCTGGTGGAACACGTTGGCGCGAAAGCGGCCCTGGTCCGACAGCCCGAAGGAGCAGTCGAGCTCGAGCTCGCGATCGAGCTTGGCGATCTGGTCGGAGGTCAGCACGCTGGTCGCCAGGCGGCGCGTGTCGTCGGGCGTGAGCGGCGGGCAGTCGACGGGCAGCAGCACGCCGTCGACGCGGATGCGCGGCGGGGAAGCGACCGTGATGTGCAGGTCGGACCCGCCCTGGCGGATGAGCAACGCCAAGAGTTCTTCCATAGTGATCATGGGCGAGGCTCATCGGCACGTGCGCCGAGAGGACTCAATCCGAAATCACCACCGAGCCGGGCGCGCTCTCCCGATTGCAGGATTCGCGCGCGCAGCTTCGCGTCCGAGCGGGGGTTGCGCGCTCGCGGCTGCTCGCGGCTCGCGTGCAGAGCCTGCGAACTACGGCGCAGGCTCGCCGCTGGAGGCCAGGAAACTCGAGCGAGACTGCGTGTCGCACCGCCTGCTCGGAAAAAATTTCCGGTCGCGAGGCTCGGCCCAGCTTCGGCAGGGAAAAACTTTCCGAGCGCGCGGAGATTTTTCCCGCGCCGACCCGAAGTCCCTGCTCAGTCCTCTTCGTGCTTGCGCGAGAACTGGCTCAAGATCCGCGCCTGCTCCTGCGCGGGCACCGGCGAATAGTCGAACAGGCTCATCACGTAGGAGCCCTCCCCCGCCGTCTGCGACTTCAAGTCGCGCTGATACGTCTGGACCGCCGACAGCGGCGCGTGGGCCTTGATCACGGTCAGCGCGCCGTCGGCCTCGTTCCACTGATCGACGACCTGGCCGCGGCGATGGCTCGTGATGTCGGAAAAAACCGTTCCCGCGTGCTCGGTCGGGATCGAGATCACCAGCTCCATGACAGGCTCGAGCAGCACCGGCCCGGCCTTCTTGAACGCGTCCATGAAGGCGCGGGCGCCGGCGATCTTGAAGCTCGCCTCGTCGGAGTCGACGTCGTGGTACTTGCCGTCGTGGACCTCGAAATCGAGGTCCACGACCTCGCTGTGCGTCAGCACGCCCTTGGTTGCGAGCTCGCGCATGCCCTTCTCGACCGCGGGGATCAAATTGCGCGGGATCGATCCGCCGACCACACCGTCGGTGAAGCGCAGGCCGCCGCCTTTCTCCAGCGGACGCACGCGAACATGGCATTCGGCGAACTGACCGCGGCCGCCGGTCTGCTTCTTGTGCCGGTACTGGCCCTCGGCCGACTTCGTGATCGTTTCCTTGTAGTGCACGCGCGGGACGTGGGAGGTGATCTCCACGCCGTGACGGCGCTTGAGCCGAGCTTCCATGATCTGCAGGTGCAGCTCGCTCATCCCGTGCACCACCAGTTCATGGGTCTGGGGATTGAAGTTGCTGGTGAAAGTCGGATCTTCCGCGGCGAGCTTGTGCAGGGCCTCGCCGATCTTCTGCTCGTCGTTGCGGCTCTTGGGCACCACCGCCATCGCGACCATCGGCGTGGGCATCGCCGGGATCTCGACGCTCAGCGCCTTCTGGCCGACGTGGGTGACGCACTCGCCGTAGTGGGCCTGCTCGATCTTGGTCAAGGCCACGATCTGGCCGGCCTTGGCGGTCTCGATCGGATCGCGGCGCTTGCCGCCGACCAGCCGGAACAGGCCGCCGAGCTTCTCGCCGCGCTCGGAGGACTTGGGTCCGATCAGCGTGTCGTGCGCATGCATCGTTCCGCGCAGCACGCGCGCGACGCAGAGTTTTCCGACGTGAGGATCGGAGCGCACCGAGAAGACCAGCGCCGCGAGCACGCCCTCGGGCGAGGGATCGATCGCCTTGCCATCCGCGGAGCGGCGCTCCTGCATGCCGGCGTGGGGCGCGAAGTCGTGCAGGAAGTCGAGCAGCTTGTCCATGCCCAGACCGGTCGCGGGATTCGTGACCAGTACCGGCACCAGCTTGCCCTTGGCCATCGCGCCGGGAATGTTCGCGCGCAGCTCGTCCTCGGTCAGCGTCTGGGTCTCGAGGTAGCGCTCGAAGAGCTTCTCGTCCTCGCAGCCGTCCATGATCCGGTCCATCAATTGCGCGCGCCAGGCCGAGCCCTCGTCGCTGAAGATCGTGTGCACCGCGGAAAAGCCGCGGCCGCTCTGGTCGGGGACCAGCACGGGCACGCACACCTCGCCGATGCGCTGGCGCAGATCGCGCACCAGGGCGTCGAAATCCGTGTTGTCGAGGTCGAGGTGGGTGACGACGATCGCGCGGGCGCGGCCCAGGCTGCTCGCCATCTCCAGCTTGCGCTTCAAGTTGTGCGTGACGCCGCTGGAGGCCGAGACCACGCCGACGACCAGGTCGGCGACCACCATGCTCGACTGAGCATCGGCCATGAAGTCGGGGTAGCCCGGCGTGTCGATGAAGGTGTACTCGACGCCTTCGCTGACCACCTGCACCAGCGAGGTCTGCAGGGTGTGCCCCTTCTCCTGCTCCTCGGGCTCCGTGTCGCACAGGCTGCGCTTCTCGGCGACCGACGGCCGCTTGTCGACCACCTTCAACTGATACGCCAGCGAGTCGACCAGGGTCGTCTTGCCGGCGGAAGGATGGCCCACGAAAGCAACGTTGCGGATGGCCTCGAGTGCAGTGCCCATGGGAATTCTCTCGCGTCGAAAGTGCGTTGGCTGGACAGTCGCGCCCGCGCGGCCCGAGGCCACGCCCGGCGTGGGCGCATGGTATCCCACACCGCGCCCTCCCGCGGTGTGTGACTGCGATGTCAGCCCTTCGGGAGCGGGCTAGCAGTCCATTGAAAGAGTCCCGTCGCGAGGAGCAGCGGGCTAGGTGAGGCAAGGAGCGCGAAAGAAAGCTGTGCAGGGGTCCCCGCGTTAGAGCGCGAAGCACTCGTGGCGAAGGCTCGTGCGAAGCCTTCGCAGCGGGGTGCGGCCTTCCTGGCCGCTGAGCACAGCTTTCCGAGCGCGACGCAGCATCACCGCAGTCCGCTGCGCCGCAGTAGGGACTCATTCAACGGGCTGCTTGCGCCCGAGACTTGGACGGGGCTCAGTCCTTCGGGCGGTGCACGACGATCTCGACCCGGCGATTCTTCGATTTCGCTTCGGCCGTCTTGCCCGCCACGACCGGACGGTACTGGCCCCAGCCCGCGATCACGCACTGCTCGTCGGGCACGCCGGCGTCCTCGACCAGGTAGTGCAGCACCGCCATGGCCCGCGCCAGCGACAGCTCGCGGTTCGAGCCGAACTTGGCCTTGGTGATCGGATCGGCGTCGGTGTGACCCTCGATCCAGTATTCCGCCTTGGGGTATTCGCTGGCCAAGGCCTTGGCGACGCTGCCGAGCGCGGAGCGGCCGGCCTTCGACAGCTCGGCCTTGCCCGCGGCGAAGTTGATGTCGGACGACATCGTGATCACCATCTCGCCGTTGCGCAGGCCGTAGCCGATTCCGGCGGAATCGAGCTCGGGAAATTTCTTGGCGTCCGCGGAATTGTCGCGGCGCGGCATCTCGAGCAGCTTCGCGTTGGCTTCCGCCACCGCGTTCTCGAGCGATTCCTTCTGGTAATTCAAGTCGCGGTTGTCGCCCTTGATCTGCGCGCGCTCTTCGCGCAAGCGCTTGTTCTCGGCGGTCTGCTCCTCGAGCGCGTCGCGGTAGGCGTGCTCGGTCTGGCATGCGCCGCTGAACACCGAGAGTGCGAGCACGAAGCTCGCGAAAGTGAATCTGTTGTTGCCGATGCTCATCGGATGTCGTCCTTCGAAGTTCGTCTGGCGGAAGAGCGCGAACCGCATCGCAATCGAAAGCCAACTCCAGCTTCGATCGGGCACGAGTCGCGCGAGAAAGTCTTGGCCGCCGAAGCGGCGCGGGCTCACCACGCGCGGAGCGCGCTACTGGGGGAGCCAACGCAGGACATGATTCCAGGCCAGCAGCACGATTCCAATACCCAAGGCGAGGTAAGGACCGAAGGGCAGGTAGCGTCCGGCGACGCGCGCCGAGGCGAGCGAGCGCGCAAACTTGCGCCGTGCGCCGCGCCGGCGCGCGCGCGATCGCGAGACCCAGAGGAAGCGCACGACGTTCAGGACACCGGCGAGCGAGGCCACCACCGAGCCCAGCACCAAGGCCGCCAGGGCTCCGCCGGGTCCGATGAAACCTCCGGCGGCGGCGAGCAGCTTCACGTCGCCGAGCCCCATCGCGTCGCGGCGAAACAGGAGCTTGCCGAGCGAGCCGATGGCGAGCAGCACTCCCCCTCCGACCGCCAGGCCGACCAGGCTCGCCAGCAGCGCGCCGAGCCGATCGACCGAGTCTCCGCTCGAGAGGAGTCTCGCCAGGTAGGTGTCAGCGTGCAGGCTGGGCACCAGGAACGAGGCGATCGGTGCGGCGATCATGCCCCCGATCGAGATCTCGTCGGGGATCTCGAAGAACTCGAAGTCGACGAAAGTCGCGACCACGAGGCCTGAGAGCACCAGGACGCGCACCAGGGTCAGGTCCCATTGCCCGGTCGGAGTCATCCAGGCCGCGAGGAACCACAGCGCGGCCGTCAACAGCTCGACCAGCGGGTAGCGCCAGGGAATCCGCCATCCGCAGCCGCGGCAGCGCCCGAGCTGGACCATCCACGAAGCCAGAGGGATGTTCTCCTTCCAGGTCAGCTCGCGCTGGCAGTTCGGGCACTGGGAACGGCGCGGTTTCGCCACGGTCATGCCCGGCCGCGGCAGGCGGTGGATCGCGACGTTCAAGAACGAGCCGACGAACAGGCCGAACACGGCCCACCAGAACCAGTGGAACTCGGCCGGCAGGTCGGGGCCGTTCATCGATCGCGCTTCCAGCGCACGCGGACCGCGTCGATCAGCGGAGGATCCCAGGCGGGCAGATCGTCCGCGGTGCCGGGAAGGCCGTCGGGGCCCGGCAGCATGCGTTGCTTGGCGCTCGCCGGCGGAACCTGCAGCTCGAGCACGAGGCGCAGGGTCGGACAGTCGACCAGCAGCGACGGATCGTCGGCCATCACTTCGATCTCACCCGAAGCTCCCGGCGAGCCACGCTCGCCGGCGTAGCGCGCGCGCAGGGAACCCGAGCCCGCGCGCCCGCTCGGCAGCTCGGAAGACAGCCAGCCCTTCGCGGGCTCGTCGCCGGGGATCGGATTGGAGCGCACGGCGAAACAGAGGCCACGGACCAGCGGATTGTGCTGCGGCGGATCGAGGACCAGCGGCGCATCCGCGACCCGCGCCTGGGCAGCTCCCTTGGCCTTGGGATCTCCCCACACCGCGATCGCGCCGCCTTCCCCGCGCTCCATGAAGAAACTGGCGCCGAGCGGCTCGTAACCGGCGATCCGGATCCTTCCAGAGACTCGGATGCGACCTCCGGCGACCAGCAGCAGCGGCCCGGGAACCTCCAGCTCGCCGGAGATGCGC
>Ga0193706_1000919_pt1 | contig 14397 bp, 11 predicted proteins | sample U3c1metaG_FD_160130 | JGI IMG/M metagenome (GOLD analysis project Ga0193706, IMG submission 160130) | Soil microbial communities from a riparian zone of the East river system, Colorado, United States - U3c1 | ecosystem: Environmental > Terrestrial > Soil > Riparian zone | place: USA: East River... | reverse complement strand
CGGCGGACCAGGTCGACCGGCGAGCGGCCGGCGACGAACAGCACGGCGCCTGCGGTGCGGGTGACGAGGCCGTCGGCCCCGGGGACGGGGGCGAGACGCCCTTCGCTCAGGTTCATGCGGCCCTCCCGAGGGCGTCGAGGGCGTCCGCCACCTCGGCGGCGGTGCGGAACCGGGCCGAGAGGTCGGGGTCGAGGCAGCGCCTGATCAGCTCCGCCTCGGCGTCGGACAGCGACGGGTCGAGGGTGGGGGGCGACGACAGCACTCGCCGGACGGCCAGCAGAGGGTCGCGGGCGGGAAGGTCGCCGTACACCCCCTTGCCCGTGAGGACGCGGTGCAGGGTGACGCCGAGGGCCCAGATGTCGGTGGCCCGCGACGCCCGCTCGCCGCGCATGATGGCGGGGTCGAGGTACTCGACCGACCCGATGGCGCCGAGGCCGGTGATGGTCTGGCCCGGGGCCAGCACCTGCACCAGGCCGAGGTCGGCCAGCTTGGCGCCCTCGTCGGTGAGCAAGATGTTGGCCGGCTTGATGTCGCGGTGGGCGATGCCGGCCTCGTGCAGGTCGTGGGCCGCCCGGGCGGCGGCCGAGACGGCGTCGACGGCGCCGTCCCGGGTCACCTCGCGGGTGGGGTAGGCCAGCGACCCGCCGGGGCAGTACTCCATGGCGTAGTAGCACTGGCCGGCCTCCTGGCCGGCGTCGTACAGGGTCACCAGGTTGGCGCTGCGGACCTTGGCGAAGGTGCGCAGCTCGCGGGTGAGGCGGTGGAAGGCCTCCTCCCCGGCCGAGACCTGGAGCACCTTGACGGCGACGTGGTCGGCGGCGATGCCCAGCCGGGACGGGGTGGCGGCGAGGAAGTACTTGCCGCTGCTCCCCTCACCGAGGGGCTGGATGAACTGGTAGTCGGCGATGCGTTCCATGGGTCCCTCGTGTCAGACGATCCGGCCGCCGTTGAACCGCCAGCGGACGAAGAAGATCTTCATCGGTCCGTTGGCGAACAGCCAGGTGATGATCCAGGTGGAGAAGAAGAGGAACAGATAGGCCAGGCCGGGCACGTACTGCTCCTTGTCGAGGCCGATGTCGCCGAAGGGGTTGAGCACGGCGACGTGCAGCAGGAGGAAGGTGCTCAGGCACTCCGGGAAGAACTGCATGAGGGAGAAGAAGGCCGGCCAGTCCTTCTCCCACCGGAACTGCATGAGGAAGTGGTAGATCGGGTCCCACACCAGCACCCCGAAGATGGCCGTGATGGCCAGCGCCGCCAGCGTCAGCTTGTAGGTCTGGGCGAGCGGGCTCGGGGCGCCGTCGGCGGCGTCGATCGTGAAGACGATCTTCAACCCGTCGTTGGTCGAGATGAGGAGGAACGGGGTGATGACGATGGTCCAGAGCAGGCCGACGGTGAACGAGACGAACAGCCGTGTCTGGATGCGCCCGAGGAGGACGGGGATCACTTGGGGAGCTCCTTGTGCCGGGCCCACTTCAACCACTGGGTGCAGCTGCGCATGGGCCCGATCTTCTTGATGAAGCCTCGTGAGGCCAGGTCGTCCATGATCCTCACGGCGGCGTACTGGAGCCCGAGGAAGGTGTCGATCCCGGCGAAGTAGTTGCCGAGGGTCATGCTCCCGGCGGCGTAGATCGTCCCGGGGGCGCTCTGGGTGCCGCGGACCTCGAAGGAGCGCTCGGTGTCGAGGCGGCCGAGGACGTTGCGCTGCGCGCCCGAGTGGTCGAACAGGTCGGCGTAGAGCCGGTGCTCGCGGATGTCGGACTCGAGGCCGGTGCAGTCGATGACGAAGTGGGCCGGGACCTCGAGGAGGCTGCCGTCGTTCGCCTTCACCTTGGTGACGACGGTGCCGTCGGTACCGGGCACGACGGAGTCGACGGTGCCGACGTAGGTCCGGTACCAGCCCTCGCGGCGACCCCTCCCCAGCTGCTCCATCCAGTTCTTGCGGATCGGGGTGTTCGTCCCGCCGAGCTGCTCGTACAGCTTCTTGCGCTCGTCGCCCTCGAGCTTCTCGAACTGGAACTTGTAGCGGCCGCCCCAGGTGGACTTGGGCCAGTTGAAGCCCTGGTAGGCCCAGCCGTCGCCCCCGGGTCGCCGGAGGAAGACGCTCGGGCCGTGGGCGCCGGTGATGTAGGTGCGGAAGAGGTGGAGGATCTGCGTCTGGAGCCCGTCGGCGTCGCGGTCGTCGATGAGCCGCTGGAGCACCCGGGAGGCGACGATGCCGCCGCCACGGATCATCACCAGGCCGGGCCGGCGCTTGAGCTCCTCGTAGACGTGCTCGTGGGGCTCGTAGGCGTTCACGACCCGGACGTGGTCGTCGTACTTGGTGCGGTACGCCTGGAGGTCGGGGAGGAACTTGACCCCCGGGTAGCCGACGGCGATGTGGACGTAGGTCGAGCGGTAGGCGATGCGCTTGGTGGCCGACTGGCCCTGGGCCGGGGTGAGGATGGTGAAGTAGCCGCCCCCGTAGCGGCGCCGGACCATCCGCACCTGGCCCTTGACCGTCATGTCGAAGTAGCTGATGCGCTGGGCCTCGCGCTCGATGGCCGCGAACACCTGGCCGGCCTTGGGCGTGAAGTAGTCGCGGAAGACGGGCTCGGTGCAGACGTTCCAGATGGGGTCCAGCGTCTTGTCGGCCCAGGCCTCCCGGAAGGCGAAGCTCGGGAAGCCCCAGATGTTGTCGGGCATCGACTGGGCGTCGGAGCGGAGTCGCTCCTTGCGGGGCACCTGGGAGACCTTCGTGAGGTACTCGTAGGTCTGCCACGGCACGTCGAGGTTGGTGAGGACCCGGAGCTGGTCGGTGCGCATGCCGGCGATCCGCAGGTGGTCGACGAGCTCGAAGCTGCCGATGCCACCGCCGATCGAGACCATCTGGATGTCGACGACGGGGATGCCGGCGGCCTGGACCATCTCGTCGGTCCACACCGACTCGGTCAGCAGCTGGTGGTTGAGGTCACCAGGCTGGGTCGGGCCGGTGGGGGCGGGGTCGGGCATCGGGTCCGACAGCTCCGAGCTGCGGATGCTGATCGTGGAGTTCGGGTCGCTCATGTCCTACCTCGGGGCTCGATCCGTCGGAGCGGTGGCGGCACACCCTGGCGCCGTCCCGGCCTGCGGGCCGAGCGGACTGTAGCCCTGACCTGGGCCTCCGGGGACGGCCCCGGGGAGGGGACCCACGGTCGGCGGAAGGCGCAGGTCAGACAACAGGTTGGACGCGACCTCGGCCGGTGCGCGATGCTGCCCCCGATGTCCACCGGCACCCTCCTCGTACTCGGGCCCTAGAGCGCACGCCGCCGGCATCTCATCGCGTGCGCTCGTTCGACCTCCCCTCGCGGGGAGGTCGTCGTCGTTTTCAGCCGCACGTGAGCTGAAACCCCCCTTCCCGCAAGATCACCCCACCCGACCGCCCGAGACGCACCGCAGGAGACGATGAAGAGATGGACATGAACGGAGGACAGGCGCTGATCCGTGCCCTCGAGATGGAGGGGACGGAGGTGATGTTCGGTCTCCCCGGTGGCGCCATCCTCCCGGTGTACGACCCGGTGCTGGACTCGACGATCCGCCACATCCTGGTGCGCCACGAGCAGGGCGCCGGCCACATGGCCGAGGGCTACGCCCACGCCACGGGCCGCCCCGGCGTCGCCATGGTCACCTCCGGGCCGGGGGCGACGAACATCGTCACCCCGCTGGCCGATGCCTTCATGGACTCGATCCCCATGGTCTGCATCACCGGCCAGGTGCCCCGGGCGGCCATCGGCACCGACGCCTTCCAGGAGTGCGACATCACCGGCATCACCCAGGCCGTGACCAAGCACAACTTCCTGGTGACCTCGGCCGACGAGATCCCCCTCGTCATCCGCCAGGCGTTCCACCTGGCCACCACCGGCCGGCCCGGCCCGGTCCTGGTCGACATCCCCAAGGACATCGTCGACCCCACCAACCCGGCCTCGGCGACCGGCTGGGACTGGCCCACCGACGCCGAGGTGGCCGCCTCGCTGCCCGGCTACCGCCCGGCGACCACGGGCGACCCGCGGGCCATCGAGCAGGCCGCCGAGCTGATCCTGGCCGCCGAGCGCCCCGTCCTCTACGTGGGCGGCGGCATCCTCAAGGCCCGGGCGGCCGAGGCCCTCATGGAGCTGGCCGAGCTCACCGACATCCGGGTCGTCACCACCCTGATGGCCCGGGGCGCCTTCCCCGACGGCCACGACCTGTGCCTCGGCATGCCGGGCATGCACGGCAACTACACCGCGGTGACGGCGATGCAGCGCTCGGACCTGCTGATCGCCCTGGGCGCCCGCTTCGACGACCGGGTCACCGGCAAGGTCGCCGGCTTCGCCCCCGAGGCCAAGGTCATCCACGCCGACATCGACGCCGCCGAGCTGGGCAAGGTCCGTCGGCCCGACGTGCCCATCCACGGCGACTGCCGCCTCATCATCGAGGACCTGGTCGCCGCCCTCCGCCGCCGTCTGGCCGCCGGGGCCGAGGCTCCCGACCGGGGCCCGTGGAACAGCCAGATCAGCGGCTGGCAGGAGCGCTACCCGCTCGCCTACGAGCCGCCGGCCGAGGGCGACCAGCTCAAGCCGCAGATGGTGCTCGAGCACCTGCGGGACTCGGTCCCCGAGGACACGATCCTCGCCTCGGGCGTCGGCCAGCACCAGATGTGGGCCAGCCAGTACTGGCGCTTCCAGCACCCGTACACCTGGATCAACTCCGGCGGCCTCGGCACCATGGGCTTCTCCGTCCCCGCCGCCATCGGCGCCAAGGTCGGTCGCCCCGACCGCATGGTCTGGGCCGTCGACGGCGACGGGTGCTTCCAGATGACGGCCCAGGAGCTGGTCACCGCCTCGGCCGAGCGCATCCCGGTCAAGATCGCCATCCTCAACAACGCCTACCTCGGCATGGTCCGCCAGTGGCAGGAGATGTTCTACGAGGAGCGCTACTCCGAGGTGTACCTCTCGCCCGACCTGCCCGACTACGTGAAGTGGGCCGAGGCCATGGGCTGCGTGGGCATCCGGGTCGAGTCGCCCGAGGAGATTCAGCCCGCCATCGACAAGGCCAACGACATCGACGACCGCCCCGTGGTGGTCGAGTTCCGCACCGACAGCCGGGAGAAGGTCTTCCCGATGGTCGCCGCGGGCAAGTCCAACGACGAGATCCAGGTCCCGCCCTTCCAGGCCGGCCATGGCGTCCAGACCGGCGAGGGGGGCAACTGATCATGACGAGACGAGACGCTCAGCCCGGCGAGACCGTCCGCCACCACGTCCTGTCGGTCCTGGTCGAGAACCGCTCCGGTGTGCTCAGCCGGGTGGCGAACCTGTTCGCCCGGCGGGGCTACAACATCGTGTCGCTCGCCGTGGCCCCCACCGAGGACGACGGCTTCAGCCGCATCACCGTCGTGGTCGACGTCGAGTCGTCCCCGCTCGAGCAGATCGTCAAGCAGCTCGACAAGCTGATCAACGTCATCGAGATCAGCGAGCTCGACCCCCGCTGGTCGGTCGAGCGCGAGCTGCTCCTCGCCACCGTCTCCGCCACCCCCGACATCCGGGGCCAGGTGGTCGAGCTGGTCACGATCTTCGAGGGCCGCATCCTCGCCGTCACCCACGACGAGCTGACCCTCTCGCTCGAGGGCCACCCGACCAAGGTGGACGACTTCGAGGAGATGCTGCGCCCGTTCGGGATCCGCGAGATCCAGCGCACCGGCCGCGTCGCCCTGCCCCGTCTCAGCCCCCGCGCGGCAACGCCGGTGGCCGAGACCGCCTAGCCCCCGCTCTCCCCAGAACCCAGACAGAAGGAAAGAAGATCACCCATGGCCACCGTGTCCTACGAGGCTGACGCCGACCGCTCCCTGCTCGCCGACAAGAAGGTGGCGATCCTCGGCTACGGGTCGCAGGGCCACGCCCACGCCCTGAACCTGGCCGACTCCGGCATCGACGTGCGGGTCGGCCTGCGCGAGGGGTCGTCGTCGAAGGCCAAGGCCGAGGAGGCCGGGCTCAAGGTCGCCGGGCTGTCCGAGGCCTCGGCCGAGGCCGACGTGATCATGATCCTCCTGCCCGACACCGAGCACGAGGCCGTCTTCAACGAGCACGTCGCCCCCAACCTCAGCGACGGCGACACCGTCCTCGTGGCCCACGGCTTCTCCGTGCGCTTCGGCTACGTCAGCGCCCGCGAGGGCGTCGACGTCGCCCTCGTCGCCCCCAAGGGCCCCGGCCACCTCGTGCGCCGCACCTACACCGAGGGCGGCGGCGTGCCGGCCCTGATCGCCGTGCACCAGGACACGTCGGGCAACGCCCGGGCCGTGGCCCTCGCCTACGCCGATGCCATCGGCGGCACCCGGGCCGGCGTGCTCGACACCACCTTCGAGGAGGAGACCGAGACCGACCTGTTCGGCGAGCAGGTCGTCCTCTGCGGTGGCCTCACCGCCCTCGTGCAGGCCGGCTTCGAGACCCTGGTCGACGCCGGCTACCAGCCCGAGTCGGCCTACTTCGAGTGCCTCCACGAGCTGAAGCTCATCGTCGACCTCATGTACGAGCAGGGCATCGCCGGCATGCGCTACTCGATCTCGACCACGGCGGAGTACGGCGACGTCACCCGCGGCCCCCGCATCATCACCGATTCGGTGAAGGCGGAGATGAAGAAGGTCCTGGGCGAGATCCAGAGCGGCGAGTTCGCCAAGGAGTTCGTCGGCGAGGTCAAGGCCGGCGGCTCGAACTTCGAGGCCCTCCGCCAGGCCGGCAAGGACCACCAGATCGAGCAGGTCGGGGCCCAGCTCCGCTCGATGATGCCGTGGATCTCCGCCGGCAAGACCAAGGTCGAGGACGCCTCAGGCGGCGATTGACCCTGAGGCCCTCCCGAACTGACGATCAGATCCGGCGGCTTCCCGCCTGATCTGATCGCCAGTTCGCACGAGGGGGCATGATGGCGGCCTGTGACCGGGCGCGAGGGTTGGGGGGTCGAGGACTGGGTGCCGCGCACCAAGCTCCTCCGACCCGAGGTGCCCGCCGGCGTCGCCATCGAGCCCGGCCTCCTCGGCGCCACGGCGCGGACGATCGCCGCCACGCCGGTGACCCTCGTCTCCGGCCAGGCGGGCGCCGGGAAGACGACCCTCGTCGCGGCGGCCGTGGCCCACACCGGTCTGCCGGTGGCCTGGGCGTCGCTCGACCCCGGTGACGACGACCTCGCCAGCCTCCTGCACCTGCTGGCCTCGGCGATCGAGACGGTCGTGCCCGACGGGTGCACCGGCGGGCGCGAGCTGCTCCGGGCCGACCGCCCCGCCGCCGCCGACCCGCGGCGCGCCGCCGGCGTGCTCGTCAACGACCTGCTGGCCGTCGAGCCGCCGCTGTTCGTGCTGGTCGTCGATGACGCCCACGTCCTGACCGCAGCCGGGGCGGCCCCGCTCCTCGACGGGCTGCTGGCCCAGCTCCCGCCCTTCCTCCGGGTGGTGCTGACGGCGCGCGACGAGCCGGCGGTGGCGCTCTCCCGGCTGCGGGCGACGCGCCGGCTGGCCGACATCGGCGGCGACGACCTCCGTCTCGACGTGGCTCAGGCGGAGGCCGCGCTCAACGACGACATCGGCCTGGGCCTGCCGCCCGACGCGGTGGCCGCGGTGGTGGAGGCCGTCAACGGCTGGGCCACCGGTGTCCACCTGCTCGGCCGATCGCTCGCCCGCCACGACCACGGGGACCGCGCCGCCGCCGGCATCGACCCCGACGCCCTCTACGACTACCTGGCCGACGAGGTGCTCGGCGACGAGCCCGCCGACGTCCTCGCCCTCCTCGAGGACGTGGCCGTCCTGCCGGTCGTCACCGCGGAGGCCGCCCGTCGTCTCAGCGGTCGGGACGATGCCGGCGAGATCCTCGCCGAGCTGGCCCGGCGGCTCCACTTCCTGGTGCTCACCGTCGACCGGTCGACCGGCGTGTTCCGGCTGCACGAGCTGGTGCGCTCGTTCCTGCTGCGCCGCCTGGCGAGCGCCGACGCGGCCGGCCTCGCCGACCGGCACCGGCGGGCGGCCGACGTGGTCGACGACCCTGCGGCGCGCATCGACCACCTCATCGCCGCCGGCGACTGGGAGGTCGCCGCCGACGCCGTCGAGGCCGCGGCTCGGGCCGTCGCCCCCCGGGCCGGTGACCTCGCCCGGGTGGCGGCCTGGGCCGAGCGCATTCCGGTCCAACGGCCCTGGCTGGCCCTCGCCCGGGGGGTCGCCGCCGTCGGCCGCGGCGACCGCACCGGCGTCATCGAGCTGCTCGGCCCGCTGGTGACCGACGAGGGCTTCGACGACCTCCTCGGTCGCTGGCTGGCGGCCCGGACCGTCCACATGGCGACCCTCGACCACGCCCGCTGGGCGCCGGAGACCGCCCGCCTGGCCGAGCACCCCGGCTTCGCCGACCAACCCACCGCGGTCCGCGTCGACCACGAGATCGCCACGGCCTACGGCGCCATGTTCTCCGGCCGGTGGGACGACGCCCGCCAGCACGCCTTCGCCGCCTTCGACCTGGCGATGGCCACCGGCGACCGGGCCTCGGTCGAGGTGCTGGCCGAGCACCTGAGCCCGTTGCTCGCCTTCGTCGACGACGGGCTCGACCACATCGAGACCTACGTCGGCTGGGTGGCCGGTCGGGACGATGGCGACCTGTCCGTCGCCCGCCTCGGGCTGCACCACCAGCGCACGCTCGTCGCTCTCCTGCGGGGCCGGTTCCCCGAGGCGCTCGACGCCGCCGGCCGCGGCCGGGTCGTGCTCGAGCGGCTGGGCGGGTCACCCCACCTGCGGGCGACGTTCGACTGGGCCGAGGTGACCGGCTGGGTCGCCGCCGGCGAGCTCGACCGGGCCGAGACCCTCCTGCGCCGCCGTCAGGAGGAGCCCGCCCCGACCGACCTCGACCGGCGCATGGACCTGCTCCAGCTGCCCTTGTGGGCGTGGGTCCTGCGGAGCCAGGGCCGGGCCGACGAGGCCGCGGCGGTGTCCCGACGTCCGGTCGCCGACCCTCACGGCAACGACCGCGACCTCCACGTCGAGATCGCCCAGGCCTCGCTCGAGGCCCAGGGCGCATGGGTCGCCGGCGACATGGCCACCGTGATCAGGCTGCTCGAGGGGGCGGCGGCGCTGGAGGAGATGGCCCGCGTCGTGCCGTTCGGGCACCCGGTCCACCTCGTCCTCGCCCTGGCCCACGAGGTGGTCGGCGATGTCGCCGCCGCCGACCGTGAGACGGAGGCGGCCCTGCGCGCCGCGGAGGCCTACGGCGCGCCCGGGTTGCTGGCCGCGCCCGGGCCCGCGGTCGCGCCGCTGCTGGCCCGCGCCGTCGCCCGGGGGGTGGCGCCCGCGGTGGCCCGCACGGCCCTCGCCGCGCTGGGCACGACGCCGAAGCCGGCACCCGTCGTCGTGCCGGGCACGGGCGAGGTGCTGTCGACGCGGGAGATCGATGTGCTGCGGCTCCTCGTCGAGGGGGCATCGAACCGCCAGGTCGCCGACGCCCTCTTCATCAGCGAGCACACGGTGAAGACCCACGTCCGCCACCTGCTGGCCAAGCTGGACGCCCGCTCGCGAGGCCAGGCCGCCGCCGTGGCGCGCGAACACCACCTCGTCTGAGGGCCCGATCGCTCGTCCGAGCGATGTGCGGCGGCGGGCGCGACGGGTCTGCTGTCCGCCATGGACGAACACCTCACCTCGAGCGGGCCACGGGCCCGCCTCCACGCCGCCGCCCTGATCGCCGCACCCGTCGCGCTGCTGGCCAGCACCGCGGCCTACATCGCCAACGACGGGCTCGACTCGGGCGGCGCGACCGCCGGGGCCATCCAGGTCTGGGCCGGCATCGCCCTCGGTCTCGCCATGATGGGGCTGGCGGCCCGGCTGGAGGGGCCTCTGCCCCGCACCGCCGCGGTCCTGACCCTCACGTCGGCGATCGGGGCGGCGGGCGCCATCGCCTTCGGGATCGACTCGATGGTGTTCGCCACCGATGCCACCGCCGCCGTGTCGGAGGCCGATCCCGACGGCCTGGCCGCCACGCTGGGGCTGTTCCTCCCGGGTCTGACCATGCCGGCGACCCTGATCGCCCTGGGCGTGGCATCGCTGCGCACGGGCGTCCAGCCGCGGGCGGCGGCGATCGCCCTGGCCCTCGGCGGCGTGGCCTTCCCGATCTCCCGGATCGGGGGCATCGATGCCCTGGCCGTGGTGGCCGACCTCCTCATCGGGGCGGGGATGGTGCCCATGGGCCTCGCCGCCCTCCGGCGCCTGGGCCGGACCGGCCCCGTCGGCGTCGGCGCCACCGGTGCGGTGGCGGCGTGAGCGGCCGTCGCCGCGCCCTCGTGGTCGGTGTCGCCCTCGGGCTGGTCGGTGTCCTCGCCCCCGCCGTCCCGATCGGTGCGCAGCGGCCCGGGTCGTACTGCGCCACGGTCGATGCACCCGACGACGCCTTCGTCGATTCCCTCTACGACCTGGGCATGGAGCGGTGCCCGAGCCAGACCGAGCTCGACTACTGGGTGGGCCGCCTCGCCGCCGGACAGACGCGTCTCACGGTGGTCGAGGCCCTGCTGCGGTCCGACGAGCCCCTCGACGACGTCCTGGGCACCGTGTACGGCAAGAGCCTGGGGCGGGAGCCCACCGCCGACGAGCGGATGCAGGGGTTCGCCGTCCTCCGGGCCCGGCGGGACGACGTCCCCCTCGACGCCGCCGTCAAGGCTTCGGAGGAGTACCTGGCCAACCAGGAATACCCGACCGACCCCGAGGCGCGGGACCGCCAGTGGGTCGCCGACCGGTTCCCGGAGATCCTCGATCGCGAGGCCGGCGAGCCGAGCGTGGACTACTACGTGGCCTCGTTCGGTCCGGGTGGATCGACCGCCGCCTCCCGGGCCCGTGTCGACGTGACCCTGGCCCACTCGGCCGAGGGCCGTCGAGTCACCGTCGCCCGGTCCTACAGCCGCCACCTGAGGCGGGATCCCGGTCCCGCCGAGGTCGCCTTCTGGGCCGGCTGGCTGCGGGGCGTCGGCCGGGACCGGGCGCTGCTGCTGGCCAGCTCGCTCGTCGCCTCGGCCGAGGGCTACCAGCGCACCCAGCCCCCCGAGGGCTTCTGACCCGCCGGCCCGGCCCCTACGGCACGTAGGTGGCGCCGCCGGCCGGACCAGCGGTGCAGCAGGTGGGGCCGGCGCCGTCCTCGGAGAGCGGGACGGGGGTGCCGCCGAGGGGCACGACGGCCCGGCCCGCGGCCCACACCCAGCCGGCCCGGGCGACCCCTGCGTCGGGGCGCACCGGGCCCTCGGCCCAGGTGTCGGTCGCCGGGTCGTAGGTGAGCGCCGGGACGGGGCCCTGGACGAGGATGGGGAAGGCGTCGTCGCCGGCGGACACGGTGAGGACGCGGTCGCCGGTCCAGATGGCGGCGGACTCCTCGGGACCGAAGATGGCCAGCGGCGCATCGGCGGCCGGCGTCCACTCGCCCGTGGTGGGGTCGAGAAGGGCCGCCTGCTTGGCCCGGGCCTGCTCGTCGCCGTCGTAGGTGACGCCGCCGCCGACGAACAGGCGGTCACCCGTCCAGGCCACGACCGGCCAGGAGCGATCGCCGAGACCCCAGGGGAGGGATCGCCAGGAGTCCGTGACCGGGTCGTAGGCCCGCACCAGCACCTCGTCGTTGGCGGGTTCGGCGGGGTCGGTCTCGGCCGAGGCGACGACGAGGACCTCGGTGCCGGTCCAGACGGCGGTGCCGAAGCTGCTGAGGGCGTCGGTCGACGCCCCGCCGGCCCAGGTGTCGGTGGCCGGGTCGTAGACGGAGACGGTGGCCGGCCCGCCCTCGAGGAGGTCCGAGGGGCTGATGACCACGACGTGGGTGCCGGTCCAGACCAGGTAGGTCCCCATGACGCCGACGCCGGCCGGGGGGGCGGCGAGCGGGCGCCACGTGTCGGTGGCCGGGTCGAAGGCGGCCGCGCCCGGAGGTCCGGGGGCCATGTCCGGGCTGGTCTGGGGGGGCCCGCCCGACACGAGGATCGCCTCGGAGCCGGTCCACACCCCGTCGGCGAAGCCGGGGAGGGGAGCATCGGGGACGGCCCGCCAGGAGTCCGTCGCCGGGGCGTAGACGGCGCCGTCCATGGGCCAGTTCGGGAGGGGGACGAAGGTGCGGCCGCCCCACACGAGGACCTCGTCGTCCATGGCCAGGACCAGGTGGTCGGTCCGCGGGGCGATGGGGGCGTCGGCCATGGCCGCCCAGCCGGGGGCGAGGGGCGTGGTGGTCGTCGTCGGGCTCTCCGAGACGGTCGTGGTCGACTCGACGGCCACCGGCGCCTCGTCGCCGTCGTCACCCGTGGCGACCAGGGCGACCCCGGCGGCCAGGGCGACGACGGCGACGGCTCCCGCCACGCGGAGGGCGGCTGTGCGCCGGCCCAGCGTCGTGATCCGGCGCTCGATGATGGGCAGCAGGTCGGGCGGGGCGGCGACCTCGGCCGCCGCCCGCTCCAGCCGGTCTCGCAGGTCGTGTTCGTCGATCATCGTCGTCATCGGTCCTCCTCGAGGGTGGTGCGCAGCCGGGCGAGGGCCCGGTGCGAGTGGGTCTTGACCGACCCGGGGGCGATCCCCAGGACGGCCGCGGTCTCGGCCTCGGACAGGTCGTCGAGGAAGCGGAGGACGACGACGGCCCGCTGGCGCGCCGGCAGGGTGGCCAGGGCCGACAGGATCCGCTCCCGCTCGGCGCTGGTGTCCTCGAAGGCCGGGTCCCACCCCACCCGGAGGTGACGGGCCCGCTCCCGGTCGCGGATGCGCCGGCCGATCTGGCGCTTCCAGCCGTTCACGACCGCCCGCCGCAGGTAGGCGCCGGGGTCGGCCACCCGGCCGCGGGCCAGGTGGCGGTAGGCCTTGGCGAAGGCGTCGCTCACCAGGTCCTCGGCCAGGCGGTCGTCCCCGCTCAGCAGGAAGGCGATGCGCAGCAGCCGCTGGTGGTGCTGGGCGAACAGCGCGGCCAGGTCGGGCAGGGGTTCGGCGGTCACGGTGGTGGCCGGGACCGAAGGTGGTGTCGTCGCCGAGATCTCGCTCATGCACCCGCCCAGACCCCGAGGTCCCCCGATCGGTTGACGCGCCGGGCCCGTTGCCCGATCGGCCGGAGCCGTCATCCTGTCACCGGCGGCGGGGCGACGACATCGCCGCCTGACGATTGTTGACCAATTGGGTCGGGTTTCGGGGTAGGGTCCGGCCCATGAGCACCGACTGGGGTTTCGAGACCCGTCAGATCCACGCCGGCCAGGAGCCCGACCCGACCACGGGGGCCCGGGCGGTCCCGATCTACCAGACGACGTCGTACCAGTTCCGCGATACGGCCCACGCCGCCAACCTCTTCGGCCTGGCCGAGGTCGGCAACATCTACACCCGGATCATGAACCCGACCCAGGCCGTGGTCGAGGCCCGGGTGGCGGCGCTCGAGGGCGCCCCCGACACCGCCCTCGGCATCCCCGGCGCCCTGGCCGTGGCCTCGGGCCAGGCGGCCGAGACCCTCGCCATCCTCAACCTGGCCGAGGCCGGCAGCCACATCGTCAGCTCGGCCGCCCTCTACGGCGGCACCTACAACCTCCTCCACTACACGCTGCCGAAGCTCGGCATCGAGACCACGTTCATCGACGACCCCGACGACCTCGACGCCTGGCGCTCCGCCGTGCGGCCGAACACCAAGGCGTTCTACGGCGAGAGCATCGGCAACCCCCGCAACGACTTCCTCGACATCCGGGGCGTGGCCGACGTGGCCCACGACGTCGGCGTCCCGCTGATCATCGACAACACGGTCGCCACCCCGTGGCTGATCCGCCCCTTCGAGCACGGCGCCGACATCGTCGTCCACTCCGCCACCAAGTTCATCGGCGGCCACGGCACCTCGATCGGCGGCATCATCGCCGACGCCGGCAGCTTCGACTTCGGCGCCCACACCGACCGCTTCCCGCAGTTCACCGAGCCCGACCCCAGCTACCACGGGCTCCAGTACTGGCCCGCCCTCGGTCCCGGCGCCTTCATCCTCAAGGCGCGCGTCCAGCTCCTGCGCGACATCGGCGCCGCCATCAGCCCGTTCAACTCCTTCCTGCTCCTCCAGGGGCTGGAGACGCTCAGCCTGCGGATGGAGCGTCACAACCAGAACGCGGCGGCCGTGGTCGAGCACCTGACCGGCCATCCGCAGGTCGAGGCGATCCAGTGGGCCGGCGTGCCCGGGTCGCGCTGGCACGACCGGGCCGAGGAGCTGACCGGGGGGAAGGGCTTCAGCTCGGTCCCCGCCTTCCTGATCGCCGGGGGCAAGGAGGCGGGCCAGCGCTTCGTCGAGGGGCTCACCCTCCACAGCCACGTGGCCAACATCGGCGACGTCCGCAGCCTGGCCATCCACCCGGCGTCGACCACCCACTCCCAGCTGACCGAGGTCGAGCAGACCTCCACCGGTGTCGCGCCCGGCCTGGTCCGCC
>Ga0193706_1000918_pt1 | contig 14427 bp, 9 predicted proteins | sample U3c1metaG_FD_160130 | JGI IMG/M metagenome (GOLD analysis project Ga0193706, IMG submission 160130) | Soil microbial communities from a riparian zone of the East river system, Colorado, United States - U3c1 | ecosystem: Environmental > Terrestrial > Soil > Riparian zone | place: USA: East River... | reverse complement strand
TGGACTGGATGGAAGCCCGAGGAACTGGTGGGGCGCAGCGCGTTCGAACTGATCCATCCCGACGACCTGGCGAGGATCACCGAAGTCTTCAGTTACGGGATCGCCAGCCCCACGGGAATCGAACTCGTCGAGTACCGCTTCCGCGGCAAGGACGGCGGATGGCGCGTGCTGGAATCGTGGGGCAAGAACCTGTTGAGCAACGAATTCGTCCGCGGCATCGTCATCTATACGCGCGACATCACCGAAAGGCGCGAGGAGGAACATCGTCGTCTCGCGCTCAGTAATCTCATGACGCGGCTGAACACGGCAGAAACGATGGATGCCGCCGGCTCGATGATCGCCGTGGTCACCGACGAGTTGTTTGGCTGGGACGCTTTCAGCTTCAACTTGTACCTCGGTAAACAAAACGCGATCCGGCACGTCCTGAATATCGACACCATCAATGGTCAGCGTGTGGAGGTCGAACCGGCGTTTCAGACGCCCCCGCCCGGCTCGATCACTCATCGTGTAATCGAGGAAGGGGCCAGGCTGATTTTCCGCGAGAGCGCGGAAGCAGTGGATAAAGGCGCGGTGCTGTTCGGCGACACGAGCAAGCGTTCCGCATCAATCATGGCGGTGCCGGTGAACGGGCCGCACGGCGTTTTGGCGGTGCTGGCGATTCACAGCTACACCGCGCGCGCGTACAGCCGCAACGATCTTCACTTGCTGCAGGAGGTCGCCGGCCATTCCAGCGCCGCGCTCGAACGCATTCGGGCGCGGATGGAGTTGCTTGATAACGAGCAACGTTACCGCGCACTCGTCGAACGGCTGCCCGTCGCCGTGTTCGTGCAACAGGAGGGCGAAATCGTGTTCGTCAATTCTGCGCTCCTGAAGCTGCTGCGCGCAAACAGCCAGCACGACATCCTCGGCCGTAACATTTCCCAATTTATCGATCCCGCGCGGCGCGATGCTGTGCTTGATCGCATTCAGGGCGCGCTCCAGGGAAAGCAACCCTCCTGGATGGAGCAACAAATCGTGCGGCTCGATCAGACGATTACTGATGTCGAGGCGTGCAGCATTGGCACTACCCATGCCGGGAAAACTGCGGTGCAAACCATTCTGATCGAGATCTCGGAGCGCAAGCACGCCGAGCAGCGCCAGACGGCGCAGTACGCCGCCACGCGCATCCTCGCGCAATCCACCAACAACCCAAAAATCATGGAGCAATTTCTCCGCTGCGTGTGTGATGGCCTGGGCTGGCAGGTCGCTGAGTTGTATCTCATCGATGGCGTCGCGCGAGGATTGAAACTCCACACCGCCGTGCATCCGGACGCGCCGCCATTCATGGCATTCGCGGAAGCGCTGCGGAACCAAAGTTTCCGGAAGGGCGATGGCCTGCCCGGACGTGTGTGGGAAACCAATCAGGTTCTTTGGGCGTCGAATCTCGCGCACGAGCCTGGCTTCCCCCGGCGCGAGCTGGCCGGGTGGGCAGGCCTGCGCAGTTGCGCGGCGTTCCCGGTCACGGTGCGCGATGAATTCGCCGGGGTGATTTTGTTGTTTGCCACCGAAACGCGCGACTCCGAGCCGGCGCTCTTCGAGCTGTTCAAGGTGTTGGGCACACAGTTCGGCCAGTTCCTCGAACGAAAACAAATTCAGCAGCAGCTTCTACAGGCGCAGAAGATGGAAGCCATCGGCCAGCTTGCCGGAGGCGTGGCACATGACTTCAACAACCTTCTCACGATCATCACGGGCCACTCACAGCTCGCGCTCGCCAGTCCCGAGCTGCCGCCGCAGCTCGCCGATGAACTGCACCAGATCTCTGGCGCGGCAGATCGCGCGGCCAATCTCACACGGCAGTTGCTCGCCTTCAGTCGCAAACAGGTCATACAGACCAAACCGTTGCGACTGAACGAAGTCTTGAACGAGCTTGCGAAAATGTTGCGCCGCATCATCGGCGAACAGATCACGCTCACGCTGCAACACGCACCCGGCCTTCCCACCATCGAAGGCGACGTCGGCATGATCGAGCAGGTCGTGATGAACCTTGCCGTCAACGCCCGCGACGCCATGCCCGAAGGTGGCGACCTGCTCATCCGCACCGACACAGTCACGCTCGATGTGGAACACGCGCAGCCTCAGCCGCCGGCGCGTGAAGGGAAATTCGTTCGCGTGGAAGTGCGAGACAACGGCTATGGCATGAATGCGGAAGTGCTCTCGCACATCTTCGAGCCGTTCTTCACCACGAAACCGGTCGGCCAGGGAACTGGACTCGGGCTCGCGACCGCTTACGGCATCGTCAAACAGCACAACGGTTGGATCGAGACGGACAGCCATCCCGGCGTGGGCACCACGTTTCGCCTTCTCTTTCCGGTGTCCGAGCAGAACGTCACGGTGCCGAAGACGGCCTCCACCGCGGACCGCGCCGTTCGCGGCGGGAACGAAACCATCCTGCTCGTCGAAGACGAACCTTCGTTGCGACGGCTCGCGCGCAAGCTACTCGAACGCGCCGGCTATCGCGTCGTTGATGCCGAGTCAGGCCAGCAAGCTTTGGAAGTCTGGGAAAAGCACCATGCAGAAATCAGGCTCGTGCTCACCGACATGGTGATGCCAGGCGGCATGAGCGGACGCGATCTCGCCATGCGGCTGCGCCAGCAATCACCCGGCCTGCGCATCATTTTCACCAGCGGCTACACGACCGAAATTGCGGGCAATCTTTTAGAACGGGAGAAGATCGAATTTCTCGCCAAGCCTTACTCGCCACAGCAATTGACAGAACTCATTCGCAAGACACTGAACGACAAGCGCGAGTGAACCGCGCTTCACTGCACCTTCACGCGGATGAATAATTCCGTTCCGGGCGTCTGCCGCGAAAGGGAGTTGTTCGCATGTTACGTCACTCGTCCGAATCCTGGTCGGGACTGCGCGGCGGGAGTTTGCCGAGTTCGCGGAGCTTTTCACGCAGCTTCAGGCGCGTGATCCCGAGCCATCGCGCAGCCTTCGCCTGATTACCACCCGCGCGGGCGATGGCTTGTGTGAGCAACTCGGGTTCAAGCTCCGTAATCATCTGCCAATACGCGTCCGCCACTTCGCCGCGTTCGGCGCGGTCCAGCAAGCCCCGCACATATTCAGCGTGAGTTTGTTGTGCGGAGGTGGGCGCCGGAGTCTTCGGCGAAAGGACGCTTTGCACATGCTCGACATTGATCGCGAACGGCCGTGCCAGCAGCAACGCCCGACGCACGACATTCTCCAACTCGCGCACGTTTCCAGGCCAGGGTTGTTTCTGGAGCAACGCAAGCGCTTCGGCCTGGATCGATGGATTCTCGATCGCAAGCTCCGTCGCGTAACGCCGAATGAAGTACCGCGCGAGTTCAGGAATGTCTTCCGCGCGTTCTTTCAATGGCGGAACTCGAATCGTCACCACGCTCAGGCGGAAGAACAGATCTTCGCGGAAATCTTTTTCCGGGATCGCGGATTCCAGATCACGGTGCGTCGCGGAAATCACGCGCACATCGACGGGGACCAACTCGTCACCACCGACGCGTTGGAGTTGCCTCTCTTGCAGCACGCGCAACAGCTTCGCCTGCGTGTCGATTGGCAGATCGCCAATCTCATCGAGGAAAAGTGTTCCGCCGTTGGCCTGTTCGAACTTGCCGATGCGCCGGTTCTGCGCACCGGTGAATGCGCCGCGTTCGTGCCCGAACAATTCGCTCTCGATGAGCGACTGTGGAATCGCCGCGCAGTTCACAGCGATGAACGGTTTTTCCACTCGATTGCTGTGCTGGTAAAGAGCGCGCGCAATCAATTCCTTGCCGGTTCCCGTCGCGCCGCGGATCAGCACGGAGACGGGCGTGGCGGCAACGCGGCCGATCTCTTTGTAAACCGTTTGCATGGCGCGGCTGTTGCCGACGATGGCGTCGCCACTCTCTTTCACCTCGGCGAGTTCCACCGGCTCCGTCATCAAACGCGAACTGCGAACTGCCGACGCCACGCGATCGAGCAACTCATCCGCCTCGAATGGTTTGGTCAGGTATTCGCACGCACCGAGCTTGGTGGCTTCGATCGCTGTCTCGGTGGTGCCGTGCGCCGTCATCATGATGATGGGCAAGCGGGGATTCGACGCGTGCAGTTGCGCAATGAGTTCGAGCCCGCTCAGTCCCGGCATTCGGAAATCAGTGAGAACCAGATCGTAAATTTCCGCGCGGGCCTGATCGAGTCCTTCGTCACCACGGCGAGCATGGTCCACGTCATAACCTTCAGCGCGCAGCACTTTCTGAAGGGCCGCGCCCGCGCTGGCATCATCCTCGATCAGCAGAATCCTTGCGTTCATTCAACGTGCCGCGGCAACACCAGTGTGAACGTGGTGCCGCGCCCGACTTGCGTCGAGTAATGAATGAAACCGCCGTGCTTCTCAACAATTCGCGCCGCGATGGCCAGGCCAAGCCCGGTCCCGCCTTCCTTCGTGGAAAAAAATGGATCGAAGATTCGGCGCTCCGCCTCCTGGGTGACACCCCGGCCCGTGTCCGCCACTTCGATGCGCACCACCGGCTGTGATTCACCGTTCAGCTTCCCGACGTCGGCGCGAGCGCGCATGGTCACGACGCCGTTTCCCTCGATGCTCTCTGCGCCGTTAAGCACGAGATTGATCATGACCTGTTGAATCTGCTGACGATCCGCGCGGACGGAGACCTTGTCCGCCTCGCCTTCCAACTGCACGCCGCGCTTGCGCAATGAACCGCCCAGCAGGTCGGCCACGTTGCCAATTAAATCCGACGCCGCAACCACGGCCATCTCCGGCTCGCCTGGCCGCGCGAACTGGAGCGTCTCTTTCACGATCTTTTCCAATCGATTGATTTCGTTCGAAATGACAGTGAGATCTTCGTTGCCGCGTGCTTGCTCGGGCAGACTTTTGTTCAAACTGAACAGCCGCATCTTAATGGCTTGAAGCGGATTCCGAATCTCGTGCGCCACGCCGGCGGCAAGCGTCCCGAGCGACGCGAGCTTCTCATGCCGTTCGATGACTGCCTGGCTTTGCGTCAACATCGCGCGCAACGGAGCCACGAACGTGCCATACGCCAGCAGGGCCAGCAGCGACGCGAACACCAGCAGCGCAATGGAAGAGATCCATAACATCCGCCGCAGCGAGGCGAGCGCATGCGTCGAGCCGCCAAAGAATTCGGTCCACGCGAGGTTCTGCGCGGCCACGAGTTCTTCACTCAGGCGCATCACCTCGCGCGATTTTTCCACGATCACATCATGGACCCGGCCCGACGTGTCCTTGCGGATGGGCCGCGCGGAGCGCTCGATCATGTCCGCGGTTTCCGCCCGATATTTGTCGTAGGCGCTGCGAAAGGATAAGGCGACATCACGCTCCCGCATTGTCGTGAGTTCGCGAACGGTGCGGTCGAAACGATTCGTGAGTTCGCGTCCGATGCGCACGAACGATTGCTGTTCCTCGACATCGCCGGACAATTGGAAACGCAACAACGCGGCGTTCATCCGCAACACAGACTCACGAGCGTGGAGGCCGAGGAGAAATCGCTCGGATTGAATCGCGGCGAACTCCGCTTCGAGTTGCGCCACGCGTTGCCAGGTGGCACTGCGAATCCAAATCACCAGCGAGATCGCGACGAGCAGAAGTGCGCCGACGGCAAGCAGGCGCAAGCGGAGCGAGCCACGCCGAGTGGCATCTCCTGAATCACCGGTGGAACTTTTTGTTTCACGCATATCGATTTGCTGTCGCCGTTGGATTCAAAGCCCGGCTGTTAGCAAAAGAATTGTCCGTTCTTGGCAAATGGCACATCAGCGGCTAATCGTCCGCCCGTGGATCAAAGCCAGAATCGTGCTGAGAAGAGTGTGGCAGAAAAAAGCGCTCAGGAAAATCCGCACGCTCCCAAGCGGCCACGCACATTCACGCCCGTGCAGACACCGCCATTCGTGCGTTGGCGAGAGTTCCGCGCGTCGGTCCTTCCGCTGCTGGTTTTCGGCGCAGGCACCGTGGCCGCAGTCATGTTCTGGCGGCAAGTTGGCACAAGCACTGGCATGTCCGGCATGGGCGAAGGAATGCGTGCGGCCGTCTCGACCCCTTTCCCCGCTAGATTGGAGCGCCTCCTGGTGCAGCCGTATCAGGTGGTAAAGGCGGGCGATCCCATTGCCGTCATCGTGCCGAACGATCCGCGAATCGAGCTCGGCTTACTCCAAAGCGAATTGAACCTTGCCCGTATCGAGCTGCAACCGACCATCGCAGAAGATAACGCGATGAACTTCGAGCAGATCAAAGTTGACCTGCTCAATACAAAAGCGGAACTGGCCATCGCCCGGGTAAATCACAAGCGCCTCGAAAACCAGGTGCGCCGCCAGGAACCGTTATTCAAAGAGAAGCTCGTCTCCGAGGATCTTTATGATCTCGCCGTGCAGACTCGCGACATGTTCGCGGCTGAGGTAATGGAGCGAAGCAACGCCGTAGCTCAAATCGAAAAGCGGATCGGCGAGTTGGAAGTTCTCGGGACGCCCCGGGCCGGTACAACCAATTCAATCCTGGCCACCACCCTGGCCAGGCTTCGTGCGTTGCAATCCTCAGTCGCTACGAACTGGGCACCCATTACTCTTACGGCTCCGATCGACGGCATGGTGACTTACGTCGCGCGTCGCGATGGCGAAAACGTGATCGAGGGTGAATCCATTGTTTGGATCGGCTCGCAGCACGCCGATCGAGTGATTGGCTATCTACGTCAGCCCTACCCGATGCAGCCCGAGGTCGGCCTTGACGTCATGATGACGACACGCGAACGCGAGCCGCGTCGATTCGCTGGCGTCATCACTGAAATCGGCGCGCAGGTCGAAGTGATCACGAACGCTCTGGCGTTCGTAAAACCAGGCATGCTCGTGGATGCCGGTTTGCCCGTAATCATCAGCCTTCCGAAGAACGCACCGCTGCGGCCCGGCGAAATCGTGGATCTCAGTTTCAAAAAGGCTCGTTTGAACGGTGATGCCCCACGCCCCTCGGATGAGAAGCACGTCCTGGCAAAATGAGAATGAATCTTCAACGAACGGAGCGCGGCGCTGGGGAATTAAAGCGAGGAACACAGCTATCAATCCGCGTGACCAGCCATGCGGCGGACGACTTTGAGATGGAGTTCACGGCCGGCGGTTTGCCCTCTGTTCGCTCGCCGCGCAATCAACCGATCCAAGTGGAGGAATATTCCCGGAGCGGAGCGCGAATCATCAAACTGCTAAGCGGGCTTCTCATCCTGACGCAACTGGGCTGTTCAAAGACGCCTGCAGAGGAACTTCGCACCGAAAGTTTTCAAGGCATGTGCGACGCGTCGGCGATCGTCGCGTTGAACTCCGACCTGTTCGTTGCGGGCGACGACGAAGACAGCGTCATGCGCGTTTTCTCACGTTCGCGTGGAAGCGTCTCGGTGCATCAGTACAACCTCGCGCCGTTCCTTCGCTTCGGCGCGAATGATGAGGCTGATCTCGAAGGCAGTACGCGCATTGGCGATCGGCTTTATTGGATCACTTCCCACGGCAACAATCGCAAAGGCAAGGAACAGGAGAGCCGGCAACGGTTCTTCGCGATAACGGTTCCGACAAACGCAGGAAACGTCCGCATCGAACCTGTTGGCCAGCCTTACACACGCTTGCTGGACGATCTCATCGCGGAACCCGCAATGCGGCAGTTCAACCTTCACGCTGCGTTGAGTCTGCCGCCGAAGACGCCGGGCGCATTGAACATCGAAGGTCTCACCGCCACGGCGGAAGGTCATTTATTGCTCGGCTTCCGGAATCCAGTTCCGCGCGGCAAGGCGCTGCTCGTCCCGTTGCTGAATCCCTCGGACCTGCTGGAAGGAAAGCCACCAAAGTTTGGCGCGCCGCGGCTCATTGATCTCGGCGGCTATGGAGTTCGCAGCATCGAACGATGGCGCGATGGATATTTGATCATCGCAGGTTCGATCGACGGCAAAGGCAAGTCGCGCCTGTATCACTGGGATGGCGGAGAAGACGCACCACAAATCCAGGACGTCGATTTTGCCGGCATCAATCCGGAAGCCCTCAGCATCATCGATCGCGACGGCACGCCTGAATTGCTCGTGGTGAGCGACGACGGCACGCGCAAGGTGAACGGCGTGGAGTGCAAGCAGCTCAAGGATCCAATGCAGAAATCATTCCGGGCGATGGTGGTTCCGATCGCACCACATCTCGCCGCGAAACCCTGAATCAAGAACATGGAAGCATTCAATTCAATCACTGACGTACTGTCGAACGGCGACTTCGCAATGGGGCCCACGAATTTTCCATTGCTGGCACTGAGCCTTATTCTGGCCTTCCTGATGGGACACATCATCTCGTGGGTTTATATGCTCACGCATTCAGGGCTCTCTTACTCGCGCACGTTCGTGATGGCGTTGATCCTGATGCCGACCATCGTCTCGCTAGTGATGAACGTGCTGGCGAACAGCCTCATCCTCGCGTTCGGAATGATGGCGGTCTTCGCAATCGTCCGCTTCCGCAACATTCTTCGCGACACACTCGATACGGTTTACGTGCTGAGCTCAATCGTCCTCGGGATGGCGTGCGGCTCGCAGAAATTCACCACCGCGCTGGCCGGCGGCGCCGTGCTCGTCCTGGTGATGCTCTATCTCTGGGTCAGCATGTACGGCTCCCGGCATCGCTACGACTTGATCGTGAACCTGCACTGGGCGAGGCCACTGACTGAGGTGAGCGAACTCACACAACTGCTGCGGCGCCACAGCCGCACGCAGCTCTGCGCCAGTCAACGTTCACACGAAGGTTACCAAGGCACTGACATTTCTTACCGGCTGTTGCTGAGAAATCCCAGCGGTGTGGAACTGCTCATGTCCGAACTGCGTGAAACAGACGGCGTCTCGCGTGTGACGAGTTTGCAATCCGACAACGAGTCGGAGATGTAACAGGTATGCGCCGCTACTTTTCCTTGTTTGCGTTCGTCATCGCTTTATTTGCGCTCAGTCGCCCGAACACGTCCGCGGCGCAGCGGGATGCACGAATCAGCGTCCCGGTTTCGTTGAAGGATGCCATCCTCATTGCGTTAGAAGACAATCGCGCACTCCAGATCGAGCGCATCAATCCCCGGATTGTGCGCGGCACGCTCGATGCCTCGTATGGTTTCTACGATCCAGTGATTCTGACAGATTTACGGCGTGAGACGGATGTTGAAACCGGTGGGTTCGACCCTCTGAATTTCAGTGCGGACGCAATTTACGAAGCGAAGTCCACACTTTCGAACCCTTTGATCACCGGGTTCCTGCCGAGTGGCATGAGCTACAGCCTTGGAGGCTCCTACGCACACAGCGAAGGCACGCGTAACAGTCTCGACTTTGATTCGTATCGCATTTTTGCCGGCATTACTGCTCGCCAACCGCTGCTGCGAGACATGTGGATCGATGGCGGACGCTACGTGATCAAAGTCAACAAGCGGAACGTGAAGTTCAGCGAGCTTGGAGTTCGGTTCATCGCCATGGACGTAATCAATCGAGTGGAGCAGGCTTACAGCGAACTCGCCTACGCATACGAGTCGCATCGCATCGGCCAACAACTCGTGGATGCCCGGCGCAGTTTGTTTGAGGGAACACGCCGTAAAGTGGAAGAAGGGCTTGCCGCCCTGCCCGACCAGCAAGTGGCCCAAGCGCAACTCGCCACCGCGGAAACGTCGCTCGGCGCGGCGATTGCCGTCATTGAACTGGCGGAGAACGAATTGCGCACGCAGCTCGGCGATTCATTCACCAACCAATTGACCACGCGCTGGACACCGGCTGACCCGTTGTTGCTTGTGCAGGAAGAATTTGATCTCCGCCGAAGCTGGGACCGCGGCTTCGAGGAGCGGCCTGACCTTGCGCAATTCCGTGTTGAAGTGGAGAAGGCTAAAATTGGCGTCACCTATCGGCACAATCAATTGTTTCCCACTCTCGATATCATGGGATCGTACGGGCGACGCGGTTCCAGCTCGGATCAGGACGTCCCTCCGTTCACCCCAAAAGCGTCGCTCAGCGACTCGTTGGATCAGATCAAAGCCGGTAGCGCTCCGCGCGATATGATCGGTGTGGTTTTTTCGATGCCCCTCACGTTGAAGGCCGAGCGCGGCAATTACAAAGTGGCGCGGCATGTGCGCGAGCAAGCGGAGTTGCTCCTGAAACAGAAGGAGGAACTGGTGCTGCGCGAAATCTCGGATGCCTTTCACAGCGCCCGCACCAGCTACGATCGCGCACTCTCGGCGCGTCGTGCCGTGGAAGCGTCACGCGCGGCGCTCACAGCCGAGGAGAGGCGTCTCGCCGGCGGCACGAGCGAGATTTTCTTCGTGCTTCAGTTGCAGGGTGATCTTGCCTCGGTGCAACTCACGGAAGCCCGTGCTCGAGCTGATTACAACAAAGCGCTCGCGCAATGGCAGTTTGTGGAGGGCACGAGCCTGGAACGTCGCGCCTTGAAACTATCGATCGAGTGAGCGAATAGATTACGTCCCTGTTCCAAATGAAAGTGATGACGAGAATTCTCCAAAGCCTCCTGCTGGTTGCGTTTCTTGGCGCAGCTTTTCAGGTCATCAACGCTCAGGTCGAGGTTGCACCTGGCGTCATTCTCATGGCGACGATTCAGGATACCAACATCAACGAAAGTTCGGGTCTCATTCCGAGCCGGCGCGGAAAAGGTGCGTATTGGACCCACAATGACGGTGACGACAATATTTTTGCCATCGATATAAAGGGCCGCTCGCTGGGAAATTGGACCGTCGGCGCCGCGCCCACGCCCGTGGACTTCGAGGACATCGCGTGGTCCCCTGGCCGTATTTATGCCGCTGACATCGGCAACAACGATTTATTGCGGCCCGAAGTGTTTGTCTTTGCCGTGCCTGAACCTGGACCAACGTTCTCCGGATCTTTGCCAAACAAGGGCCGGTGGCGTCTGCGTTATCCGAACGACGAACGCTTTGACGCCGAAGCTTTTGTCATCCACCGAAGGACGGGTTACATCATCGGCAAGGAACTGGTTAATGGTAATGCGCCGGTATATTCGTTCCCGTTACGCAAGCGCGGCGGAACTTTTGTGATGACGCGTGAGTGCGAACTGGACGTGGACGATGACGTTGGCGGTGCCGACCTGACGCGGGATGGGCGGCGTCTGGCTATCATTACCCGCACCGGCGCTTACCTGTTCGATTTACCGGGCGCGATCCCCACGAGCGGCGAGCTTGAACCTTCCCTCTTCGTTCCATTCGCGCTCAACCTCATGGAAGCGTGCTGTTTCACGAAGGATGGTTTGCTCGTGACCGCTGAGACAGGAGAAATCCTGCTATTCAACAACGCTCGATTCCGTCTGCCGTAAAGTCGCGGCGCACCGGCCAATCCGCTCTACATCTCGACCTGCATGCCGAGTTCGACCACGCGGTTGGCGGGCAGGCGAAAGAAATCCGTCGGCCGTTGTGCGTTGCGTGACAGCAACGCGAAGAGGCGCTCCCGCCAGACTGCCATTCCGTGTTTCTTCGTCGGAATGATTGTTTCGCGACTGAGGAAGAAAGTCGTGTTCATCCAATCGAACTTCAATCCACGTTTCAGCGCGCGATTCAGCACGTCTGGCACATTCGGATCTTCCATGAAACCGTAGTGCGCGATCACGCGATAAAAACCCGGGCGCAACGTTTCGACCTGCACGCGCGCCTCGGTTTCCACATGCGGCACATCCTGGATGGCGATGGTCAGGAAGATCACTTGTTCGTGGAGGACGCGGTTGTGTTTCAGGTTGTGCAACAGCGCGAGCGGCGTGGCTTCGGCATTGCTCGACATGAAAACCGCTGTTCCCGCCACGCGATGCGGAGCGGTGTTCTCGACGTCCTCCAGAAACAAGTTCAGCGGGATCATGCTGCTGCGCAGTCGCTCTCCAAGAATACGCCGGCCCGTCTTCCAGGTGGACATGAGCGTGAATACCAGCAGGGCGACGACGATCGGGAACCAGCCGCCGTGGGTGATCTTGACGAGATTGGCCATGCAAAGCGCCCCTTCGATGACGAGAAAGACACCGCACAGCAACGCGGTGGGAACCGGTTTCCAACCCCAAAGCCGTATCGCCGCGAAGTAAAAGAGGATCGTGGTGACAAACATGGTGAACGTCACCGCCACGCCGTAGGCCGCAGTGAGGTTGCTCGACGACTTGAAGCCGAGCACGAGGCCGATGCACGCAAACATCAAAGTCCAGTTCAGCAGCGGCATGTAGATTTGTCCGCGCGTCTCGGACGAGGTGTGATCGATTTTCATGCGCGGCGAGTAACCGAGCTGGATCGCCTGCATCGTGAGCGAGAAGGCACCGGAGATGAGCGCCTGCGAGGCGATGATCGCCGCGCTCGTAGCGACAATGACCATCGGGATCAACGCCCAAGTCGGACAGAGATTGTAGAAGGGATTTCCCTTGGCGGTGGGATCGCTCAGCAGCAACGCGCCCTGGCCAAAATAATTCAGTACCAGGGAAGGCAGCACCAATCCATACCACGCGAGGCGAATGGGGCGCCGGCCGAAGTGCCCCATGTCGGCGTAGAGCGCTTCACCTCCAGTGATCGCCAGCACGACGGCGCCCAGCACGAAAAATCCCAGATGCCCCGCGTGCATCATGAAGTTCACCGCATACCACGGGTTCACGGCCGCAAGTACCGTCCAGTCGCGAGAGATTCCGCGGACACCGAGCACGGCGATGGAGATGAACCATACGAGGGTGACTGGACCGAAGACCGCGCCCACTCGTTTGGTGCCGGTGCGTTGCACAGCAAACAATCCGATCAGAATGACAATCGTGATGGGGATCACGAACGGCTCACATTGCGGCGTGGCCACTTTCAATCCTTCCACGGCGCTGAGGATGGAAACGGCGGGCGTGATAATGCCATCTCCGTAGAGCAGCGCGGCACCGAACACGCCCAGAAGGATCACTACCTTGCGCAGGCCCCGCGTGCGTTCCCCGCGTTTCTCGGGTAGTGCGAGCGCCAACAGCGACAGCACACCGCCTTCCCCGTGATTGTCCGCCCGCAAAACGAACGCGATGTATTTGATCGAGATGATCAGTGTGAGTGCCCAGAAGATGAGCGAGAGAACACCGAGAACATTAACGCGGTTGACGGGAATGCCGTGAACGCCGGAGAAACATTCTCGCACGGCGTAGAGCGGGCTCGTGCCGATGTCCCCGTACACCACGCCGAGCGCGCCAAAGGCGAGCAGCGCGAGCGCCTTGCCGCGCGGCGCTTTGCTGTGATGGCCTGGAACCGAAGGCGAACCGTCCGCTGGCTTGCCTTCGCCACGGGCCGGTTCACCGCTTGATTCGTTCATAGATCATCGATGACACGTGCTCTCGCCCTCAAGTGTCGAGGGCGGAAGAGTGTTGAAGGTCGAAACGATGCGAGTCGAGAACCGGCTGGCTCTCGACTCTGGACGTTCGACTCTCGACCACGTTCACGCGTTCTTCCAAATGCCGGCGAGGTTAGCTGACGGGCTGGGTCTTGAAAGTGACCTGGCTGGCGGTTCGCGCCAGCCTGCGCCCCTTCCCGGTTCCGACCGGGACCTGGTTCCCCCGCACGCGACTTGAAATCAAGCCGCGTTTAGGCCGCGGGGCAACTTGTGGCAGAATGGCGAGGGGGTGTCAAACGAGCGGCGGATCACCGATCTCATAGCCGAGCGCCTCCAACTGGCGCTGCAACTTTTCAAACGCGGAACTCCAAAAAATCATTGATGCCCAGAACACGACAAATTCAGGCAAAGCTGCCTGATTGTGCTCAATGCGAAGGCCGACTGAGAACAATCCACGGTGTCTGCTCAAGCGCCGGATGCTGCTCCGCGGGAAATGATAGTTGCGACCGACGCAGGAAAGATGCAGGGCGCTGGAATCGAAGGAGAGCGTGGCAAACGGAAAGGTCGCGTTGAAATTGCCGATTCTCGCACCGCCTGTCAGTGCGAATACACTCATGCGCTGACTGTTCTCGAATTACTTCTTCACCTGCGTCTGCATCCACAGGATCCAATCGCCTTCGCTTGGCGTCGGGAATTGCGCGGTGCTGTCGGTGACGACGGCGACCGCCGCCGTGGATTCGCCGGTGCGCGGGTTGAACCATTTCACGTTGGGCGAGGGCGGCAACGCCTCCAGCTTGATCTCCACGGTGCGATCTTCGGGCACATAAACTACGGTGAGGTCTTTCTTTTCGGTGCGGGCGCACGCGATGTATTTGCGGGCGCTCTGCGCGCCAGGATTGTTCACCACCATCTCGGGCACGGGACGCAGCCGTTGAAAGGCGATCGAGGTAAAGAAGTTCACCATGTTGGTCATCTGGTCGCCGCCGGGCATGAGCAACGCCCCGCGCCACGCGAACGGTGTGCCGGTGCCTGGATGATCGGTCGGAGGTTTTGTGCCGTCGTCCCAGCCCCAGACGCCGTGCGCGCCGTAGCT
>Ga0193706_1000917_pt1 | contig 14450 bp, 10 predicted proteins | sample U3c1metaG_FD_160130 | JGI IMG/M metagenome (GOLD analysis project Ga0193706, IMG submission 160130) | Soil microbial communities from a riparian zone of the East river system, Colorado, United States - U3c1 | ecosystem: Environmental > Terrestrial > Soil > Riparian zone | place: USA: East River... | reverse complement strand
CTCGGGGCAGGTCGCGCCGGAGTGAGCACCGGCATCGTGCGAGTGCCCACCGTCTCCATGATCGTGGCCGCCATCCTCATCGTCATGTCCGCCGTCTTCGTGATCATGTCCGCCATCCTCATCGTCATGTCCGCCGTCTTCGTGATCATGTCCGCCGTCTTCGTGATCATGTCCGCCATCGTGCTGCGCACCGGCATCCTTCCTGGGATGATGGTGACCTCCGTGACCACCGCGTCCGCCGGGCCAACGGTTGCCGCACGCCGCGACCAGAGCCGTCGTGGCCAGGAGCCAGCCAGCGGGCTTGAGAATTCTGCTCGCAAGTGAGCGCGTCATTGGGAGAGAACTCTGGCTGTTCATGATGGCTCCTTGTATCCGCCGCGGCCCAACACGGGATCCGTGAAGCGCGCCCGCAGACTACCTCTATGCTGGCGCGTGTCGCTGCGACATATCGTCGCAAGTTGCGCTGAACGAGCGCCTCGGGAAATTAGAGTCTCGATATAGAATTGCACCGCAGCCCTCGGATGCACCGACCCGGCTCAACCCGGAATGCAGAAGTAGAAGTAGATGGAGTCCTCGGGTAGGTCGGTTGGGCTCTGAACCCTCGACAGATCAAAGATATCGAAACCCATCCGCCAAACGCCGGCCATCCAGAAGTTCATGTTGCCGACGGAGTACGTACCGTCCGAGTTGGGGCTCAGGGTCGGTGTGGTGCCCGACCAGTGCAGATGGTCTGGCATATAAGGATCTGCCTCGGGCGGCGTCGTCGGATCTTGGTCCGCTTCTTGTGTGTGCACGGCGACGCGAACTCCGGAGCGGGGTCCGCCTGATGCGTCCACGGCGCGAATAACCCAAGAGTTCATGCCCTTTGCCGGCGGATTCGGGGATGCAGACTCAATACGGATTCTGTACGCACCACTCGCACTCGCTTTGACCAGGCCCGTGCCGCAAGAGCTGACTCTCGTGTCATAGACACACGACACACTGCCGTCCGGCGCGCCGCCGACCCCAGCAGCGCCACACGTCGACGGCGAAGAGCACGAATCCGGCGGAGCAGCGGCCACGACGAACAGCGGGATGAAGGCGCCATGCAAGGCCGCAAAACGCTTGGCTGAGAAGAACCATCGAGTTGCCATTGTCTTACTCCTTGTGAGCCCTCGTACGATCGGACCCTTAATCGGGGTTGCTCTGGGTCTGAAGTGCCCCTGAAGTGCCATTTGCGGGTGACGGACACGTAGTCTTGGGGGTGGCGAGGTACTTGTCCGCCGCACCGAGAAGATTCGTCCTCGAGATACACGCCACCGGAAAGCCTTGCTGATCCACGAAACGCTCGGTCACGGTGGCAGCCGTCCATTCGAGAAGTTGACCCACGTCGTACACCACGGCCTTGTCGCGGGCGCCTAGGTCCGTCAAGTCACCGCTCGCGATCAAATCCTGAAGCACGTCTTGGCCGATCGGACTGAGCCGCACGCGCATACGGACGCGGTCAGGATACGTTGGGATCGACGAACTGCCGCCGGCGCCGCTGGGGTAGAACTTTACGATGTGTGACTGGAAGAATCGCGGATCGCTTGGAGAAAGGGTGATCTGCGCGGGAAGCTGCAAGCTCGTGTAGCACTTGGCGTCCCAGAAGTCGTGCACTTCATGGCCCACGTCATCGAACAAGCGATCGCGCATGAGCCAGAGATCCGGATCCGTGGCGAGCAAATCCGTGACGGGCTGACCGTTGTTCTGAATGACTCCGCTCGAGTAGATACGCTGCCCACCGGCGAAAGCCTCGAGCTCGACCCAGAGCCGGCGATCTTGTGAAGCGCCGCTCGGGAACGCATGTCCGCTAGCAACGTTATCGAGCACCACGAACATGCTGGCTTGACCGGGAAAGCCCCGCACGCACAGAGCGCTGTGTAGGGTGGTATTTAAGAACGCCTGATTGGCAGCAATCAGCCGCTGCGCGCTGGCTTCATCTGGAAACGGAGTGACTGCATTGTCGACCGCGGGAAACAGGTGGCTGTGACTGCGCCGGAGTGGCGCATTCGCAATGTTTGCGACGGGCTCGAGTTCGAGACTCTGATCCATGTGGCACTGACCGCACGTGGTGCCTACGATCTGTTGCGAGAACACCGAGCCCTTCCATTCGGCGAAGGTGCGTTCGATGTGTGTACCGTGCCCGTTCACGATGTCGTGGCAGGTGCCGCAGAGCGTGGCCGATTCGATGCGATCGCGATTGAGAAACGGCGAATACCCCGCGTAGTGTGCGCTGCTCACGTAGGGGTCGTTGAACGGGCCCCGCATCACGTCGTCGTTGGCTAGCGTGAGCGGGTTGTTCGATTGGTGATCCTGCTCGATACCGTTGACCGTGTGGCAGAAGTAGCAGGTCACGCCTTTGAGCTTTTGGGGCAAGCTCGCCAGGTTCAGGCCGTCTGTGGTGGCGCCCGTGCGGACGGCCATGGGCGCGTGACACTTCACGCAGAAGTCACCGAGCTCGCCGTTGGTTTCGCGTTGTCCGCGCTTGTTCATGGCGATGAACACGGGATCGTCCGCGGCGTAGGCGTGCATGCTGCCCGCCCAGTCCTGGAAGTGCTTGGAGTGGCAGCCCTTGCACGCTTCAGGATCCATCAGCTGCTCGCGCGTCAGGCGTGTGCTCGAGCCGGCATCTGGGGTTCCCGCGTCGGTCGGTGGATTGGTGGGCTTGCAATCTCCCGACGGCAACATGCCACCTGCACAGGCGCACGCTGCCAAACCGAGAAGATGAATCCACCAAACTGACTTCACGTCACCTCGCCCACAGTGTTGAAAGCGTCAATTCGAGTCGCGCCGGCGGCGCCACCACCACGCGAACGCCACCGCGCCAACGGCGAGGATGCCACCCGGCACGGCCAGCCGTGCGTTAGACGCCGACCACGGCGAGATCGAAGCAGCGGGAGAGCAGCCTCCGGGAGTATCGCCGCAGGTTGCCCCGATCAGGACTTTGACGGAGCGATTCGGATCGGGATTGGTCGGATCGTACCAAGCCTTCGGACAGGTGTTAGCCACTGGCGTTCCTGCTGCGCAGGTGAGCGGACAGGTTTGCGTGACGCGTTCGAAGACGGATCTGAAATTGTGCCCGCCATCCGTGGAAAGGCCAACCGTATACGGATCCGAAAAGGCTGGATTCTGCGTTTGGGTAGCGCACGCGTAGATGCCCGCACCCGTCCACTTCAAGCAGCGGTTCTGCATGTTGTGGACCTTCGTGAACGGGCCCGCAGGGGCCGGGCCCGCGAACACGCCAAACGGACCGCCGAACACCATGTTCCGGCCGTCGGGAGAGAGCGCGAAGCCGAGCATGCTCTTGTCTTCAATGGTGACGCTGTTTCGCGTGTCGTAAAGATCTTGCCAGGTCGCGCCCTTGTCGTGGCTCACGCGCAAGACGCTGGGCGGCCTCCCGGTCGTGTCCCAGGCATTGCGCGCAACCCGTGCGTAGATCCGATCCACATTGTTCGGATCGACGCCCGCGATGTACAGGCTCGGCTCCATCACCAGACCGTTTTCGTCGGGCTCAGCAGGAGGCAGGGGCACGGTGATGTTCGTCCAGGTTGAACCACCATTTTCGGTGCGCAGAAAAATGGCCGAGCGTGTGGTGCCCGACAGGGGGGGAAAGGGCAGCGCCGTAAGGTAGATTCGATTCGGATCCGAGGACGCGACTTCGATGGTTTCGAGCAGCAGATTCCCGGGCAGACGGGCCTTCAACGCCCAGGTCAGTCCATTGTTGCGCGTCTCGACGATCAGGTTGTCGTAAGGGGCCGTGGTAGGGGCGGTGTCGTTGTACGTGGAGCTGATGACGTAGAGACCATCGTTGTTGTTCGGAATGTTGGTGATGTCGCGCACGAGCTGGCCTGCGAGAAGCGACGGACTCGCCGCCCAGCTGCAGAAATCCCGGCTGGTCCTCACACCACCGAACGTGACGGAGATGATCGAAGTTCCGTCACCCGTTAGACCCACGGGCGGGTCATACGGCTGAAACGGAATGTCGAGCGCGGCTTCACAGATCCAATTCCAGTTCCTGCCCGCGTCCTTCGTCTGCAGGAAGCCGTACGTGGTGCGCACCATCATGTGGCTCGCGTTGTTGCGGTTGAAGACGATGTCCCCCGCCGCAGGAAACCGACCATTTGCCGAGGCGGCGCCGGCGTGTGCCAGGATCGCCGTCGCGAGCAGCCCAGTGAGTCCAGATCGCAAATAGCTCATCGCAACTGTGCGGCAATCTAGACGCAGCGCGCACTCGTCGCTACCTGCGCTCTCGATGAGACGCTGACGAGACTGTCGGCTTGGCCTACCGAGTCCGTACCGGTCAGCTGCCGCGTTCAAGCGCACCGGATAGTTGCGCGCGGGGCGCAATCTCAGCGCGGCGAGTGAGTCATTTCGAACCGGTCGGCTCGCGCGCGATCTCAGCCAGAATTTCCTCGACGCGGCGAGTGGCGTCGTGGCCGGCGTCGTATTCGAAGCGGAGCTCGGGCACGCGCCTGAGGCCGAGCTTCGGCGCGAGCGAGGAGCGCAGGCGGCGCGCTGCGCGTTGCAAGGTGGAAACAGCCGCTTTGCGGCGCTCCGGCTCGTCGTCTCCGACCATGAGGCGCACGGTGATGCGTGCGAAGGACAGGTCGGGCGGCACGTCCACCCCGGTGACGACCAGCGAGCTCAAGCGCGGATCGGCGATCTCGCGCGTGAGGGCGTTCGTAAGGTGCAGGCGCAATTGCTCCGCGACTCGCCGCGGGCGGCGTGCGTCACTCATGGTTTTCGCTCATCGAAGTCTGCGTCGTCTTCGGTCCAGTCCATCTGGCTGTCCATACCCGGGTCGAGCACGTCTTCGATACCGCCGCGCAGACCCTTGCCCCCGTTGCCGAAGGAGACGATCTCGGTGGCAGCGTCGGCGAGCAGGGCGCCGCTGAGCGATGCGGCCATGCTCCGGGCGTGGCCGAGCACTTCGGTGCAGCGGCTGGATTGCCCCGCGACGACGGCGACGCCCAGGGTGGCCACCTGATAGAGCTCGAGATCACCGATTTCTGCGACGGACACGGGCAGCCGCGCGCGCACGCGATCCTTGAAGCTCTTGACCACGCGCCGCCGGTCCTTGAGCGACCGGGAGCCTGGTATTTGAAGCACGAAGCGGGCAACCCCGACGAACATCTCGACTCACCTGCGAAGCCGAGCCTCTACCCCACTGCAGGCGCGCTGGCATCCATCCCGTTCGCTCCGCGCCCGTTATCGCGGAGGGTCCCTCAAATGCGGGTTGCTCGCTACCAGAATTCGTGGCACTTGCCCCGTCGCCTCGTGGGCTCGAACCATTAGTGGTCCGAGCCGGCTGGAGTCCCCTCCCTGGGGCTCTGGTTTGGGAGCCGGTCGGCGTCCCGGGCGCTTCTTGCGCCCTTGGAACGTCTTGGCTAAGCTTCCGGCCGACAATTTGGGAGGATCCCCCCCACGGACCCCCGCTCGAGGGTCCGTTTTTTTTTACCCGCATTCATGAACGTCGCACACACCCGCCTTCCCGGCCTCAACGAGGACCGCGTCCTTGCGGTCGTCGTGCCGGTGTTGCGTGCGCACGGCGTGGACGCGGTAGAGCTCATCTGGCGTACGGACCGCGGCGGCTGGGTGCTCCAGTTGACCGTGGAGCGTCCAAATACGCGGGTGCCCGGTGAGGGCATCACCGTCGATTTGTGTTCGGAGATCTCGCGCGATCTGTCCGCAGCACTCGATGTGGCCGAGGTGATTCACGCCCGTTACCACCTGGAAGTGGGCTCACCCGGCCTGGAGCGCGCGCTGTACAGCGTGAGCGATTACCAGCGCTTCGCGGGCCAGCTGGCAAAGTTCAAGCTCAGGGAAGCAGTGGACGGCCAGCGCGTGGCGCGCGGCACGCTGCAAGGCATGGACGACAGCGGCTCGGTAGTGGTCGAAACCGAGCGCGGGCTCGTGAATCTGGATCCGTCGAACATCGAGAGCGCTCAGCTCCTGTTCGACTGGAACACGGCCGATCGCAGCCGCGCAAAACGCTCACTCAAAGGCGCCCCCTCGCGCGGGCGCGGAGCGCGCGGAACACAGCGTTAACGCCCTGAAAGGGTCGACCGAGCAAACGTTCATCAAGAAAGACGATCTGAGGTAGGCAATGGCAGCGCAAGGTGCAGGCATCGACATCGATCTCGGTTCGATCGTCGAGCAGGTGGCCCAAGAGAAGGGCATCGATAAGAAAATCCTCATCGAAACGATGGAAGCGGCCATCCTCAAGGCCGCCCAGGCGGCGTTCGGCCCTACGCGTGAGCTCGAAGCCCGCTACAACGAGGACACCGGCAATATCGACCTCTTCCAGTACATGACCGTCGTCGAGGACGTCACGGAACCCGACCGGCACATTGCCATCGGGGCGGCGCAGAAGCACGGCCTCGAGGCAGAGATAGGCGAGGAGCTCGGCTTTCAGGTGTTCTGGCATCCGCGGGACGCCGAGCGCGCCCGCCAGCAGGACCGCGAGTTCGGCGCCGTGCTCGACATGAAGCAGGCGCGTAGCGCCTTCGGTCGCATCGCCGCCCAGACGGCCAAGCAGGTCTTGTTGCAGCGCGTTCGCGATGCCGAGCGCGACATCATTTACAACGAGTACAAGGACCGCCAGGGCCAGCTGATCCGCGGCATCATTCGGCGCTTCGAAAAGGGCCACAACATCATCGTGGACCTCGGCCGAACCGAGGGCATCCTGCCGGCACGCGAGCAGACTCCGCGTGAAACGTATCGCCCGGGGGATCGCATCGTCGCGTTCGTGAAGGACATCGATCGCGAAGCGCGCGGGCCGATGATCATCCTGAGCCGCAGCGCTCCGCAGCTCGTCGACAAGCTCTTCGAGGCCGAAGTGCCCGAGATCTACGAGGGCATCGTCAAGATCGTCAGCGTGGCGCGTGAGCCCGGCTCGCGCAGCAAGATCGCAGTGACCACCCGCGATTCGGACGTGGATCCGGTCGGCGCTTGCGTCGGCATCAAGGGCTCGCGCGTGCAGGCCGTGGTGCAGGAGCTCCGCGGCGAAAAGATCGACATCGTGCCGTACGATCGCGATCCGGCGCGTTACATCATCAACGCCATCCAGCCGGCCGAGGTGAACAAGGTGATCGTGGACGAAGCCGATCACCGCATGGAGCTCGTCGTCCCGGACGAGAAACTCTCGCTCGCCATCGGCCGCAAGGGCCAGAACGTGCGCCTCGCCTCTCAGCTCACGGGCTGGAAGCTCGACATCATCAGCGAGAGCAAGTTCAAGCAGATGGAAGAGGAGAGCTTGGGCGCCCTTCGCGAGATCGACGGAGTCGACGAGGACCTGGCCAAGGCCATGTACCGACTCGGCTTCCGCGCGCTCGAGGAGATTGCCGAAGCCGCGGCCGACGAGCTCGTGGCCATCGACGGCGTGGGCAGCCCCGAGCGCGCGCAGCAGCTGAAGGGCCAGGCCGAAAGCACCATGGAGCGCCTGCGTCGCGAGCGCATCCAGCAGGCTTCCTCGCGCAGCGAACCGCTGACCGAGCGCGACAAGCTGCGCTTCGTGCGCGGCGTGGGTTTGCGCACCCTGCAGTTGCTGGAGGAAGCCGGCTACCGCACCGTGCAGGACCTCGCCCGCGAGGATCCCGATCGGCTGGCGATCAAGACGGGCCTCGGCATCAAGAAGGCGCGCCAAGTGCAGCAGGGCGCCAATTACTTCCTCGACAACGAAGCCCGGGACATCGAAGAGGCGCGCTCGCAGCTGCCGCCACCGTCCGAAAGTAAGCCCGCGGCGACTACGGAGATGTCCAAAGAGTGAGCGCCAGCACCCCTCCCCCGAGCGCGCCGCCGAGCGTGCCTTCGCAGACGCCGGCCGCGAGTGCGCGGCGCACGCGCACGCGCACCTGCGCCGGCTGCCTTTCGGAGGAGGAGAGCGAGCGCATGGTGCGCGTCGTGCTCGGCTTGGCAGGGGCAGTGGCAGTGGACCTCGCGGGGAGTCACTTCGGCCGGGGCGCTTGGCTGCATCCGCGCCCGCTTTGCGTGAGCCGGGCGGCGCCGCGCGGCCTTGCGCGCAGTTTTCGCAGCGAGATCACCACCACGGCCCTGGAGCTCACGCAGCTGCTGCAAAACGCAGCGGATGGACGGGCCACGGGGCTGGTATCGGCGGCGGCCCGCGGGCGTCACGTCGCGCTGGGCTCGACGGCCGTCAAAGAAGCGCTAAATAGCGGTGCCGCACGCCTCGTGGTGGTCGCCAAGGACGCACGAGCGGCAGCAGCGGCCCCGTGGATTGAACAGACGGTAGCCGAGGGCCACGCCGTGGCCTGGGGCACGAAAGAGTTGTTGGGCGCCGCGACAGGCCGCGGCGAAGTGGCTGTGCTTGCGATTTTGGATAGTGGCATCGCAAGCGCGCTTGCGGCGGCGATTGAAATCGCACAGATGCCCGTGCCGCCAGCAGGACGAGGAACGAGTGTCGGGTGACGGAGGTTGGATGACGAAGCTGCGTGTCTATGAAGTGGCTCGCGATCTGGGCCTGGATAACAGAGCGCTCGTCGCGCTGTTGCAGGCGGTCGGTCAGTCGGACGTGCGCAACCACATGAGCGCGGTGGCTCCAGAGGCGATCGAGCGTGTCAAACGCCAGCTCGAGAAGCAGCAGTCACACAAGGTCGTGGAAGAGCGCATCCGGCCCACGGTCGTGAAGCGTCGCGCGGTGCAGCGCCCCGGTGCCGAAGCTCCAGCATCGGCTCCGACGCACCCGAAGCCCGCTGCGGCTCAGCCTGCGTCGCGTGAGCCCGCAGCGGTTCCGATGCGCGCCGAGAGCGTAGGCTCGTCTCCGCGCTCCGCGCCGCTGCCGGCGCGGCCGCCAAGCGTCGTCGATTTGCCGAAGCCAGCGGCTCCCCGAGCGCCGCCCGCTTCCGCGCCGGCCGCGAGTGCCGCGCCCGTGCCTGCGCCGGAGCCTGCTGCGCCGCCGCCTGCCCCTTCGTTCGAGCCCACGCCGGTCGTGACCGCGACCGCCGCAGCCGCTTCGAGCGTTGCAACGCCCGTAAAAGCGCCCAGCCCGGACACGGACGGCGCCAGCGCATCGGCCCGCGCCGCCGCGAGCGCTCCCGTCAGCTCTCCAATGATAACTCCTACCGTCGCGAGCCAACCGCAACCTGCCGCAGCATCCTCAATGCCCGAACCTGCTCCTGCTGCTCCCCCCGCTCCTGCTGCGCAGCCTGCAACGACCGCGCGCACTCCGGCTGCACCTGCTGCTCCGTCGGTCCAAGCGGCGGCACCGGCCGTGCAGACGCCGGAACCGCCCCGCCGGCCCTCGAGCCCTCCCAAGACGGGTATCGATGTCTGGGAAGGCCGTCCCGGCGTACCGATGCCGCAAGCGCCGCGCGGAGCCCCCACGCCGCGCCGCGTTCAGTACGACGCCAAAGCCGGCGGAGGGCTAGCCAGTCGCGGCGGTCCACGCGGCCCGATGATGGGCGGCCGTCCAGGCGGAGGCGGTCCGGGCGGTCCGGGCGGTCAGCGTGGCATGCGCCATCGCGGCATTGGCTCACTGGCTCGCGCCAAAGGCACGGGCCAGCCCGTGACGCAGGAACGGTCCGCGCACAAGAAGGTCGTCCGCATCGAGGAATCGATCGGCCTTCAGGGCCTGGCCGGCAAGATCGGCGCCAAGGCCACCGAGGTGCTGATGAAGCTCATTCGCCTCGGCATGACGGGAGTGAACATCAACAGCACGCTCGACGCCGAGACGGCGAAGATCGTCGCCAACGAGTTCGGCTGGGAAGTCGAAGACGTCGCAGTCAGCGAAGAGGCCGCGCTCGTTGCCGCTCAGGGCATCGACGCCGAGCCCGAGGAGCTCGGCAGGCTACACCGGCCCCCGGTGGTCACCGTGATGGGTCACGTCGATCACGGCAAGACCAGCTTGCTCGACCGAATTCGCAAGGCGAACGTGGTGGCCGGCGAAGCCGGCGGCATCACCCAGCACATCGGCGCGTACTCGGTGGAGACGCCGCGCGGCCCCATCACCTTCCTGGATACACCGGGCCACGAAGCGTTCACGGCCATGCGCGCGCGCGGCGCGCAAACCACGGACGTGGTGATCCTGGTGGTGTCGGCGGACGACGGCGTGATGCCGCAGACGCGAGAAGCCATCAATCACGCCAAGGCCGCGAAGGTGCCGATCGTGGTTGCGATCAACAAGATCGACAAGCCCGACGCGCAACCCGAGCGCGTGCGCCGCGAGCTCAGTGAAGTGGGCCTCGTGCCGGAAGACTGGGGCGGCGATACCCTGTTCACCGAGGTGAGCGCCCTGACTGGCGACGGCGTGGACAACCTGCTCGAGCAGGTCGCGCTGCAGGCCGAGCTGCTCGAGCTGCGCGCCAACCCGAACAAGCCCGCCAGCGGCGTGGTCGTGGAAGCCGAGCTCGATCGCGGCAAGGGTCCCGTCGCCACCATTCTGGTGACCGAGGGAACGCTCACCCGCGGCGACGTGATCCTGGCCGGTGGTGTTTACGGCAAGGTGCGCGCGATGAGCGATTCGCTGGGGCGAAACCTCAACGTGGCCGGGCCTTCCACCCCGGTGTTCGTGATCGGCCTCAGCGACGTGCCCAACGCCGGTGACCCGGTGCACGCCGTCAAGGACATGAAGCTCGCCGAGCAGATCGCCAGCTCGCGCAAGATCAAAGAGCGCCGCAGCTTGATGCCCAGCACCGGCGGCCCCCGCATGACGCTCGAAGAGCTCGCCCAGCGCATGAAGGAAGCCGACCAGCTCGAGCTGAAGCTCATCATCAAGGCGGACGTGCAAGGCTCGGTCGAAGCCGTGTCCGACGCGCTCACGCGCCTGTCCACGGACAAGGTGCGCGTTACCGTCGTTCACTCGGGCGCGGGTGCCATCACCGAAGGTGACGTGAACCTGGCGGTCGCCGCCGACGCGATCATCATCGGCTTCAATGTGCGCCCCGCGGGCAAGGCCGCGGCTCTGGCGCAAAAAGAGACGGTCCAGATCCGGCAGTACACCATCATCTACAACGTGGTGGATGAGATCAAAGCGGCCATGGAAGGCCTGCTTGCGCCGACGCTGGTCGAAAAGACCATCGGCAAAGCCGAAATCCGCCAGCTGTTCAAGATTAGCAAGGCGGGCATGGTCGCCGGCTGCATGGTGCTCGAAGGTCTGATTCGCCGCTCCGCCCAGGTGCGTCTGACCCGCCCGGAAGAGGGCTTGCTCTGGACGGGCAAGCTGAGCAGCTTGAAGCGCTTCAAGGACGACGTCCGCGACGTCAAAGAAGGCTTCGACTGCGGTATAGCGCTCGACGGCTACAACGACCTGAAGCTCGGTGACGTCATCGAGTGCTTCGAGGTCGAAGAAGTCAAGCAAACGCTCTGAGCTAGCGCGCAATCTGCGCTGCGCGCTAGGCGCGGCGCACATTCCGTGCTGAGTGCGAACGTGCGCGAACAGGATCGCACGTGACCCGAGTTCCGCGATTCGCTGCGGTTGGCGGATTTTTGCGCGATCATTGCGAAAACGTTCGAAGATCGCAGTCGGCATACAGCGTGCTTACGGGACTTGCATCCATTCCACACGAATTTGCGAGTGCCCCATGAACACACGACGCTATGCGATCCTGTTGAGTCTGTTCGCGCTGCCCGGCTGCGGAGATGCGGGTGAGACGCGCGCTGCTCCGAGCGCCGAGAGCCTCACCGCGAGTGAATCACCGACGATCACCGTGAGCCAGAGCACTGACCTGGTCGACGGTCAGATCGTCACCGTGAACGGCAGCGGCTTTACGCCGGAGTCGTACGGGTTCGTGTGGCAGCTCTGCCGCGACTTTTTCCCGTGCGTACCGCACTATGGCTTCAGTCCGACGGACGAGAGCGTCACCTACCACGTTGGCACGGACGGAACCTTCCAGCTCACGCTGCCTGCGAAGCTCACGCTGTACTCACTGCCGGACGGCGCGGCGCGCTCGTGCGCAGAACCGGGCGCTTGTTTGATCCGGGTGAGCAATCAGAGCGGCGCGGGCACTCAGCACGATTTTCCGTTGAGCTTCCGAGCAGCGTCAGTGCCTCCGGCTCAGAAAGGCACGGCAACCATCGTTTCGAGCACCCCCCTCACCTCGGGTGCATTGCTGCGCGTACAAGGAGCGGGCTGGTTGCCTTCGCGCATGTTGTCCGTGCGGACTTGCAGCGGCGCCGGCTACACGCAGTGTAACTACAGCCGCGCTCTGAACGCGGATGCGAGCGGCGCGTTCGCGTTCACGGAGGCGCAGGCGCCCACGTTTCTTCCCAACGATCCGAGCGGGAGCTCGGAGTATGTGGATTGCGCGGCTGCGCCAAACCTGTGTGCGCTGCAAATCGCCGATCCGTTCGACTTCGCAGGCACCGCCGTCGCGCTGCCGCTCACGTTCCCGCCGCCGGGAACGCCGACCACACTCTCCGCGACGCTCGTACCGAACCAGAACCTGCGCGACGGAGAAGTCATCACGCTCCAGGTAAGCGGATTTCCACCCGACTGGAGTGTGACCTACTGCCAGCGCGGCAGCGATCAACCACAATGTGGCGGGCCATTCGTGCCCGGAGGGGCCACCGACGCGAACGGTGTGTTCCAGGGACCGCTGCTGGTGCGGCGCGCGTGGGGCAATCCCGGTAGCCAGTGGGGAACCTGCGTGCCCCACGATCCGACCAACCCGTTCGGACCTTGTACGTTCGTCGAAGGAGGGCCGTACACCTGCAACACACCGGGCTCGTGCGTAGTAGACGTTGACGTGTCCTTCGGAGGCGTCAGCCAGAGTTTCGATCTACCGCTCGACTTCATCCCCCAGGCGCCGCAAGCAGGGACCTTGCAACTGGCTTCGAGCAGCGTCACCGCAGGCACTCCGATCCAGGTGACGGGCAGTGGTTGGGGAACCGTCGGCAGCGTGCGGGTGAGCCTCTGCCGCAAGAATTCTACCAGTGACGAAACCTGCCGATCTCCTGCGGTAGTCCAAGTTGCTCAGGACGGCAGCTTCTCGACCTCGCTCACGGCAGCAACCTTCGTCAAATACAACACCATCCCGTTTGGACAGAACCCGCCATTCCATATCTGGAACGATTGCACGGCCGCTCCTGGAGCTTGCGTGGTTCACGTTCAGGACAGCGCCAACTCGGACGTTTCCGCTGAGGTACCTCTCACCATAACGCCCGCCGCGGGCGCCGGCAGCGTGGAGATGGAGCTCAGAAGTCCGCTCATTTCCGGTCTGCACGTTCGCACCGTGGGCGCTGGCTGGCCGGCAGCGCGCAACCTGCGAATCCTGACGTGCAACGCCGGGACCTGCCAGGAAATGGGTCCGGTCACGACGGACGCGAGCGGAGCTTTCCGGGGATACGCCCTGGTCTTGGCTCCACTCAATCGATCCGCGGAGTGCGAGAGCGCGCCGGGCGCCTGCACGCTGACTGCGCTCGACCTTTCGACGACCCCAACCAGCGCTGGTGTGCACGTTCCTCTCACGTTTGCGCAAGGCGATCACTTCGACGTCACGACGCACTACGAACCCAAGTGGCAAGACCTGCTAGCAAGCGGCGTGAGCGCGTCCGGCTTGCCCGCGAGCGAGCTTCAGCGCACTGGCGCGGCCGTAACGGTATGGCTCTTCGCCGTCAGCGGGACCACCACTGGACCACGCCTGCCCATAGCGGGCAGCATCAGTCACACGACGAGCTACACGGCCGACGAGTATCGACAGTGGTCAGCCACCGCTGCCAACTACGACTACACCGTGGACGAGCTGCAAAAAGTGGGAGCGCTGTTCTGGGCGTGGCTCCTCGCCGGTCAGCCGCCGTTGCCCAACTGATCGCTAGGGTGAATCGATGAGAGCACGGCAGATTGTAGTCGGCGCGGGGGTGCTCGTGCTGGCGGGGTGCGGGAATGGCGCTGAGAACGAGCACGCTCCCAGCACGGAAAGCGTCACCGCCAGCCAAACGCCCACGGTCAGCGTCAGTGCCACTACGGACCTGGTGGATGGCCAGGCGCTGACCATCACGGGCAGTGACTTCCGACCGGGATCCTTCGGATACTTTTCTCAGCTCTGTCGCGATTTTTTCGCCTGCGCCCCGTACTACGGCTTCAGCCCGCTCCGCGCAGAGAACACATTTCAGGCGGACGCCAGCGGATCCTTTCAAGCCACGTTACCCGTCCAATCGATGCTGTACACACTGGCTGACGGCCTCCCGCACTCGTGCGCGGAGCCCGGCGCGTGCGTGATCAGCGTGAGCAATGGCTCGGGAACCGAGAGCCGAATCCCGCTGAGCTTCAGAGCGGCACCGCCGCCCGCGCCAGCCCAGAAGGGTACGGCGAGCATCGCTTCCGTCACTCCCCTCACCTCGGGCGTGCTGCTACGCCTGCAGGGCGCCGGTTGGGTGCCTTCGCGCATGCTATCGATGCGCCGGTGCACGGGCGCCGGCTTCACTGAGTGCGGTTCCAGCGCGGCCCTATACGCTGACGCAAGCGGCGCGTTCGA
>Ga0193706_1000916_pt1 | contig 14463 bp, 9 predicted proteins | sample U3c1metaG_FD_160130 | JGI IMG/M metagenome (GOLD analysis project Ga0193706, IMG submission 160130) | Soil microbial communities from a riparian zone of the East river system, Colorado, United States - U3c1 | ecosystem: Environmental > Terrestrial > Soil > Riparian zone | place: USA: East River... | reverse complement strand
GGCCTGGAGTGGTTGAAGTGCCACCAGTCCAGCAATGGCTCGTGGGACTGCGACGGATTCATGTCGAGCTGCGGTCAGGTCCAGAAGGGCGCCGTGTGCGATGGCAAGGGTGAAGCCACGCACGACGTCGGGATGACCGGTCTCGCGATCCTCGCCTTCCAGAACGGCGGCTCGAGCTCGACCGACGGTCCCTACAAGGAGCAGATCGTCAAGGCGACCCAGTGGCTGGTCCAGCGGCAGGACGCAAGCTCCGGCCTGTACGGCGAGAAGCTCGGCAACAGTTTCATGTACAACCACGCGATCGCCACGCTGGCGGTGTGCGAGGCGCTCGAGAGCGATCCGACGCTGAAGGCCTCGGCGCAGAATGCGATCAATTTCATCGCGGCGGCGCGCAATCCCGAATGGGCCTGGCGCTACAGCATGCCGCCGACGGGAGCCAACGACACCTCGGTCACCGGATGGTGCGTGTTCGCCATGGCCTCGGCGCGCGACGGCGGTCTGCTCGTCAACCCGGCATGCTTCGACGGAGCGACGAGGTGGATCGACTCGGTGACCGACCAGGAAACCGGCCGGACCGGTTACGACGAGAAGGATTCGCCCTCGGCGCGCGTGCCCGGGAAAAACGACACGTTTCCGACCGACAAGGGCGAGGCGATGACCGCGATCTCGCTGCGCGTGCGCTACCTGCTCGACAAGCGCGCCAGCAAGTACCCGCTGGTCAAGAAGCAGCTCGACCTCTTGAGCTCCCATCCTCCGGAGTGGGACGCGACCGGTCTCTACAACGACATCTATTATTGGTACTACGGCACCCACGCGATGTCCCAGGCGGGCGGCAAGTCCTGGGAAGCCTGGAAGACGGCGGTGACCAAGGCGCTGACGGAGAGCCAGCAGAAGACCGGCGATGCCAAGGGCTCGTGGAATCCGGAGGATGCCTGGGCGAAGCACGCCGGAGGACGCGTGTTCATGACCGCGATGGCGGTCCTGTGCCTGGAAGAGGCGAAACGCCCGCGCTGAGCGGCGCCACTTTCGAGCTCCGATCCCCGCGCTCCCGGCGGGTAAGATGAGCGGAATGTCTGTCGACAGCGGAAACCTGCGCGTTCGGCTGCTTCCGTCGGCCGTTTCGGGCGACGGAACGATGCAGTACGCGACTTCCTACCTGGTGGGGGACTCGGTGGCGATCGACGCGGGCTCGGTCGGACTGCACGGCGGAGTCGAGGCTCAGCGGCGCGTGCGCCACGTGCTGCTGACCCATTCGCACACCGATCACATCGCCAGCCTGCCGATCCTGCTCGAGAACACCCTCTCGCAGGACGGGCCGCCGCTGGAGGTCTGGGCGGGCAAGGAAACCCTGGCCTGCCTGGAAGGGGACGTGTTCAACGACCGGGTCTGGCCGCGGCTCGAGATCTTGAAGCGCAAGGTCGGTCCCGCGATGGTGATGCACGAGCTCGAGAGCGAGCGCGAAGTCGACGTCGGCGGCCTGCGCGTGCTGCCGATCCGCGTGGACCACACCGTGCCGACCCTGGCCTTCCTCGTGTCGACCGCTCGCGCGAGCGCGGTGATCGCGGGCGACACGGGCCCGACCGAAAGACTGTGGCAGATCGCCGAGAAAGTCCCGGGTCTCGCCGCCGTGTTCCTCGAAGCCTCGTTTCCCGACGAGCTGCACGAGATCGCGCGTCGTTCCATGCACCTCACGCCGCGCAGCTTCGCGCTCGAGCGGGCCAAGCTGAAGCGCGAGCTGGCGTTCGTCGCCGTGCACCTCAAGCCCCGCTTCCGCGAGCAGATCGTCGCCGAGCTCCAGGCCCTGGCCATCCCCGGCCTCGAGATCGGCGTGCCGGGCAAGGAGTATCGCTGGTGAAGAAGTCCGCGCTGCAAACGCTGACGCTGCGCTACAAGATCGGCGAGAAGGCCCTCTCGACCAGCGTCGAGCCCGTCGGCGTGACGATCGGGCGCAAGGAGGGCTGCGGCGTGGTCCTACCGAGCAACGACGTGTCGCGCCAGCATGCGCTGATCCGCGTCGAGCACGATCGCTGGATCCTGCGCGACTTGAAAAGCTCGAACGGAACGGTGGTCGACGGCGTGACCATCAGCGAGCACGAGCTGGCGGACGGCGAGCGCATCCGCATCGGCGGCTTCGAGCTCGTGTGCGAGATCCAGGCGGTGGGCGAGACGTCGATCATCGACTCGGAGGACGCCGAGGCCGAGGCCTGCCTGGACATGCGCGACTTCAACGCGCTGGTCGACCAGGTGCTCGAGGAAGCGCCGGAGACCAATCTGGTCAGCACCAACCTGGTCATCCCGAAGTTCCTCGGGAAACGTTCGCCGGCCGCTCGGCCGGTTCCGGCGAAGCAGACCGCGCGGCGCCAGGACGCGCGGCGCGTCTTGAAGATCCTGCACGGCGCGACCGACGCCTTGATGGAGCACGACCAGCTCGACGCAACGCTGGAGCGGCTGGTCGCGCTGGTCTTCGAGCATCTTCCGGCCGAGCGCTGCTTCGTGCTGCTGCAGGACGGCGAGAGCGGGCAGCTCGTTCCGCGCATCGAGCGCGCGGCGCCGGGCTCGAAGCTGACCGCGCTGCGCATCAGCCGCAACATCGTCGACGCGGCCCTGCGCTCGCAGCAGTCGGTGCTCGTGCGCGACACGGCTTCCGACCAGCGCTTCGCTCTGGCCGAGAGCGTGGTCTCGCTGGGCATCTGCTCGGCGATGTGCGCGCCCCTGTGCCACAAGGGAATCGTCAGCGGCTTGATCTACGTCGACCGCTCGACCAGCGGCGAGACGTTTTCGACCACCGAGCTCGGCGTGCTCTCGATCCTGGCCGCGATCTCGGCGGCGGCGGTCGAGCGGGCGCAGATGCGCGCCCACCTCGAGCGCGAGCGCCGCGCGCGCGAGCGGCTGGCGCGCTACCACGCGCCGAGCGTAATCGAGCGCATCGTGCGCTCGACCGAGCTCGACGACGGCGTGATGGAGACCGAGGAACGCGAGGTCACCGTGGTCTTCGCCGACCTCTCGGGCTTCACGCGCATCGCCGAGAACATGCCGCCGCGCGAGGTCACCGCGATGCTCAACCAGCTCTTCGGCTTCATGACCGAGGAAGTCTTCCGCGAGGGCGGCACCCTGGACAAGTTCATCGGCGACGCGGTCATGGCCTTCTTCGGCGCGCCCCTGGCCCAGCCCGACCACGCCGCCTGCGCGGTGCGCGCGGCGCGCGGAATGATGGCCCGCCTCCAGGCTTTCAACGCCTTGCGGCCGGCGGACCAACGCCTGGGCCTGCGCATCGGCATCAACTCCGGCCCGGTGATCGTCGGCGACGTCGGCGCCCAGCAGCGGCGCGACTACACCGTGATCGGCGACACGGTCAACGTCGCGAGCCGCCTGGAGTCCTCGGTCGCGCGCGTCGGCCAGATCGTGATCGGCAGCGCCACCCGCGACGCCGTCGACTCGAGCTTCCAATGCGTCCCCCTCGACCCCGTCATCCTCAAGGGCCGCTCCGTCCAGTTCCAGCCCTACCTCGTCCTCGGCGAACGCGGCCCGCGATGACTGGTACCCGGTATTCCACCGCCATTTTTTACATTCGCGCGAATGTAAAAAATGGCGGTGGAATACCGGGTACCAGAGCTAGGCGGTGACTTTCAAGAGCCAGGTGGCGAGGCCGAGGAGCATGCCCATGCTGACGACGTCGGTCGCGGTGGTCAGGAAAATCGTCGAGGCGGTGGCGGGATCGGCGCCGAGTCGCTTGAGCGTCAGCGGCACGATCGTTCCGGCGATCCCGCTCGCGACGCAGCTGAAAGTCATCGCGACCAGCACGATCGTCGACAGGAGCAGGGCGTCGGGCGCGCCCTTCATCGAGGCGTAGAAGTACATGCCCAGCCCGCCGGTGATCCCGACCAGCGCGCCGTTGAGCAGACCGAGGGCGGCTTCCTTGAGCACCAGCCGGCGGTTGTCGCCGGGCTTGACCTCGCCGAGAGTCATCCCGCGCAGCGTGACCGCCAGGGCCTGACTGCCGGTGTTGCCCGATTGTCCCGCGAGCACGGGCAGGAAGGCGGCGAGCACCACCACGCGGTCGATCGTGTCCGCGAAACTCGCGACCACGCCCGCGGCGAGGAAGGCCGTGAGGATGTTGAGCTGCAGCCAGGGATGGCGGAAGCGCAGACTGCGCCACAGTGGCGTGCGCAGGCGCTCTTCCTTCTCGACACCGACCATCACGCCGGGCTGGGCGCTGAGCTCGATCGCCTGGGCCTCGAACATGGTCTGGCCCCGGATCAGCCCGACCAGCCGGCCGGACGCGTCGCACACCGGATAGACCGGGTAATGGCGGTTGAGCGCGCGCTTCATCGCGTCGACCACCGGCTCGTCGACGCGCAGATAGAAGGGGTCGAGCAGCATCACCTGCTCGAGCTTCTTGTCGCCCGAGGAGAACAAGAGGTCGCGGAACGTCACCACGCCGAGCAGCTTGCCGGCGGTGTCGACGACGAAGGAGTAGGTGACGAAGGCGCGCTTGACGAGCTCGCGCAGCTCCTCGGTCGCCTGGGCCACGGTCATCTGCGGCCCGAACACGCCGATCGGAAGCTCCATCAGCGCGCCGATCGAGCTCTCGGGATAACCCTCTGGCGCCGCCCACTGGCGTCGGTTCTCCGGGCTCGCCGCCGCGAGCAGGCGCTGGCGCCGCGCGGCCGGCAGCTGCTCGAGCACCGCCCGCGCGAGAGTGGGCACGACGCTCTGCAAGGCCGCGACCGCGACCTCGTCATCCGCCGCGGCGACGGCGGCGACGGCATCGGGCGTGGAGGCATCGCTCAGGCGCGCCGCGAGGGCCCGCACGCGCTCCGCGCGCGGATCCGCCGCTGCTCCCGCTCCGTTGCCGGTCTCTGCTTTCTGGTTCATGGGACGTGGGGCGCCGCCAGCAGACGGGGGCGGGATCGTATGCGCGACTGCCTGGAGCCACAACGGGTTCGCAGGCAGCCGGCGCCGCATTCGAACTGGGAAGCTACTCCTCCTGGTTCCACAGAGAGGCCACGAAGCGCAACTTGCCCTGGATCGAGGGCGATTCTTTTCGCATCGGGTTCTCGCTCGAGAAGGGGATGGTTAGCTCCACGGCGCCGGTCTTCAGCTCCTTGGCGAGCAGGGGCTGTGTCGCGAGACCGTTGTTGTCGCTCTGCCAGTCGTATTGAACCTCCCAATCGCCGCCCTCGGCCTCGGGCGGGATGAGCTCGATGATCACGGCGTCGTGGAACAGGTAGCCGCCCTCGAAGTGCCGATCCGGCCAGAAGCGACGTTCGACTTCGTAATCGGGGACGCGCACACCGAGCTTCAAGCTGTAGGCGAGGGTCGGCCGGGCCTTGTCCACCTTCCAGCGCGTGCCGAGGAAGATCGTCGACAAGTAGATCCGACGCTTGTCCAGCTTTGCGGGATCGACGAGGTCCGCATGGCTGCGGCAAGCCGACGAGTCTTCCTCGGCGACGCGCCGCGTCAGGTACCAGCGCTTCCCACGCGCCGAGGCGGTGACCTCGAACTGGTAGAGGGCGTTGACCGGCGTGCCCTCCTTCGCGAGCGGTCGCAGCTCGTCGGGCAGCTCGACCTTGTCGATCTCGAGCCAGATGTCGATGCGCACGTCGCCGAACAGGAATCGGACCAGGTTCTGGTACGAGTCCTCGCCGTTGACGATGCCGAAGAAGCCCGAGTGCGATCGATAAGCGTAAGCCGTCGCGCAGGGCGCCGAGAATTTGCCCTTCGCGTCCACGCCCCACACCGAGGCGTTCTCGATCTTGACCAGACCGTCGCTGCCGTGGCCCGCGAAGGTGCGCGACAAGCCCGCGGCGGTTCCGTAATCGTTTCGGTTGGTGCCGACCATGCAGAAGAAGCGCTTCGAGGGAAAGGATTCCTCGGGCAGCCAGTCGACGCGCTTGGTCTTCTTGAACAAGGCCTTGATGTTCAAGTAATCGGCCATCGTCTCGTGGTTGAAGTTCGACATGTCGTCGAACTTCATCCACTCGGGCACGTTGATCCCCGCCATCTCGATCCCGTTGTGCGGCGTGGCGTAGGTGAAGACCTTGTCGATCGAGGCGCGAGCTTCCGCGCTGCCCAGCTTCGGGTTCTGCAGGAAGGCGCGGCAGACCAGGCCGCCCATCGAGTGGGCGACCAGGTAGCAGCGGAATTCCTCGGCGGAAACTGCGTTTTCCAGGTTCGCGACGACCAGCTTGCGAACCTTGAGCACGAGCTCGTTCAACTGTTTCGCGAAGTCTTCGATGTTCGGTGTCTTCTTGTCGCCGAGCAGCGCCGAAGCCTGGTCGTAGTAGCGGAAAATGACGATCGAGCGGCGCTTCAGCGGCTTGTCCCAGTCCGGATCCATGACGTCGACACCGTCCTCGTATACGTCCGAGTACCCGAAGTCGGACTGCAGACGCACGACCGGCGATTCGAAGATGAACTTGCGCGCCGGCTCGCTCTTGTTGGGCGTCGCGCGGTAGGTCGTCGAGCCCAGGTTGAAGCCGCAGAAGGGATCGGCGGCCGTGTCGTCCATCTCTCCGCGCGTCATCGCGTAACCGCGGACGTAGATGATCGGGTGGTGGAAACGTGAATCGACTCCGGCCATGGGGCATCTCCCTAAAAAAGTAGTTCAGGCGCTCACGACGAACTTGACCAGCGGATCGACCCACTTGAAAAGCGTTTCGCGGAGCATGGGGAATTGAGAACTGATCAGCGTGACTGCAGGGACGATCCCGTACAGCGCGAGGTTGGCGTAGAGCGTGCGATCCCAGGTCAGCTCGCCCGGCGTGGAGCCGGACATGCGGCTCAAGATGTCGTTGCGGTTCATCGAGCCGATCACCCACACCATGCAGGCGACCACCCCGGCGAAGATGAACAGCGAGATCGTCTGGAACAGGGCCTGGGGTTGGAAGGGGTAGCTCGAGATCAGCAGCGTCGTGAGCACCACCGAGACCAGCAGGAAGAAGCACAGGCGGCGGATGTGTCCGAGGATCCACTCGACATAGAGCACCGACTCGATCGCCGCCGCTTCCTGCTCGGGCTGGAGCGCGGCCGTCGCGAGCTTGGAATCCTCGCCCGGCGCCGCGCTCGCCAGCATCCAGGAAGACAGGGCCTGTCCCGTGCCGCGCGGAGCTTCCAGCGGATCCTCGCGCGTGCGCGCCGAGGCCCAGGCCCGCGTTTCCGCTGCCCAGCCCGAGCGTTGCGCGGTCTCGCGCCCCGGATCCGTGACCTGCTCCCACGCGCCGCGCGCGACCGAAACGAAATCGGTGTGCTTCATCGCGGGCCACAGGCCCATGCTCGCGCGCACGCCGCGCGTCTTGCGCAACTCGGCGAAGGGCAATCGGAACAGCAGGCTGCCGCTGTGCCGCAGCAGGGCCGCGAAGGCTTTCCAGATCGAGATCAGCCGGTAAGTAGCCCAGGTCGAAGCCGCCAGGGCGCCGACGAGTCCCGTTGCGAGCACGAAGTCGAAGATCGGCACCTGCCCCTGCGCGCACTGCACGAACCCGTCGAGCGTGCGCTCGACCTGCAGGAACATCCACGCGAATCCGACGACGAGCACCAGCAGCAGGCCGACCCCGGCTGCGTCCGGCACGACGCGGAACAGTCGCTCGCGCAGCGTCGTGGTCCAGGTGCGCAGGTCGCTCGACGACTCGGCCCAGGCGATCTCGCCGACTTCGACGTGGGCCAGGCCGCGGATGCGCAGGAGGTGCCACTGGCACCACACGAACACGGCGATCCCGATCAGGAACAAGGGCACCAGCGGAGAGATTCCCTGGTCGACCTCGATCGCGCGGTGCAGGAAGAGCCGGAACAAAGTGGGATCGCCTTGCGCAGGACGAGCGCCGTTCAGCGAGATCTGCACGCACAACCAGACGTGGAGCGCGAGGTAGATCAAGCCCAGTAGGCCGACGAGGATGCGCAGGACGATCTCGAGCTTCCAGGCGCTCCTCACCGACGCGTCGGCGGACCATTCGCCGCTCAGATGCCCGGACGCGAATCCCCGGTGCTCGAGCGCCGTCGACAAGGCATTGCCCGCGCTGATTCCCATCTCGACCAGTCCCGCGATCACCGCGAGGCTGCCGAGGATCACCGGCAGCATCGGCGATTCCCGCATCGGTCCGGGACTCGCGACGAGCAGGACGACGTGCGGCAGGATCAAGCCGATCAACGCCACGCACACCAGGGCGACGTAGAGCTCGTGGTGGATCGCGAGCGAGATGCGGTGCAGACAGGCGTCGCGCTCCGCCCAGGACGCCTTGGGATCGGGCACGGCCAGGGCCAGGATCCGATCGCGCAGACCCAGCCGCTTCACTCGGCGCGAGCGCCGCCAGGCGACCTTGCCCAGCAGCAGGAAGGACAGGATCGAGACCGAAGCGACGACCAGGAAGCGCCGCCCCTTCGAAGATCCCTGCGGGCTGCTCGGCGCCACCAGCGACCGCGCCGGCAGCAGAGTCTCTGTCTGCGCGTCCTGCGAAGCGAAGGCGCCGATCGGCAGCATGGTTCCCGCGCCGACCGCGCTCACCCAGACCGGCGGGATCTCGCCCGCGGGCTGTCCACCTCGCTGGACGCTGCCATCGCGCAGCGGCGGACAATAATCGGTCAGCAGCGCCTGGGCGCCGAGCTGCACCAGGACGGCGTTGAACGTTCCTTCGGCGCCCTCATTGGAGAACAGGACCTGCTCCGAAGTGGTGCTCGATTGCGCGCGCCAGGATGCGTCGCGCAGGAGCAGCGGGTAGGTCGAGAGCACGACCATCCCGCGCAGCCAGCGGTTGTACTCCGGCCGCAGGTAGAGCACGTTGCCTTCGAAGGTGAAGAGCTGCAGATCGGGCAAACGCTTCTTGAGCTCGCTGCCCAGGAAGAGCTTGTCGCGCACGTCGCTCGCAAGCAGCAGCACCGCGCGGATCCCGCGCTGAGCCAGCATGCGCGCCATCTCGTCCATCAGGAGATCGATCGAGGCCGGCGTCAGCAGTGAGCTCGAGCCCGTGGTCTCGGCGCGCTCGGGCTCGGCCCCGAGATCGAGCACGACGCTGGCGCTGGCCACGTTGCCCGGCCCAGCGAGCGCGGCGACCGTCTTGTTGGTCTTGAAGTACGCCGTGCGCAGCGAGGCGAGGCTCATCGGGAAGGGCACCACGACGAATTCGCTGCCGCTCTCCACGGGAACAGTTGCATCGGCTGCGCGCGCCAAGGCATCAGGGGCCTGGAGCTCCTGCTCCGCTTTGCTTTCAGGCAAGCTGCTCTGCCCGTAGTCCGTCGTCGATTCCTGGAACACCGCGACCTCGCCGGGGGCCAGGTCGAAGTCCGGCAGAATCTTCTGTTTCAGCACCTCGAGCAGGGCGTCGTCAGTGTGCACCGTCGTCGAGAAGCTGACCTGGGGCTTCGTTCCGAAGCTGAGCAGCGGTCGGTTGTTGGGACTGGTCGCCGATCCGCTGACGATGGTGACGCGCTCGGTGCCGGCGAGATTGGGCGAGTCCGTCAAGGCGATTCGCAGCGAGGGCGACGAGCCGGAGAAGACCGGGCCGACGATCAGGAGTTCCTTCGAGTCGCGAGTGAGCGCGAGGCGCGCTTCCAACGCTTTCTCCAACGCCTTCTTGTCGATGCCTTCGGTCGAGAGCTCGCCGACCAGATAGACCAGCCACACGCGACGGTGCAGCGGATCGAGCTCCGCCAGGTCCTTCGAAGCCCGGGCCTTTTCGCGGAAGAGCATCACTCCGGGCACCTCGGGTAACTTCGGAACGTCGGCGGCCGGCGTGGACCACGGAAGCTCGAATCGATCGAGGACGAAGCCCGCGCGCTCGAAGGCGCGCCGCAAGGCGTCGACATGCGAATCGAAGGCCCAGTCGAGATGCGAAGCCCGCGGATCGGGAAGCGTCGCGATCAGGATCGTCAACTCCGTGAAGGGATGTTCCCCGGCGAACTTGTCGAGCAGGGCCTTTCCAACCGGCCCCTCGAGTTTCTTGGACTCATCGGACTTCGCATCGCTCGTCGCGGTCGTCGACTGTCTCGGCGACACCGACAGCGGAACTCCGCCGACCTGGTTCCAGGCCAGGACCATGAGCAGGGCAGCGAACATTCCAGCGACACGTTTCATGCAGCGTGCGGATAGTACGCAGGCTCTTCAGCCCTTGCACCCGCTCCGCGCGTCGCGCCGCGATTCGACCCCGGAATTGAGATAACCATCACCGAGATCGCGGGCTTCCCATGCGCAGCAGGGCGATCAGCGAATCCGAAGCTCGGCCTTGCGCGAGCAGGCGACCCCGTCCAATTCCAGCAACTCGACGGAGATCGTCGCTGCATGGACAGGGGGCCGGTAAGCGCTTCCGTTGCCCGGCGGCCGATCGAATGTCCAGGTCTCGGCCGATGCTCCGTCGATGGTCCACGCGACCTTGAGCCGCGAAGTCGGGGCCAGTACCTGCAGGATCGTGCTGGCTTCTCGGACTCCAGGCTTGCCGGGAACCTGGAAGACGCCGAGAACGAATTCCTTGTCGAAAAGCTCGAACATCTCGCCGCGGATGTCCTGACTGCGGAGGCTGTATTCCGCAGGCGGGTTCGACACACCGGCATAGAGGGCTTGCATCCCCGCGAGCGACAACACGACGCCTGGCACGTAATGAGCAGGCTCCGAACAGGCGCCTGCGAGCAGGAAAAGCAAGGCGAGGCGGGGCAAGCAGTGAATGAGCGTAGGTCGAGCTCTCATCGCAGCTCAGAGTAACGAGCCGGCCCGCCCGGCTGATACCTTGGAACCCATGGAGCCCGAAGTATTCGTCGCCAGCCGCCTGACGAGCGGCAACCGCCTGTTCCCGACGCGGCTGATCATCGACGAGCGCACGGTGATGCGCCGCAAGCGCTCCTGGCTCAGCATCAACGAAGAGAGCGTGAGCTTGCGGAACGTCGCGACCGTCAATATCACGACCGGCATCCTGTGGTCGGACATCCGCATCGAATCGAGCGGCGGATCGGACCCGCTGGAGAGCCACGGTCACACGAAGAGCGACGCGCGGCGGATCAAGGAGCTGATCGAGATGCACCAGGCGCGGCTGGGGACCGCGAGCGACGGGCAAGGCGAGACCAAGGTCTGTCCGCACTGCGCGGAGACGATCAAGCTCGCGGCGAAAGTCTGCCGTTATTGCGGCCACGCTGTGTCGTAACGGAGCCCTGGTCGATCACGACACTCCTGACTCGCGCGCATAGCGCGCGAGTCAGGGGTGTCGTGATCGACCAGGGCTCCGTTACGACAACGCTGGTATCGCTCAGTGGAACTACCGAGTTGCTCGAATCTCGTCTGTGAGCCATCCAGGATCGAGGAGATTCCTTTCCTCGAGGAAGGAGCGAGGTGAGGCGGGCGGAGAGAAGCCTTCTCCGGCAAGGACACGGAGATGCCGATAACATATAATAAATCACGTATGAGACCTGCCCAGACCGTTGCCCGTACCCTGCCGCGCAAGTCGCTGGCTCAGCAGGTCGCCGACCAGATGCGCTCCGCGATCTTCGACGGGCGATTGCGCTCGGGCGCGACTCTGCGGCAATCGGCTCTGGCGCGCGACTTCGGTATCAGCGTGATCCCGCTGCGCGAGGCCCTGTGCCAGCTCGAGGGCGAGGGGCTCGTCCGCCATCAGTCGCACCGCGGCGTGGTAGTCGCCGACATGAACGTCGAGGACGTCGAGGAGCTGATCCAGATCAGCACGACGCTCGAGCAGCTCGCTTTCCGGCGCGCCATCCCGCGAATCACCGATGCGGACGTCTCCGAGGCCGAGGCGACTTTGAAGGCGTTGCGCACGGAGCGCGATCTCGGAGCCTTCGGCGAGCAGGCCTGGTCGATGCGGCGCGCGCTGTTGCAGCACATGCAGAGCCCGCGGCTCTTGCAGATGATCGAGAACCTGAGCAAGAACAACCGTCGCTACCTCGCGGTCTTCTACAACGATCCCGCGGCGCGCAAGTGGTTGTTCGGGCAGTGGGCGAAGCTGATCCAGGCCGCGCGCCGGCGCGATCTCGCCGCTGTGTTGAAGAACATCGCCAAGGCCCAGCGCGAAGGGCCGGTGATCGCACGCCGCGTCCTGCCCCGGCGCGAGAGTTCCGCGGAGCCGAAGTCGTGAGCCGGCGAGGTCTGCATCTCGCCGCGGCGATCGCCTCGCTGCTGGTCGCGGCTTGCGCGAGCAAGAGCGAGGCATGGAATGCGCGCGAGGTGCCTCAGCTTGCCGTGTCCGAGCATTTCCGATCCGTGCCAGCGGAATCCGCGCCAGCGCTCGAGCGCGGCGACGTCGACGCCGGTTGGATCGCCGGCTTCGGCGACGAGCGCTTGAGCGCGCTGGTCGCGGAGGCCCTCGAGCACAACTCCGATCTGGAGCTGGCCGGCTCGCGCGCGGACCTCGCGCGTGCCCTCGCAAAGCGCGCGGGCGCTGACCTCACGCCCGTGGCCGCCGCCTTCGCCAACCTGGGTCGCGGCGACAGTGGCGAGGGCGAAGCGACGCGCATCGAGCTCGGCCTGCAAGCCTCGTGGGAGCCGGATGTGTGGGGGCGCCTGTCGAAGACGCAGCGCGCCGCGGAGCTCGACGCCGAAGCGGCGCGCGCGGATCTCGTCGGTGCCCGCCATTCGCTCGCCGCCGCCACGGCGCGGGCCTGGTTCCTCGCGATCGCCGCGCGACAGCGTGTCCAGGTCGACGAGCGTTCGCTGGTGCAGCGCGAACGCGTCGAGCGCATCACGCGCGCGCACTACGACGCGGGCGAGCAACCCGGCGGCGACGTCGACGTCGCCGCGGGACAGACCGATGGCGCGCGAGCCCTCGCTCAGCAGAGCCGCGGCGCGTTGCGCTCGGCCCTGCTTTCGCTGGAGACGCTGCTCGGCCGCTACCCGAGCGGCGAGCTGGATGCGGCCAGCGCCCTGCCGGCAGCCCTCGCGCCGCCTCCGCTCGGCTTGCCCTCGCAGCTGCTCGAGCGACGTCCCGACGTCGTGGCCGCGGAGCGCTCGGTGGCCGCGGCCTACGAGCGCCTCGCCGCGGCGGATGCCGCGCGCCTGCCGCGGATCGCGCTGACCGCCGAGGGCGGATTCTCGAACGACGAGCTCAAGCACCTGACCGATCCTTCGAACGTGATCTGGGATCTCGCCGCGGGTCTGCTCGCGCCGCTCTACGCGGGCGGCCGGTTCCAGGCCGATGTCGACGCCGCTCGCGCGATTCGCCGCGGCGCCCTCGCGACTTACCTCGGCGTCGCGCGCAATGCCTTCTTCGAGGTCGAGAACGCCCTGACGAGCGAAGCGACGCTGCGCGAACGGGAAACCTCGCTCACCAGCGCGGTGGACCACCTGCGCCGAGCGCGCGAGCTCAGCGAAGAGCGCTACGTGCAAGGCGAAGCGACGATCCTCGAGCTCGATCAGGTCCACACGCAGCTCTACCAATCCGAACGCGATCTGCTCGCGACGCGCGTCGACCTCCTGCTGCAGCGCGTCGCGCTGCACCTCGCCCTCGGCGGCTCCTTCGAGGCCCAGCCATGAACATTGCTTTGCGATCGACGCTGCTCGCCGCTTTTGCCCTGCTCCTGCTCCCGCTCGCTGGATGCGGGGATGGCAAGACTCCTGCCAAGACCGATGCTGGTGCGCCGAAGCCGCCGCCCTTCGAGGTCAACGTGACTCGCGTGGAGCCGCGCGACCTGGCCTGGGAGACGGTGCACCTCGCGCAGACCGCTGCTTCGCGCGAAGTCGAAGTCCGCGCGCGCGTCCAGGGCATCCTCACCGAGCGCTCGTTCACCGAAGGCAGCTTCGTGCACAAGGGCGATGTGCTCTATCGCATCGACGCGCGTCCCTTCGAGTCGGCGAAGAAGGCCGCGGAGGCCGCGCTCGCCCAGACGCGCGCGAATGTCGAGCAGGCCGATCGCACCGTCGCGCGCAAGCAGCAGCTGGTCGCCTCGGAGGCGGTCGCGCGCCGTGAGCTGGATGACGCGCTGACCGCCCAGGCCCTGGCAAATGCCCAGGTGTCCGGCGCGACGGCGGAGCTCGAGCAGGCCGCGCTCGAGCTCGAGTTCACCACCGTGACCGCGCCGCTCGACGGCTGGGTCGACAAGGTCGTGCGCGACCAGGGCACGCTGGTCGACACGAATCTGAATTCGCTGCTGACCACGATCTGGCGACTCGATCCTTTGTACGTGTCGTTCCGCATCAGCGAGCGCGAGCTGCTCGAGGCCCGGCAGGCGCGCGCCAGCGGCGAAGTCCAGGCCAGCGACGGAGCGGCCGAGCTGCGCGTCGCGATCGAGCTGATCGACAAGACGGCCTATCCTCACGAAGGCGTGATCAATTTCCACGCCGTGCAGATCGACCCCGCCACCGGAACCGCGGAGGTGCGCGCCGAAGTCCCCAATCCCGACCAGGCCCTGCTCCCCGGGCAGTTCGTGCGCGCGCGCGTCCTTGGACTCACGCGCCACGGCGTGCTCAGCGTGCCGCAGCGCGCGGTGCAGATGGGGCCGCAGTCGAGTTTCGTCTTCGTCGTCGGGGACGTCGAC
>Ga0193706_1000915_pt1 | contig 14474 bp, 13 predicted proteins | sample U3c1metaG_FD_160130 | JGI IMG/M metagenome (GOLD analysis project Ga0193706, IMG submission 160130) | Soil microbial communities from a riparian zone of the East river system, Colorado, United States - U3c1 | ecosystem: Environmental > Terrestrial > Soil > Riparian zone | place: USA: East River... | reverse complement strand
GGTGGATGGACGCGGCGGGTAGAGGTATTCCCAGATGCCGCCGGTGAACTCGCCGGGATCGCGGGCGCGAACCGGCTCCAGCTGGGAGGTGACGCTGTAGCGCGGGCCGACCTCTACCTGGCCGTTGCGAATCCGGGTCTGGAACTGGTCGAGCGGCCGCACCGGCGGTCCGCCGATCCGCTTGCCCTGGAAGTCGTAGACGCCGCCGTGGCAGGGGCAGATGAAGTTGCCGGCGGCCTCGACGAAGCGAACCGGGCAGCCGAGGTGGACGCAGCGGTTGGAGACGGCGACGAAGGAGTTGGGGTCCTCGTCGAACTGCTTCGACCCTTTGCGAATGTAGGCGGTGGTCTTGCCGGCGTCGCCAATTCCCTCGGTCTCGGTGAAGACCACCTGGCGGTAGGTGTCTTCGACGAAGTCGCCGGTCGGGCCGACCGCCTCCCAGCGCTCCTTGCCACGGTGGAAGATCGGCGCGACCGCGAAGCCGACGGCGGGCAGGATTATCGCCGCGCCGGCGACCCCGCCCAGGCCCTGGGCCGCGATCGTGAAGGCGCGGCGGCGAGTCATCGACTCGCCCTCAAAGTAGCCGGGAGGGTCGGGCTTATCCCGCTGCTGCCGGGGGGCCTCTTCGGCCCCGTTCATCTTGTCCGCGTCGTCAGCCACGTTGCTTCGAGGATCGACCAAGCAGTCTATTGCGTTGGACGGGTCGCCGACACGAAGCCGGCCCGACCGCCATCGCTACCATCTGCTTGGGCGGCCGGGGAGCTTAGGGCACGGCGCCGTAACTCGACAGGGAGCAGATCGAATGAAGACCATGGGCCGCAGTTCGAAGGTCGCCGCTACCGCAACCGCCGCGCTGCTCGCCGCCGCGCTGCTGGCCGCCGCAGCGCTGGGCGTGACCTCGGCGGAACAGACCCGAGAAAGCTACGTGGCGCAGGTCGAACCGATTTGCAAGACGAACACCAAGGCGAACGAACGGATCCTCGCCGGGGTCGAAAAAAAGGTCAAACAGGGCAAACTCAAAGTCGCCGCGGGCCAGTTCACCCAGGCCGCCACCGCTTTCTCCAAGGCCGTGAAACAGATCAAGGCGGTGCCACAGCCGGTAGCCGACAAGGCGAAGCTGGGCAAGTGGCTGGGCTACCTCGAAGCCGAGACGAAGCTGCTGAGCGAAATCGGCAAGGCCCTGAAGGACGGCAAGAAGTCGAAAGCGCAGACTCTTTCGGTGAGGCTCACCCACAACGGCAACCTCGCCAACAACGCCGTGCTCGGGTTCGACTTCGACTACTGCCTGATCGACTCCTCCAAATTCAGCTGAGATCGAGCTAACGGGAGATTGCGGGCGCGCCGGCGATCTCCCGCGCGGCGGCTTCCCACAGGCCGGGGATCGGGCCGGGGTCGCCCTCGACGTGGAGCTGGGCGCAGCGGCTGATCAGGTCGCTGAGGATGGCGATCGCGCGCTGGTCGCCGAGGGCGGCGAGGCGGTCGAGGCCGAGGGCATAGAGGTAGTCGCCGGCGAGCAGGGCGAGGTCGGCGTCGTAGCCGGCGAGCAGGCGCGACTCGCCGTAATGGAGAAGGTAGCCCTCGTACACCGCCTCGACCACCAGCGCGTACTCGCCCGGAGCCGCGGCGCTGCGCGGGCCGGACGTGGCGAGGGTGCCGAGGGTCGGCGGCTGGCCGGGCTCGACGACGTGTGGGGAGATCGGCGTGTCCTCTTCGCGCAGGCGCGTGGCGAGGGCGCGGAGGGCGGCGGCGGGATCGCTCATCGCAATGCCTCCACGAGCGCCTCGGAGGCGGCCTCGAGGGTGCGGTCGACCGCACCCTCGTCGTGCGCCAGCGAGACGAACCAGGCCTCGAACTGTGATGGCGGCGGGTAGACGCCGCGGTCGAGCATGGCGCGGCAGAAGCGGGCGTGGGCCTCGAGGTCGCAGGCGCGGGCGGCGTCGAAGGCCCCCACCGGCTCGGCGCTGAAGAAGAGGGTGGCGAGGCCGGGCGCCGAGGAGACCTGCAGCGGCCGGTCGGCGGCAAGCTCCGCGAAGCCGCCGGCGAGCCGGTCGGTGAGCGCGCCGAGCCGCTCGTAGGCAGCGTCGTCGAGCTGGGCCAGGGTCGCTAGGCCGGCGGCGGTGGCGAGGGGGTTGCCGGACAGCGTTCCCGCCTGGTAGACGTCGCCGGCAGGAGCGATCCGCTCCATCGTCTCGCGCGGGCCGGCGAAGGCCGCCGCCGGCAGGCCGCCGCCGATCACCTTGCCGAGCACGGTCAGGTCGGGCTCGATTCCGTAGAGCTGCTGGGCGCCGCCGCGGGCGACGCGAAAGCCGGTGATCACCTCGTCGAAGACGAGCAGGGCGCCGGCGGCGCGAGTGGCGGCGCGGAGGAACTCGAGGAAGCCCTCCGCCGGGGGCACGACGCCCATGTTGGCGGCGATCGGCTCGGCGAGCAGGGCCGCGACCGAGTGCTCCTCGAGAGCGCGGGACACCGCCTCGCGATCGTTCCAGGGGACGACGACGGTCGTCGCCGCCTGGGCGGCGACGACGCCCGGGCTGCCAGGCACCCCGAGGGTGGCCAGCCCGGAGCCGGCGTCGGCGAGCAGGCCGTCCGAGTGGCCGTGGTAGGCGCCGGCGAACTTGACCGCGACCTCGCGGTTGGTGACGGCGCGGGCCAGGCGCACGGCGCTCATCGCGGCCTCGGTCCCGGAGCTGGTCATCCGCACCATCTCCGCCGTGGGGACGCGCGCGACGATCTCCTCTGCCAGCTCGACCTCGGCCGCGGTGGCCGCTCCGTAACTGGTGCCGCGCTTGGCTGCCTCGATCACCGCCGACACCACCGCCGGCTCGGCGTGGCCGAGGATCAGCGGCCCCCAGGAACCGACCCAGTCGAGGTAGCGGTTGCCGTCGACGTCGACCAGCTCGCAGCCTTCGCCGCGGGCGACGAAGATCGGCTCGCGGCCGATCTGGCGCATCGCCCGCACGGGTGAGTTGACACCGCCGGGGAGAATCCTCAGCGCCCGCTCGTACAGCCCCGCGGAACCAGCGGCGTGGCCGCTAGGAATGCTCTGCCTCCCAGGCGGCGTAGTCGTCGGTGAAGTAGTGCAGGCGGATCTTCTTGTACTCGGTCGAGGAGTAGAGCGTGGCGCGGCCGTCGGGGCCGATCCCGCAGTCCTCGGCGATCGAGTCGAGGACTGCGTCGCACTCTTCCTTGGAGCGGCCGTGGGCCATCGTGAAGACGCTGTAGGGCCAGTCCTCGTAGGTCGGCCGCTGGTAGCAGTGGGAGACGCCGCGGAAGGAGGCCATCCGCGCCCCGGTCTCCATGATCTCCTCCTCCGGCACCTTCCAGACGCCCATGCCGTTGGCCGAGAAGCCGGCGCGGCGGTGATAGAGGATCGCCGCGACCCGGCGCAGGATCTTGCGGTCGACCATGGTGCGCAGGCGCTCGAGAAGGTCCTCGGTATCGATGCCCAGCTCCGAGGCGGCCTCGTCGTAGGGCCGCTCGACCGCTGCCATCGGCCCCTGCAGGGCCCGGATCAGAGCGATGTCGTCGGCGTCGTAGGGCTGCGCGTCCAGCTCCCGCGGCGGCGCTGCCTCGACCGCGGCGGCGGCGAGCGCGTCGGTGCCCTTCTCCATCTCCAGGTTCATGTTGATCTTGAACAGCGTCAGGGTCGGCAGCTCGCGCATCGACTCGGCGCCGGTCTCCCGCATCAGCACCTCGAGGGTGCCGGCCAGGCCCAGCTCGGAGTCGGGTGGGGTGGCGATCGTGAACCAGAGGTTGAAGTCGTGGGTGCGCAGGTAGTTGTGGGAGACGCCCGGGTGGGAGTTGACGATCTGCGCCGCGCGCTGGGGGTGCTCGTCGTCGACTTTCGCCGCCACCAGCATCGACTCGTAGCCGAGCGCGCGGGTGTCGAAGATCGGCGTGATCTCCCGGATGATGCGGCCGTCGAGCAGGCGCTGGGTGCGGGCCAGGACGTCGTCCAGCTCCAGCTCGGCCTCCGAGGCGAGGAGGGCGAACGGCTCGGGGTCGATCGGGAAGCTCGACTGCAAGAGGTTCATCAGCCGCTTGTCGGTCTCGTCCAGCGGGATCGCCGAGCCGTCCTTGCGCGAGCGCGCCTTCGACTGGGGCGTTTTCACCGAAGCCACGGAGCGGCCTCCTTCGCGTAGTAGGTGACGATCGCATCGGCGCCGGCGCGGCGGATCGAGGTCAGGGTCTCCAGCACCGCCTGGCGCTCGTCGATCCAGCCGTTTGCGGCGGCGGCCTTCAGCATCGAATACTCGCCGGAGACGTGGTAGGCGGCGACCGGGGCGCCGGTCGCGTCCTTGATCCGGCGCACGACGTCTAGATAAGGGGTGGCGGGCTTGACCATCAGCATGTCGGCGCCCTCGTCGAGGTCGAGCTCGGCCTCGCGCACCGCCTCGGCGGCGTTGGCGGGATCCATCTGGTAGCCGCGGCGATCTCCGAACTCGGGGGTCGAGCCGGCGGCGTCGCGGAAGGGGCCGTAGAAGGCGGAGGCGTACTTCGCACTGTAGGCGACGATCGGCGTGCCGGAGTGCCCCTCCTCGTCGAGCTGGAAGCGAATCGAGCCGATCCGGCCGTCCATCATGTCGCTGGGGGCGACCGCGTCGGCGCCGGCCTCGGCGTGGGAGATCGCGGTCTTGGCGAGCAGCTCGACGGTGATGTCGTTGTCCACCTCGCCGTCGCGGACGAAGCCGCAGTGGCCGTGCGAGGTGTACTCGCAGAGGCAGACGTCGGTGATGACCGCGAGGTCGGGGTGGGCCTCCTTGAGGGCGCGGACCGCCATCTGCACGACGCCCTCGTCGTCGTAGGCGCCGGAGCCGGACTCGTCCTTGGCCGCCGGCACGCCGAAGAGCAGGATTGCCCCGACGCCGGCGGCGGCGATCTCTCCCGCCTCCTCGACCAGGCCGGAGATCGAGAAGCGCTCGATGCCCGGCATCGACTCGATCTCCTCGCGGATGCCCTCGCCGGCGACTACGAAGGCGGGCTGGATCAGGTGACCTGGGGGCAGCTCGGTCTCTCGAACGAGGCCACGCAGGGTGTCGGTGCGGCGCAGTCGGCGTAGACGGGTGCTCGGGAAAGCCATCTGGGGCGAGTTTAGGGAAGGGGGAAGGGACACCCCGCCCGAACTCGCTCGCTTCGCTCGCTCTGAGTATCCGTCCGTTCGGGGTGTCCCTTCCCCCTTCCCTACGGGCCAGTAGCGTTCCCCGCGATGTCGGAGGCCGCCACCGCCGCGCTCGACGCTCGCGAGCTAGTCAAGCGCTATGGAGAGCGCGAAGCGTTGAAAAAGGTCTCCTTCACAGCGGGAGCTGGGGAGCTGGTCGCGATCATCGGGCCGAACGGAGCCGGCAAGACGACGCTGCTCTCGATCCTCGCCGGGATCGTCAAGCCCAACGCGGGCGAGGTGCGGTCGGAGCGGGGCAAGGTCGGGTGGGTGCCGCAACAGGCGGCGCTCTACCGGCGGCTGACCGTCGAGGAGAACCTGCTGTTGTTCGCGCGGCTGGAGGGCCACGGGGACCCGCGGGCCTCGACCGAGGAGATGCTGGAGCTGTGCCGGCTCGGCGAGCGCCGTGGAGAGATCGTGGCGCGGCTCTCCGGTGGCAACCAGCAGCGCATCAACATCGCCGTCGGGCTGCTCTCGCGGCCGGCGGTGCTGCTGCTCGACGAGCCCAGCGTCGGCCTCGACCCGCGCCAGCGGGCGCGGCTCTGGGAGTTCGTCTCCGGCCTCGCCGGGGGCGGCACCACGGTGATCTTCTCCACCCACGACATCCAGGAGGCCGAGCGCTACGGCCGCCGCCTGCTCGTCCTCGCCGACGGCGAGTCGCTCTTCGACGGCCCGGCCGAGGAGCTGCGCGAGGCGGTCCGCAGCGAGGCGCCGGAGTCCGCCGACCGCGACTTCGAGACCGCCTTCGTCGCCTACCTCCAGCACCGGGGGCACTGAACCGTGCGCTGGCTGCTGCTCAAGGACCTGCAGATCCTGCGGCGCTCCCCCCTGCAGGCGGTCCTGCTGGTCGTCTACCCGGTGCTGATCGCGGTGCTGGTCGGATTCGCGATCTCCCGCGGCCCGGAGAAGCCGCGGATCGCCTTCCTCAACGAGGTGCCGGCCGATACCCGGGTCAGCGTCGCCGGCCAGCAGCTGCCGGCGGCCGGGGTAAGCGACCGCATCTGCTCGCGGGTCGAGTGCGTCCACGTCGGGGACCGCGAGGAGGCGGTCGAGGAGGTCGAGTCCGGCGCGGTGCTGGCGGCGCTGATCCTCCCCGCCGACCTGGTCGACCAGATCAACTCGCTCTCCACCCTTACCCCGGGCACGCCCCAGGTCGAAGTGCTGGTCAACCAGGAGGATCCGGTCAAGGCGCAGCTGGTCGACGAACGGATCTCGACGCTGCTGGCACAGGCGAACCTGGCGATCGCGCGGCGCATCGCGATCGAAGGCGGCAACTACCTCGACCTGCTGATCGACGGTGGCAGGTTCACCCTCGCCGGCCAGGCGTTCCCGATCCTCGGCCTGCGCGCCAGCGCCCAGATTCTCGAGGCGCTGGAACCGGCGCTGCCGGCGGGCCCGCTGCGGAACTCGCTGCGGCAGGTATCGAGCTTTGCCGGCCAGGCGCGCGACAACCTCGACGTCGCCGAGCCGCTGATCGAACGGCTGGCGCAGCCGATAGAGGTCAAGAAGGAGGTCATCGACGGCTCCTCGCCGCCGCTGGAAATCTTTGCGATCGCCGTCGCGGCGACGCTGACCCTGGCCTTCGTCACGGTATTGCTGGTGGCCGGGTCGCTGGCGCTGGAGCGCGAGGAGAACGCCTTCTCGCGACTGACCAGGGGCTTGATCTCCCCGGCCGGGCTGCTTGGGGAGAAGGTGCTGCTGGGGATGGCCGTGGGGCTGATGGTGACGCTGCTGATGCTTGCCGGCATGCAGTTATTCGTGCCGCTGCAGTGGAGCCGGGTCGGCCTCTGGCTGGTCGCAATCCTCGCCGGCGGCGGCGCCCTGGCGGCGGCCGGGGCGGCGCTCGGGGCGGCGGCGCGCGAAGTCCGAGCGGTCTCCCTGCTCGCCTTCATGGTCACCCTGCCGGTGGCCTTCCTCTCGCTGATCCCCTCCGGCGCGGTGGGCGCCGGGGTCTTCGACCTGGTCGAGGTCGTCACCGCCGTCTTCCCCTTCAAGCCGGCTCTGGAGGCGATGACCGCGGCGCTCGACTCGGCTGGGCCGGGCATCGGCGGGCCGCTGGCGCACCTGGCGATTCTGACCGTTGCTTACGGCGTCCTCGCCCGCCTCGCCCTGAGGCGCTTCGCCGCGGTGTGACCTTCGGGTCGCCGCAAGGTTGAGGACTTGACGGGTCCCTAGGCCCGCTAAGTCCTCAACCTTGCGGGTAGGGTCGGGCGATGCGTGTCCTCTTCATCGGCGATGTCGTCGGCGGCCCCGGGCGGCGCGGGCTGCGCGAGACGATGCCGGCGCTGCGGGAGCAACATGCGCCGGACCTGATCGTCGTCAACGGCGAGAACTCGGCCGGCGGGGTCGGCGTCACCGAGCGCACCGCCAACGACCTCTTCGGCGCCGGGGCCGGCGTCATCACCAGCGGCAACCACGTCTACCGCCACCGCGAGGCCTACGACTTCCTCGACCGCGAGCAGCGGGTCGTGCGGCCGGCCAACTACCCGGCGGGCAACCCCGGGCGCGGCCACACCGTGGTCGAGGCTGCCGGGATGCGGGTCGCTGTGATCAACCTCAGCGGAGCCGTCGGGCTCAACGTGGCGCGCTCCCCCTTCGACACCGTCGACGGCATCCTCGACCGGCTCGAGGCCGATGCGATCGTGGTCGACTTCCACGCCGAGGTGACCAGCGAGAAGGTGGCGATGGGCTGGCATCTCGACGGCAGGGTGGCGGCGGTGTTCGGCACCCATACCCACGTGCCCACCGCCGACGGCAGGGTGCTGCCGGGCGGCACCGCCTTCATCTGCGACGTCGGCATGACCGGGTCGCGGAACAGCGTCCTCGGGGTCAAGCCGGAGCAGGCGCTGGCGTCCTTGATCACCCAGATGCCGACCCGGTTCGAGACTGCGGAGGACGACGTCTGGGTGATGGGGGCCTTGGTCGAGGTCAACGAGCGGGGGCTTGCCGACTCGTTCACCCAGGTGATGGTGCCGTCTCAGAGCTCGTAACCGGGCCGGCCAGCCCGATATGACAGGCCCCTCTCTTCCAGGGCTGCCATAGCTATGAGCAGGAGGGGATAGAACCAGACGATGTAGAGGTAGAACCAGTGCTGCATCGTCAGTTGGAGGGCGATCAGCAGGGCCGCGCCGAAGGCCGCTACCTGGACCAGGGACTTGCGGCGGGGACGGAGTGCGAGGAATAGGGACAAGCCGACGGTGGCGACCAGGATGGCGGTGCGGAGGGGGTCCAGGGACGGGGCCTGGCCCCAGATGCTGAAGGGCGAGTCGCGGCCGGACTGGTAGCCGATGGTCCGGTCGAAGACCGTCTGCAGCCCCGGATCGATCGCCGGCCAGAGCATCGCGGCGGCGGCGACCAGGGCGAAGCCGGCGGCGAAGGCGAGGCGCCCACGGCGGCGGACGGAGCGGGCCGAGAACGAAAACCCCGTCCGCCGGCCCCCGTCGCCTGCCGCCTCGTACGTCATCAGCATCGGCGCCAGCAGGGCCGGGGCGAACTTGGCGAAGGTGGCGAGGGCGGCCATCGCTCCGCGCGCCATCGGCCGGGCGAGCAGCAGCAGGGTGGCGGCGAGGAGCATCGCGACGAGGGTGTCGTTGGAGTTCGACTCGAGGGCGAAGGCGGTGTAGGGATAGGCCGCCCAGCCGAAGGCGAGGATCGCGGCGAGGCGGCGGCCGGCTGGGCCGGGCCGGATGCGGATGCCGAGCAGAATCAGGAAGGCGAAGGTGGCGAGGTCGAAGCCGACCGCGGCGCCGTGGGCGGCGGGGAGATCGTCCCATCTGCCCGACCATGGCCAGGCCAGCTCGAAGGGGATATAGGCGATGTAGTTGACCGGGCCATAGGTGTCTCCCTGGGAGACGTCGTCGGGGAAGTTGTCGTAGATCGGTTCGCCGTGGGTGACCCGATCGGCGCCGACGACGCTGGCGTAGCCGACGTCGATCGCGCCGGAGTCGGCCAAGTTGAGGCCGACCCGAAAGCCCATCAGGAAAAGAGCCGCGACCAGTAGCCAGGCAACGGGCCAGACCGGGCGAAGCCCCTCGCCGCGGCCGCGGAACCCAATCCAAAGCGCCCGTGCCAGGAGGTAGAGCAGGACCGGGTACTGCAGCGGCACCGAGACCCCGATCTCCCCCCGGTTGAAGAAGAAGTGAGAGACCCCGAAGCCGAGCAGGACGAGCAAGTCGAGGTTGGCGACGCGCCACAGCCGCCGCCAGTCCACGAGGCCGATCAGGAAGAGGGCGCAGAGCGGCAGGAAGACGTAGGGGGCGTTGAGCTTGTGGCCGAAGGCGCCGGAGTAGCCGCGGGCCATCTTCCAGGCCACCTGGTAGCCGGTCCACGACTCGCGCACCTCGCCGCTGCCAGGGTCGACGATCACCAGCGCCACCTGCTCGCCGGCGGCGAAGTAGGCGACCTCCCAGTTGCCGTCGACGATGCTCGCGACCGGCGCCAGCGCCCCGTTCAGCCGCGTCTCCTTAACAGCATTCGAATCGCGATCGGCGACCCGAATCGCCTCCGCTTCCGACACCCGTCCGTCCCGCGCGCCGGCAGTCCCGGGCAACAAGCAACCCGCCAGGAGAGCGAGTGCCGCGAGGCCGACGAGTGGAGCGACAAGGGGTCCGAGAACGGACGCCCTCGCCCGCCCGCAGGACCCCTTGTCGCTCACACCCTCGCCTTCAGACCGAAATGCTCCAACACCACTGGCGCTACATCTCGCAGAGTCCACTGGTCCTTCTCATCCGCAGACTCGGGCCCGCAGCCGACAAAGAGCAGCGGCCCTAATGAGTCGCCGGCAAGCAAGGACCCGTGGCTGCCGCCGCCGGCGTGGCTGACCCCGCCCCAGTCGACCGCCTCGAAACCAGTCGCCAGGGAGACGATGAAGTCGCCGCCGTGGGGGGCGCTCAGCGCCGACCAGACCCGCGCCAGTGGATCCGGATAGTCATCGCTGCGCAGGTGGCCGCCTTCGATCCTCGCCGCCAGCGCCCCTGGGTCGCCGTCGAGCTCCCAGCGCCCACCGCGCAGGTCGGCGACCTCGTCACCGGGCCGCAAGCGCAGCGTCTCACCGGCTCGCTCGACCCTGGCCCAGGTTCCCTCCGGGGGCGGCCCCGGGTCCTCGCGCCGCAACGGCGACCCGTCCGCGGCCTCCAGCCAGCAGACCAGGTCGACGCCCTCGATCACCGCCAGTTTGGCCGCCACCGCCGCCGGCTCCGCCGGCTCGCCGTCGCCGGGCAGCAGATAGACGTGGGCGGCGCGGCCGGTCGGGCTGACCGCGAGCTGGGCCAGCTCGGGACGGTCGTCGGAGGGCTGCAGCACCGACCATTCGTGGCCGAGCAGCTCGGCCAGCGGCAGGCCGCGATGGACGGCGGTCTGAGCGTGGTCTGCGACCAGGATCACGGCGTGCTCCTCGAGGAAGGCGTCGAGGCCGCCGGCCGCCTCGACGAACTTGGCGAAGCAGTGGTCGGCCTTGGCGATCGACTCGACGCTGGCCTCGGGCCCGTGCCGGTGCGAGTAGTTGTCGTTGTCGGGCAGCGAGAGCAGGAGGAAGTCGAAGAGGCCCTCCTTGGCCAGCTCGGCCGAGCAGCAGGCGGCGTAGGGGTCGCGGCCGCCGGGGATCGAGGTCGACTTGCAGGGCACCTCGCGGCTGGCGTAGAGGTCGCCGTAGAAGAGCTCGGCGGGACCCCAGGTGTGGTGGCGGAACTTCAGCTTGGTGGCGTCGACGGCGCGACGCAGCAGCCCCTCCAGCGAGACCTGATGCCGGTGACGGCCACGGTAGATCAGGAACGGCGTGCAGGCCGTGCGCTGGCCGGCGTCGTCGAGGCTCTCGAAGAGCGTCTCGACCTCCGGGCTGAGGTGGGCCAGGTTCATGTTGTAGACGAGGTCGTAGAGCGCCCGGAAGACCCCGAAGGCCCGGGTCGCGTCCAGCGAGGAGCCGTACTCGACGTAGCGCCGCTCGAGCCGGTGATACCAGTTCATGCCGCTGATCCAGTGCTGGTCGGAGGCGACCCCGGTGACCATCTCCGAGCAGGCGACCGGGGTCACCGAGGGGAAGCTGGAGGCGCAGTCCTCGATCAGGACGCCGCGCTCCAGCAGCGCCGCGAAGGTCGGTGCCCGCTGCTCGTCGACCGCCCGCCTGAGCATGTCCGTGCGCAGCGAGTCGACGTAGGTGAGGACGAGCTTCTTGGCTGCCGGCATGGCTCGAATGATGCTCGACCGGCGCGGCCGGCCGGGCGCCCTTAGCGGAGGACGCGAAGCCCGGCGTGTTTGCGCTGGGCGCGGCGGTGGCGAGAGATCCCAAGCCAAGCCAGGGCGGCTATCACCAGCAGCACGGCGACGGGCGCCAGCAGCGCCACCGTGATCGCGACCAGCGCCGCCAAGGCGACGATGAAGGCGAGGGCGCCGCCACCGCTTCCCTCGCGGCGGCTGGCGCCGGCGATCAGGTCGCTGACGACGAGGCAGGCGAGGACGGCGCCGGCCAGCGCCAGCACGGCGCCGAGCGGACCCTCGAGCAGGAAGCCGGCGACGAGGCCGATCACCGCGGCGAGCAGCGTCATCCGGCCGCGGGCGGAGCCGTGGGTGCCGGTGGTGCCGGCGAGCATGCCGATCGCGATGCCGATGCCTAGCTCGGTGAGAAAGTCCACGTGCGAAAACCTAGCCTCCCGGGCGCCACGGCGTCGATCCGCCACACTTCCGGGCATGAGCGAGGTCCCCCTACCGCCACACCGGCGTCGTGCCCACACCAGCACCCGGGACCTGGAGCGCTATGCCGGCCTCTTCGCCGAGCGGACCACGGTGATGCGCTCCTCGGCGATGCGCGACCTGATGGCGATCACCGCCCGCCCGGAAGTGATCTCGCTGGCCGGCGGGCTGCCCGACACCTCCACCTTCCCCCCCAAGAGCTTTGCCGCGCAGATGACCCGGATCGCCCAGGAGTCCGCCGCCGAGGCACTCCAGTACGGGCCGACCGAGGGCTTCGAGGAGACCAAGGACTGCATCGTCGAGGTGATGGGTGCCGAGGGGATGCTGGTCGACCCCCATGACGTGATCGTCACCACCGGCGGCCAGCAGGCGATCGACCTGGTCTGCAAGACCTTGGTCGACCCCGGCGACGTCGTCATCTGCGAGGCGCCCACCTACCCCGGCGCGGTGCCGGTCTTCTGCAGCTACCAGGCCGACGTGGTCCAGGTCGAGTGCGACGAGGACGGGATGCGCGTGGACCTGCTCGAGCAGCTGCTCGAGCAGCTGCGGCAAGAGGGGCGGCGGCCGAAGTTCGTCTACTCCGTGCCGACCTTCCAGAACCCGGCCGGGGTGACAATGTCGCTCGAGCGGCGCCAGCGCCTGGTCGAACTGACGCGCCTGCACGAGCTGCTCGTCGTCGAGGACAACCCCTATGGCCTGCTGCGCTACGGCGGCGAGCCGCTGCCGCCGCTCTACCAGCTCGACGGCGGCGACTTCGTCATCTACGTCGGCACCTTCTCGAAGATCCTCTCGCCGGGCATCCGCCTCGGCTGGGCGGTGGCGCCGCCGCCGGTGATGGAGAAGATCGTCCTCGGCAAGCAGGCGGCCGACCTCTGCACCTCCACGTTGACCCAGTACTTCGTCCGCGAGTACTTCGCCGAAGGGCGCTGGCGCCAGTACGTCGGCGACCTGGTCGAGATCTATCGCGGCCGTCGCGACACGATGCTGGAGGCGCTCGACGAGCACTTCCCGGCGGCGGCGACCTGGACCGAGCCGCACGGGGGCCTCTTCATCTGGGCGACGCTGCCGGAGTACATCGACACCGGCGACCTGCTGGCCAAGGCGCTGCGCGCGGACGTCGCCTTCGTCCCCGGCCAGGCGGCCTACGTCGACGAGCGCGGCCGCAACTCGATGCGGCTCAACTTCTCCGGCGTCAGCTCGAGCGAGATCCGCGAGGGGATCCGCCGCATCGGCGCCGTGGTCGCCGAGCAGGTCGAGCTCTACGGCGCCCTTACCGGCGAGCAGCCGGCGCCGGTGCGGGAGCCCGGCGCCGAGGGGGCCGACGTCCTCCCCTTCCGCAAGACGGGCGAGGGTCGCGGGTGAGGGTCGCGGTCCTCAAGGGCGGCCGCTCGCTCGAGCGCGGCGTCTCCCTGCGCTCGGGAGCGCGGGTCGAGGACGCGCTGCAACGGCTCGGCCACGACGTCGTCGCCCTCGACGTCGGCGGCGACCTGGTCAAGCGGCTGGAGGCCGAGCGGCCGGACGTCGCCTTCGTCGCCATGCACGGCGTCGGCGGCGAGGACGGCACCGCGCAGGAGCTGCTGGAGATCCTCGGCATCCCCTTCACCGGCCCCGGCGCGGCCGCCTGCGCGCGCTGCATGGACAAGTCCCAGGCCAAGCACGCGATCCGCGAGGCCGGGCTGCCGACGCCGGACTGGTTCGCCTTCAGCCAGACCGCCTTCCAGAAGCTCGGTGCAGCCGACGCGCTCGGCCGCCTCGAGCAGAGCCTCGGCTTTCCGCTGGTGGTAAAGCCGAGCCGCGGTGGCTCCTCGCTCGGCGTCAAGTTCGCCGCCGCGCCCAGCGAGGTCCCGCAAGCCCTGGTCTCAGCCTTCAGCTACGACGACCGCGTCGTGCTCGAGCGCTTCGTCGATGGCCGCGAGCTGGCGGTCAGCGTGCTCGGCGAGGAGGCGCTGCCGGTCGTCGAAGCGATCCCGGCCGAGGGCGACAGCTACGACTTCGAAGCCCGCTACGAGATCGGCCGCACCCGCTTCGTCTGCCCCGCCGAGCTCGACGAGAGCCAGCGCGCGGCGGTCACCGACGCGGCGCTCGCCACCTACCGGGTCCTGGGCTGCTCCGGCTTCGCCCGCATCGACCTGATCCTCGGCGCCGACGGCCCCCAGATCCTCGAGGCCAACGCAATCCCCGGCCTCACCGACACCAGCCTCCTCCCCCAGGCCGCCGAGGCAGCCGGAATGAGCTTCGAGCAACTGGTCGAGCGAATCTTGGACCTAGCTCTAAAGCCAGCTGCTGCCTGAGCGGGTGTCCCGGCAGGGGCGAAGCGTCTTGTACTTTTTTGCTTCCGGGAACCTAGGACTGCCGCAGCGGCCCCACAAAAAAGTTAAGCGAAGCCCCTACCGGGACACCCGCTTCAAGGAACACCCGCTCAACTATCCCCCTGCGCGAAGTCTTCAGGAGTGACCTCGTCGAGAAACTCTTTGAACTTGTCGACGACCTCCTCGGTGTCCTCGACCTCGTGCTCGAACTCGATCGCCGACTCCTCGATCACGTCCTCGGCGGCGAAGATTGGGGCCGAGACGCGGACCGCGAGGGCCAGGGCATCGGAGGGGCGCGAGTCGATCTCGACCTCGGAGCCGTT
>Ga0193706_1000914_pt1 | contig 14494 bp, 11 predicted proteins | sample U3c1metaG_FD_160130 | JGI IMG/M metagenome (GOLD analysis project Ga0193706, IMG submission 160130) | Soil microbial communities from a riparian zone of the East river system, Colorado, United States - U3c1 | ecosystem: Environmental > Terrestrial > Soil > Riparian zone | place: USA: East River... | reverse complement strand
GGGATTAAAATACGAGCACAGGCACGGGCAGGATTATTATACATCTCAGTTAAAGGAAAAAGACATTGCTATCATCAAGGATGCGGAAAAAGGCAGCTCCGTTTTAATGCTCATCAACAGCTGGCTGGAAAGAATGCCTTTTATTACCGAAGAATTCTGGAAGAACTATGAACAGGTTTATAAAGGCAGCCTTGCTGAAGCAGAAAAAACAAATGCCACTTCATTTGATGCCGTTTTCAATAATATTTCTCCTGAAAGAAGCCTGTCGCCTAAGGCCAGCCGCTCGGCCCTGTTCATCATGATGTACCGCGGCTACCCTATGCTGGAATTGCCATTCCAGTTGCTGGATACACTTTTGGAAATAGATAACCAGCTTGGTAACTGGCGCTACCGCCATATCAATATGGTGAAGCGCATGATCGGTAGCCGCATTGGTACGGGAGGTAGTACCGGTGCCGGGTATTTACAGGCGGCAATGGACAAACATTATATTTTTAAAGAGATCGCACAGCTGAATAGCTTTTTGGTGGACAGGAAGAAGTTGCCGGCGTTACCAAAGGATGTGGAGGAGAGGCTGGGGTATCATTTTTAGATTTACCACAAAGGCACAAAGTGTTGGCACGAAGAACACAATTTTTTTTTTATATCCCGCTATTTCACCTTTTAGTAGTAGAATAAGTAATTTCCTTTTTAAACGACAAGGCGAAATCGTTAACTAATAAAAAGGCGTAGCCAAACATACTTTTTGGATAAGTAATACCTTTTTTATTGGTATGGTTAAATAGTGGTTCATTAATGTATAAGCCTCCTCCCGGTGGGGCCGTGACTGTACCGGATATGTATGCGGTGGAATCTTTTATTCTAATATCTATTTTATAAGCAGCACTCCAGAGTTTTGGATATTCCTTATTTTCTGTTGATACAGTTTGTAACTCATTATCTTTTTTACTGATTATATAACCTGAATCTAAAAGTGCATTACAAACTTCAAGAAATCCTACCTTTTTTACTACAATTGTATTTGCATCTTTAGGAATGAGTTGAGCGCTAGCCAAAAAGGGTAATAAATTTAATAGAATAATTATTTTTTTCATTTTCTATATTGACATGGATAAACCCCTTCGTGCCTTTGTGTAAAATCTTCGTGTCTTTGTGGTAAAAATTTTTACACCAACTCCTTCAACTTCTCCACCACTTTATCTACTTCTTCCTTTGTATTGTATTTACTGAAACTGAAACGCACCGTTACCTGGTTGGGATTATTGTTGATGGCACGGATGACATGGCTGCCCTGGTCGGCGCCGCTGGTACAGGCGCTTCCGCCGCTGGCGCAGATATTATTGATGTCGAGATTAAAAAGGATCATCTCCGACTTTTCTGTCTTTGGGAAACTTACACTGAGCACCGTATATAAACTCCTTCCCAACACATCGCCGTTGAAAGCAACTTTTGGAATGTGTTTCTTTAATTCATCCATCATGTAATACTTCAGCGTACCGATATGTGCGCTGTCTTCTTCATGATTGGCCGTTGACATTTCAAGTGCCTTGGCAAAACCAACAATACCGTAAAGATTTTCTGTACCTGCACGCATGTTACGCTCCTGTGCACCCCCATGTACTAAAGGTTTAATTTTTACATTCTCGTTGATGTATAAAATGCCCACGCCTTTTGGCCCGTGAAATTTATGTGCTGCACCGGTGATAAAATGTACGGGTGTATTCCTAAGGTCGAATGGAAAATGCCCAACCGTTTGTACCGTGTCGCTATGGAATATGGCGTTGTATAATTTACAAAGATTACCAACTGCCTTCATGTCCAGGATATTTCCTATCTCGTTATTAGCATGCATTAAAGTGACCAGTGTTTTTTCTTCACTGGCTGCGAGTAATTTTTCCAGGTCATCAATATCCACATGCCCGTTGGGTAATAATTTTACATAGCTCACTTTGGCAATGTCCATATTATCCAGGTGGCTCACCGAATGCGACACCGCATGATGTTCTATGGGTGAAGTGATAATATGCCTGCAGCCAAGATCCCTTACAGAAGCAGAGATAGCAGTATTGCTGCTCTCGGTACCACCACTGGTAAAGAATATTTCGGCAGGGTGTGCATTTAAAATTTTTGCAACCGATTTTCTCGCCGTTTCGATCGCCATGCGGGTTTCCCTTCCATAAGAATAAATAGAAGAGGGGTTACCAAATTTTTCGGTAAGAAATGGCATCATCACTTCCAGCACCTGTGGATCAAGTGAAGTGGTTGCGGCGTTGTCGAAATAGATCCTGTTCATGGTTAATGGTTAATGGTTCATGGCTGATAGTTCATAGCGCGTTCAAATATTAATGCTCTTCTATGAACTATATGCTATGAGCTTTACGTTTACATCATCTGCCCAATATCCTGCATCAGCCTCTTTGCAATATTTTCAGCCGTTGTTTCAAAATTGCTTTCTGCATAGATACGGATGATGGGCTCGGTATTACTTGTGCGCAAGTGTACCCAGTCGTCATCAAACTCTATCTTCAGCCCGTCTTCCGTATTTACCGGGTGGTTCTTATATTTTTCTTTGATCTTTTTAAAAATGTCTTTTACATCCGTACCATTCTCCAGCGTGATCTTGTTCTTGCTGATGAAATAATCAGGATAGGTATTCCTTAATTGCTTGATGCTTTTATTGCTGTGCGCAAGGTGCGTTAAGAACAGCGCAATACCGATCAGTGCATCCCTTCCGTAATGAAGATCGGGAACAATGATGCCGCCATTTCCTTCGCCGCCGATCACCGCATTTACCGCTTTCATTTTGGTTACCACGTTCACTTCACCGACAACACTGGGGAAATATTCGCCACCATGCTTAATGGTAACATCTTTCAATGCCCTGGTGGATGACATATTGGAAACGGTATTTCCTTTCCTTTTGCCCAACACATAATCAGCAACCGCAACCAGGGTATATTCTTCACCAAACATGCTTCCATCCTCGCAAACAAAACAAAGGCGGTCAACATCAGGGTCAACAGCAATGCCCAAATGCGCATTGTGTTTTGTTACTGCTTCGCTTAATCCTGTTAAATGCTCGGGCAAGGGCTCAGGGTTATGGGCAAATTTCCCGTTTACCTCACCGTTCAATACTTCGATCTCCGCTACACCCAATGCTTTTAATAATGCAGGTACTGCAATGGCACCGGTACTGTTGACGGCATCAATAACAATTTTAAAATTCTTCTTTTTGATTGCATCCACATCAACCAGTTCATATTTTAATATGGCATCGATGTGTTTTTTCAGCAGGTTATCGTTTTTTGTATAAGTACCCAGCTTATCCACTGCCGCAAATTTGAAATCTTCTTTATCAGCCGACTTTAATATTAACTTTCCCTCATCTCCGCTAATGAATTCACCTTTGCTGTTGAGCAATTTTAAAGCATTCCATTCTTTTGGGTTATGGCTGGCGGTAAGGATGATTCCACCCGCTGCATCTTCAAACTTTACGGCCATTTCCACCGTAGGGGTAGTGCTCAATCCAAGGTCAACTACGTTGAAGCCCAGGGCAATCAATGTGTTCGCTACCAGGCTGCTCACCATTTCGCCGCTGATCCTTCCATCACGGCCAATAACTATTTTGTTGTTTTTTGTTTGTTGTGATAACCAGGAGCCATAGGCTGCAGAAAATTTCACAATGTCAACAGGGGTAAGGTTATCATTGGTTTTTCCGCCTATCGTTCCTCTTATACCGGAAATACTCTTTATCAGTGCCATTCTATTCTGTTTAGGGAGGGCAAAGATAAGAAAAGTCAGTTAGTTCATGGTTTATAGCTTATAGTTCATGGCCGTTTTCTGTAAACTATGAACCATGAACTATTAACTATTAACTTTGCCGGCATGCAACAGACCTGGTTCAAACATTGGTTCAATTCTCCCTACTATCACCTGCTCTATTTCAACCGGGATGACAAAGAGGCTGCTGCTTTTATAGATAAGCTTATTAATTATTTAAAACCTGCCCCGGGTGCCCGCATGCTGGATGTTGCCTGTGGAAAAGGGCGGCATTCCATTCAACTGGCAGGCAAAGGTTTTGATATGACAGGCATCGACCTCAGCGACGACAGCATCAACGAAGCATTACAATACGAAACGGATTCGCTTCATTTTTACAAACACGATATGCGCCTTCCCTTTTGGATGAATTATTTTGACTACGCATTTAATTTTTTTACCAGCTTCGGGTATTTTAAAACCAGGCGTGAGCATGATAATGCCATCCGCACGATTGCACAATCCCTAAGGAGTAACGGAACCTTTGTAATGGATTTTTTGAACGTGCATTATGCCGAAGACCATTTTGTTCACCAATCTGACAAAGAGATAGAGGGTATTAATTTCATCATTACCAAGTGGTACGACGAGACCCATTTTTATAAAAAGATCGTGGTGGAAGACCAAAGCTTGAAGGAACCACTCGTCTATACAGAGAAAGTTGCCAAATTCTCCCTCGGTGATTTTACCGAAATGTTTGCCTACCAGGGCTTACACATACAGGAGGTTTTTGGGGATTATAATTTTGCAAATTATGATGTGCGCAAGTCACCAAGGATGCTGATGATCGCCAGGAAAGTCAAAAGTTAAAAGTCAAAACCCAAAAGTGGAGCATCTCAAATTTTAGCTTTTGACTTTTTACTTTTGACTTATATAATTACCGGTTCTTATTATTGAACAGCAACCATCTCGAGGTTTCGTAGATGGCAGAAGTAAGCTTCGATAAGTGTTTTTTTACAGAGTCCTGTTGCTTAAGATCCAGTACAGGCGCATTAAAGCGGGCAGCCACCAATTCTTCTTTTGGAAAACGGATATTCTTCCGGTAGAAATAATCATCATTCACAATACCGATCCAGCCAGGGGCATGGTAGATGATAAATGCGGCATTTTCTTTTTTTGAGGGATCAAGGAGGTCCCTTCCCAGTGTTGAATTGAGGTAAGGTTGTTGTATCATGCCTGCAACAGTTGGCAGGATGTCGATCTGTGAAACTGTTTCCGTTCTTTTTTGCGGCGTTAGCAGCGCCGGGGCATAGAATAATAAAGGAACATGTTCTTCACAGAGCCTTTGTTCGGTCCATGAAGCGGGATAAAGCGCACGTGCATCTCCTTCCACACCATGATCACCGATAAAAACAAAAATGGTATTATCGAAGTAGGGTTGTTCTTTAGCTGCCTCTATGAATTTTTTATAGCAATAATCAGCATAAGCAAATGCGTGGTATTCTTTAAGCGACTCAAAGCCATATTTCTTCAGGTCTTCATCGGGGATTGTTTTACGCACAAAATCACTGTCTTCTTCAGGTGTATTAAAGGGCCGGTGGTTATCGGCTGTTTGAATGATCGCAAAAAAAGGCTTTTGTTGTTTTGCCAAAATAGCATTGGCCTCCAGGAATAAGTTCTTATCACTGATGCCCCAGACATTGATCTTTGGCGATTTATATCTCCCCTCCTCGTAAACATGAACGTCCCTGATATTTGCAATTAATCCTTTGAAATTATTGAACTGGCTCCTGCCGCCAATGAAATAAAATTTTTCATAACCATCAAAGTCGTTGATGATGGTACGCTGGTTAACCGCTTCGGGGATCCGTGTAGCGAATTTGGAAAGCTGTACATCGGGTATGCCGGTAACTGTTGCAAAGACCGCACGTGCGGTACCGAAAGTGGGAGAAAAACAACGGTCAAAAAAGATCCCCTGTTTGGTCAGTTCATTAAAATAAGGTGTGCTGTTCAAAGGATTGCCGCTCATGCTGCTTTTGTACATGGAAAAGCTTTCGCACAATACCAGCACAACATTGGGTTGGCTTTCCAAAGCCCTGCTGCCGGGATGTACCAGGCGGCTGTACCCCCTTAGTGTACTGTCGTTATTATTGAATTGTAAAAAGGAAGAGATATCCTTATAATATTCTTTTGCTTTTGTATTGTAATCGGGGTTACGGAAACGCAGTGTTGTAAAAAAATTCTGTAAAGGGTTTAAGGCGAGGTTACTTTTGAATTCATCATTTAAATTAAAAGCCCTGAAAAAATCCAAAGGCTTTAGGGTAAGAAAGCCATAAAGGAACCAGCCCAATATTAAAAGCGCAGCCAGGTGCCACCTGCGGCGGTAGGTAAATTTATGGATGTGGATGTTCTTTTCAGCAACGTCCACGTGCATCCGCCTGAACATCCAGGTCATCATCAGTACAGCGCCTATCAAGCCTAATAATATCCAAACCACCGGGTAGCTTTGCCATACCATCTGCAAACTTTCCCTCGGATCTTCCGCAAAGATGAGCGCATCGGCATTCAGCCGGGCATTGATATAAGCGAACTGGCCAAAATCGGCGCCATAAAAAAACAAAACGAGCAGGGTCACCAAACCCAGGTACATGGTCCAGAACTTTTTTGAACGCAGGCTGTGAAAGGGAGAAAATTTAGGGTAAACCGATAAAACGGCAATAGGGAAAAGAATTACGGCTATCCATCGAAGGTCATATTTTAAACCAAGCCAGAAAGCGGGGATGAGCTCAAGTATGCCCGTTGATTTTGGTTTGAAGACGATAACTGTGGCGATCCTGAAAGCGGTGAATATGCACAGGTATATAAAGAATAACTTTACTATCCACTGTACCGTTTTGGAAACCCTCCACCTGATGAGCATTTATCTGAATTTTCTTATGCTGTAAAAGAAGCGAATATAATTAAATCCATGGACAGGAGGTAGTATGGCGGATGGCAGGCGGTATGGCGGGATCAAAGGAAGATACGAAACGGCCCTGCTATTGCTTTTTCTTATTGTTGAGCAGTAAATATTTTGAGGTCTCATGCCATGCATCAGTAAGTTGCTGAAGATGCCTTTTAACGCTATCCGTTTTTTCTGTCACCGGCACTTTTTCGTTCCCGGTAATGGAAACAAGATCATCTTTACCCGTTTTGGTATTTTTTAAATAGTAATATTCATTGCTTATCATGCCGATTGTTTTTACATCATGATCAATAATGAAAGCGTACTTATTATTTTTTACGGTATCAAATAAATTTCTCCCAAGCGTATTATTTGAATAAGGTATTTTGGCAAGCCATGCTATGGAAGGCATGATGTCAACCTGGGAAGAGATATCATGGACCCTTTTTGGCTTTAATGATCCTGGTGCGTAAAAAAGAAGCGGTACATGCTCACAGGTGAGGCCCTGTTCTGTCCAGCTTCTGGGAAATATATCACCGGCGTTCCCTCTTATGCCATGGTCACCAACAAAAACAAAGATGGTGTTTGCAAAGTAGGGTTCTTTATTCGCTGCTTCCATGAATTTTTGAAACCCGAAATCCGTATACCGGAAAGCATTCATTTCATCATTGCTTTCAAATCCAAATCGTTTAAGGGAATCATCAGAAAAATAAGTAAGCTTGAATTCGTCCTTATCTTCCGAAGGGATGGTATATGGGCGGTGATTATCGGCCGTTTGAATGATCGCAAAGAAAGGGTCTTTCTGTTGCTTTAATACCTTGTTAGCTTCCAAAAAAAGATTTTTATCACTGATACCCCATACGTCGATCTTCTCTGCTTTATAATCATCCTGTTCATAAAGCTTCAGGTTATTAATATTGTTGGTCAATACGCCACGGATATTTGCCCAGGTAGCGCTTCCTCCCAGGAAATAAAAATTGTTATAGCCAAAGTCATTGATAATGGTATGCTGATCCACTGCATTTGGATTACGGCTGGCTGTCTTCGGACTCTCTACATCAGGGATGCCGGTGATCGTTGCCCAAACGCCGCGTGCGGTTCCATAAGCAGGGGTAAAGCAGCGGTCAAAGAAAATTCCGTTCTTACACAGCTCATTGAAGTAAGGCGTTGTGTTCAAAGGGTTATTATACATGCTGCTTTTGTATGCGCTGAAACTTTCGCAGATAACAAGTACAATATTTGGCTTTGTACCCACAGTATCATTTTTTGTATAATTCCTTTCGAAATTCAATAACTGTCCGTCTGGTTTTTCTATACCGAGGCAGGAAGCCATCAGCGGGTATGCCGCCCTTACTTTTTTTATGTCGTAGGTCGAATTACGGAAATTGAGCGTGCTTATAAAACTCTGGAAAGGATTCAATGCAAGGTTGGCTTTAAAATCATCGCTCAGGGTATAGGCATCGCTCCAGCGCAGGGGAAATTGCCCAATTCTTCCAAAAATAAAAACAGCAAATACAAAGAATGTGAGGATATAGAATAAAACGCCTCTCCTTTTGTAAAAACTATCTTCATGCTGGAAACGGGCAAGCAACCTTCCAAAAATAAACCAGGCGACCATAAATAGTAAAATGAGACCGATCGTTATTGCTAATAATGGATAAGACTCCCACATCATGCTGAAAGAAATGCCCGCATCCTCCAGGTAATTCAGCACCGTGGCATTCAGGCGCTGGTGCAGGTAATCAAAATGATAAAAATCTATAGCATAGACCAGCACAACAATAAAAAATACAACAGGAAGAAAAATGTTCCAGAACCGTTTTGCTTTATAGTTCTTAAAAGGGTTCAATGCCGGAATCGCACAAAGCAGCATCATCCCCAGGCCTATGATTGCTGTCACCCTTGCATCAAAACGAAAACCCAACAGGAATGCAGAACCCGAAAATGCTTTCCCGGGTGGATTGAACTTCCAGTAAATTAAGAACCTGGATATGGTCATGATAATAAGGAAGAACAAAACCACTGAAAGTATCCAACGTAAAAGTTTGGGAATTCGTTGTAAAAACAGCATGAAGGATTTTTTATAGGTGCAGAAATTTAGTTTAATTATTTTTGGCTGCGGGTATTTAACACATCTCTGGAAAAAATGAAGCAACTACTGGCATACGATCAAAAATTATTCAGGATCATTAATGATGGGTGGAGCAATCCTTTCTTCGACTGGCTGATGCCATGGTTACGTAATTCGTCGATGTGGTATCCCTTGTACATTTTTTTAATGCTGCTCATCATTGTGAATTTTAAAAAGAACAGGGTTGGCTGGATATTGTTTGCCATAGGTACCGTGGTGCTTTGTAATTTTATCAGCAGTGATATCGTAAAGGAGAATTTCTTCAGGCTTCGTCCCTGTCACGAACCGGCTTTTGCCGACTGGATAAATGTATTGGTCGGTTATCGTCCACAAAGTTCAAGCTTCACCTCATCTCATGCAACCAATCACTTCGGTATGGCCACTTTCTTATTTTATACACTGAGGCCCAGGTTTGGCAAATGGCCATTATTGCTTTTTTTGTGGGCGTTGGGTATATCACTGGCGCAGGTTTACGTGGGGGTCCATTATCCACTGGATGTAATATGTGGAGGACTGATTGGAATACTTATCGGATATTTGTCGGGTAGATCGTTTAACAGAAACTACGGTTTACTTTAATCATACATGGGTATAATATTTATAATACTTGGACTGATCCTTCTCAACGGGGTCTTTTCAATGGCAGAGATCGCACTTGTTTCCGCAAGGAAGGCAAGACTGGAAGCACAGGCCAATAAAGGTGATGAAAAGGCGAAGGCGGCCTTAAAACTGGCAAATCATCCCGATGTTTTTTTATCTACAGTGCAGGTTGGCATTACGCTCATAGGTCTTTTGACGGGTATTTTTTCGGGAGAACAGTTAAAGGATCCGCTCGTTGAGTATTTCCATGGATTCGAATGGTCAAGAGATTACAGCAATGGGATCGCAACCACCATCATCGTTATCAGCCTTACTTATTTCTCTCTTGTTTTGGGAGAACTGGTACCAAAGCGCATCGGCCTTGCCCGACCGGAATATATTGCCAAAAACCTTGCAAGGCCAATGGGCTGGTTGAGTAAACTCACTTTCCCGTTCATATGGTTGCTTACCACATCTACCCACCTTATTGTAAAATTGTTCAACCTGAAGGTGAAGGATAACCAGGTAACAGAAGAAGAAATTAAAGCAATGATATCGGAAGGAAGTGAACACGGTGCCATTGAAGAAGAGGAAAAAGACATTATAGAAAGAATATTCCACCTGGGCGACCGCAACATCACTTCGCTGATGACGCACCGAACCGATATTGAGTGGTTTGATGAAGAGGATACGGTGCAAACAGTAATAGACAGGTTTGATGCGCTTACCTATTCCACTTATCCTGTATGTAAAAAGCAGGTTGATGATATTACGGGGGTGATCTTTGTTAAAGACCTTTTGAAGGCCCCATCTTCCACAGTGCTAAAAACCCTTGCCAAGCCTGCATTATTTGTTCCGGAGAATAACAGCCCTTACCAGTTGCTGGAACAATTCAAATCAACCAAGATACACAGTTGTTTTATTGTAAATGAATACGGCACACTGGAAGGCATGATAACCCTTAACGATATCCTTGAAGCGATCGTGGGTGACGTGCCGCAAACGGGACAGGACGAATACGAGATCATTGAACGCCAGGACGGGACCTATTTGGTAGATGCACAGATCCCTTTTTATAATTTTCTGACCCGGTTTGAAAAAACAGAGTGGATGAATGAAGGCGAGCATGATTTTGATACGCTTGCCGGGTTTGTATTGCATGAACTAAAACATATACCCAATACGGGCGAGCGCTTTGAATGGAACGGGTTTGATATAGAGATCATCGATATGGACGGGCAGAGGATCGATAAGCTGCTGGTTAAATTATCGGAGGAGCTAAGAGAGGAAATGGGGGATGCTTAATTTATTGTTTGGGGTTAGTGTTGGTCTCTGTCAATTCATAAATGGGTTGATCCATTTTAACCCTCAACTATAAACAACAAACCCGGAATATTTTCTAAAACTCAAAACTTGTCTTTTCCTCGGGGTTGATAAGCCTGCTGCTCTTCCTGTTGCCGCCCACCATTACGTGTATGATGCTGATCTGTTCTTTTTTGTATTCGAAGAGGATATTGTCCGTGATGTCTAATTTTTTTACGGAAGGAATATTGTTTACCTGGTAATAACTCATTATCCCTTCTTCATGTTGTTCGTAACCTAAAAATTGCAGGGCCACCGTTTTACCATCAGCCTTTACCAGTAAATGTTTTTTTACGTAATCACTCACCAGGTTATTCATGGCCGTTTTATCTTTTGCAGCAAGCAGGTCAACATGCTTCTTATAATTTTGACGGAGTGTTTGTTCAAAATCATCAGTGAATATTTTACAACTTATCTCCAGGGTCTTGTCTTTTGCATTGTGTTCAATTTCGGTAACACTTACAAATATCGGGTGTGATGAAAGAACTGGCTGACTATGTAAAAAGCCGCCAATGACTAACCACTTAAATAAAAAACTTACCATTTAGCAAAGAGATTAATAAATAAACGTTTCTTTAAAGATATTTGGAAGGCAAAACTAACATAAACATTCAATTGTAAATCGTTTCATGCAGGATTTGGGTTTTTATTTTGATTTGGGATGGAAGCATATCATAGCGTGGGACGCACTGGATCATACGTTGTTTATATTAGCCTTAAGCGCCATTTACCTGGCAGGCAACTGGAAACAGGTATTGATACTAATAACAGCTTTTACCATTGGCCATTCGGCTACACTGGTCCTGAGTGTATACGATGTTATCCGTGTCAATACCAGGCTGGTAGAATTCCTGATCCCATGTACGATCATGGCAACAGCGCTCTTTAATTTTTTCCAGAAAGACTTTAAGCCAGGGTCGCTGCGGCTGAATTATTTTTTTGCGGTATTCTTTGGCTTTATACACGGTTTGGGTTTTGCAAATGCCATACGCGACCTGATGGTAAATAATGAAAGCCTGGGCTGGAGCTTATTTGGATTTAATGTTGGTTTGGAAGCAGGACAGATCGTAGTGGTAGCCGGAATACTTCTTATAAGTTTCCTGCTGGTGAATAAAGCAGGGCTAAACCGTAAATGGTGGGTATGGACCTTATCGATTGTTGCTTTTTGCCTGGCAGCAAAAATGGTTTGGGAACGTTTGCCCGGATCATAGCGCATAACAAATTAAACACTCAATAATATAAAATGAAACAATTAACTGTCATTGCTTTTTTGCTTACGAGCATGTGTGTAAATGCCCAGGACATAAAAAATAACCCGGGTAGTAACCATGGTAATAAGTTTGAACAACTGGGAACAATTCTTCCCACACCAAATGAGTATCGTACAGCAAGCGGTGCGCCGGGTCCAAAGTACTGGCAGCAGCGTTGTGATTATGATATTGTTTGTGAACTTGATGAACCCAACCGCCGCTTAACAGGAAGGGAAACTGTTACTTATTATAACAATTCGCCTGATATTCTTACCTACCTGTGGCTGCAGCTTGATGAGAATGAGCACAGCAATACGAACAACTCAGGTTACCAGGGCAGCAATTTTATGCCAAGGCAAATTTCAGAAGCGGATATTTCAAGGTATGCTGGTAAAATAGACAAGGACAGGGAATATGGCGTGAACATTCAAAGAGTTGCAGACGCTACCGGAAAAATGCTGAAGTATACCATCAATAAAACAATGATGCGTGTAGATCTGCCGCAGCCACTTAAACCAGGGCAGCAATTTATTTTTAAAGTAGACTGGAATTATAATATCATCGAAAGAACAAAATATGGTGGTCGCGGTGGCTTTGAATATTTTCCTGAAGATGGAAATGACCTGTACACAATGGCACAGTGGTTTCCACGCCTTTGTGTATACAGTGATTTCCAGGGATGGCAGAACCACCAGTTCGTAGGCTCCGGTGAATTTGCATTGGTATTTGGAAATTATAAAGTGGCTATGACGGTTCCTGCAGATCACGTGGTATTGTCAACCGGCCAGGGACAAAATTTTCAACAGGTATTATCTGCTACAGAATTTGCACGCTGGCAAAAAGCGCAGAATGCAACCGATGTGGTAGAGATCGTTACACTTGACGAAGCTATTGCAAAAGAAAAAACAAAGTCTAAAGCTAAAAAGACCTGGATATTCAAAGCTGATATGGTTCGTGATTTTGCATGGGGTTCTTCCCGCAAATTCATCTGGGATGCCATGCCAACAATGGTGGAAGGTAAGAAGGTAATGTGCATGAGCGGTTATGGAAAAGAAGCCTATTCGCTTTACCGTAAGTTCAGCACAAAAGCCGTTGCACATACTATTAAAACCTATTCAAAATTCACCATTCCTTATCCTTACCCCGTTGCACAAAGCCTTGAAGCAGCCAATGGAATGGAATACCCGATGATCTGTTTCAACTTCGGCCGTACAGAAAGGGATGCCAGTGGTAATTACAGCGCCAACAGTACATACAGTGAAGGAACAAAGAATGGTATGCTGGGTGTTGTGATACATGAAGTAGGGCATAACTTCTTCCCCATGATCATCAACAGTGATGAAAGACAATGGACATGGATGGATGAAGGATTGAATTCCTTCTGCGAATACCTTACCGAAGAGTTATGGGATAATAAATTCCCCGTTGGAAAAGGCCCTGCTTATAAGATCGTTGATTATATGAAATTGCCAAAGGACCAGCTTGAGCCAATAATGACGAACAGCGAGAACATTATCCAATTTGGTCCCAATGCCTATAGTAAGCCAACTACCGGCCTTAACATTCTTCGTGAAACCATCATGGGAAGAGAGAACTTTGATTATGCTTTTAAAGAATATGCGAGGAGATGGGCATTTAAGCATCCAACGCCTGCCGACCTGTTCCGCACCATGGAAGATGCCAGTGCAGAGGACCTGGATTGGTTCTGGAGAGGATGGTTCTATAGCACCGATGCATGTGATATTTCACTGGATACGGTGAAATGGGCGAACCTTTCTGCAGAGGCACCTCCTCCTCCAAATACAAACAGTACGGTAAGAAAAATCCCTGTGGCAAGGCCACAGCTGAATACGTTTGATGATATCTCCAAGATCAGGAACCGTAATGACAGGTCGATCACCTTTGCAACAGATGCTGATGAATCATTGAAAGATTTTTACTGGAGATATGACCGCGCCCTGGTAAAAGTAGATACAACTGCTTTTGAATTAACCGTACCTGCTTTACCTGCCGAGACCTATACGGAAGCAGAACGATTTAATATCGCCGGGAAAAAGAACCTCTACGAACTTACTTTCAGTAACAAAGGAGGTTTGGTAATGCCTATAATCATTGAGTGGACATTTAAGGATGGTACTAAGGAAACTGACAGGGTACCGGTATATGTTTGGCGCAAGAATGAGAATAAGGTAACTAAAACATTCCTGAAGGATAAAGAAGTGGCATCCATCTTAATAGACCCGCTGAGAGAAACTGCTGATATCAACACCGGCAATAACTCATGGCCTTCTATTACAGAACCCAGTAAGTTCCAGCTGTTTAAAGCAAGGGGGGCAGCGCCAAGAGGTGCTACTGTTGGCAATCCCAATCCAATGCAGAAAGAAATAAAGTAGTACTAACGGGGTACGATTAGAAAAAAGCTGCAAAATTTCTGCAGCTTTTTTTTGTTCTTCAATTATTTTTTTTATC
>Ga0193706_1000913_pt1 | contig 14497 bp, 12 predicted proteins | sample U3c1metaG_FD_160130 | JGI IMG/M metagenome (GOLD analysis project Ga0193706, IMG submission 160130) | Soil microbial communities from a riparian zone of the East river system, Colorado, United States - U3c1 | ecosystem: Environmental > Terrestrial > Soil > Riparian zone | place: USA: East River... | reverse complement strand
GAGGACCGGGTGGCGCGCGACGAGGAGATCGGCGACTGGATCGAGTCGCGGGGGGCCGACCTGGTCGCCCTCGCCGGCTACATGCAGCTGCTCGGCGACGCCTTCGTAGCCCGCTTCCGCAACCGCATCGTCAACGTCCACCCGGCCCTGCTGCCGGCCTTCCCCGGACTCGACGCGATCGGCCAGGCGCTGGAGGCCGGGGTCGAGACGACCGGGGTGACCGTGCACTTCGTCGACGAGGGCGTCGACACCGGCCCACCGATCCTCCAGCGCGAGGTGCCGGTGCCGCCGGGGGGGGGTCGCGAGCGGCTGGAGGCGGAGGTTCACACCGTCGAGCACCAGCTCTACCCGGAGGCGATCCGCATGATCGCGGAAGGCAGGGTTAGGATCGATGCCAACGACCCCCGCAAGGTCGTAATCGATGACTGAGGCAGCCGCCGACACCCGCGAGGAGAACGCCAGCGACGGCGCGATACGCGTGCGCCGGGCGCTGATCTCGGTCTCCGACAAGACCGGGGTCGCCGACTTCGCCAAGAGCCTGGCCGCGCTCGGCGTCGAGATCCTCTCCACCGGCGGCACCGCCAGCGCCCTGCGCGAGGCCGGCCTGACCGTGACCGACGTCTCCGAGTTCACCGGCCAGGAGGAGATCCTCGACGGCCGCGTGAAGACGCTGCACCCGCGGCTGCACGCGGCGCTGCTGGCGCGGCGCGGGGACGCCGAGCACATGGCGACCCTGGAGCGCGAGGGGATCGAGCCGATCGACGTGGTCTGCGTCAACCTCTACCCCTTCGAGCAGACCGTCTCCGGGCACGAGGTCGCGCCCGAGGTGGCGATCGAGAACATCGACATCGGCGGGCCGACGATGATCCGCGCCGCCGCCAAGAACCACGAGGGCGTCGCCGTCATCGTCAAGCCCGAGTCCTACGACGCGGTCTGCGCCGAGCTGGAGGAATCCGGCGGCGAGATCTCCGCCTCGACCCGGCACTGGCTGGCCAATGAGGCCTTCGCCCAGACCGCCCGCTACGACGCCGCGATCAGCCGCTGGTTCTCCGCCGAGTACGAGGACTTCCCGGAACACCTGGCGGTCGCCTACGAGAAGGTGCTCGACCTCTCCTACGGCGAGAACCCGCACCAGCGGGCGGCGCTCTACGCCGATGCCGGCGCCCGCAGCCACATCCTCTCGCGGGTCTCGAAGCTGCACGGCAAGGCGCTCTCCTTCAACAACGTGCTCGACCTCGACTCGGCCCGCGGCCTGGTCGACGACTTCGAGCAGCCGGCCTGCGTGATCGTCAAGCACAACAACCCCTGCGGGGTGGCGATCGGCGAGGACGCGCTCGAGGCCTACCTGAAGGCGCTGGCCTGTGACCCGGTCTCCGCCTACGGCGGCGTGATCTCCTTGAACCGCCCGGTCGGCCGCGAGCTGGCCGAGCGGCTGCACGAGAACTTCGTCGAGGTGCTGAGCGCGCCCGGCTTCGAGGACGGGGCGCTGGAGGTGCTGCAGCAGAAGGAGGCGATCCGGATCCTCTGCGAGGAGGAGCGCCGCCAGCCCAACGCCGACGAACGCGACGTCAAGCGGGTCCAGGGCGGGCTGCTGATCCAGGACCGCGACGGCGACCCCGAGCCGCGCCAGATCATGGAGGCGGTGACGAAGACCGAGCCGAGCGAGGAGCAGTGGCGCGACATGCTCTTCGCCTGGACCGTCTGCCGCCGGGTCCGCTCCAACGCGATCGTGATTGCCAAGGACGGCGCCACCCTCGGCATCGGCGCCGGCCAGATGAGCCGCGTCGACTCGGTCCGGCTCGCGGTCGAGAAGTGCCGCGATGCCCGCGGCGAGGAGGCCGCCTCCCTCCTCTCCGGCTCCGCCGTCGCCTCCGACGCCTTCTTCCCTTTCGCCGACGGCCCCGAGCTGGCGATCAAGGCCGGCGCCAACGCCGTGATCCAGCCCGGCGGCTCCAAACGCGACGGCGAGGTGATCGACGCCTGTGACGCCGACGGCGTCGCGATGGTCTTCACCAAGCACCGCCACTTCCGGCACTAGACGCCTGCAAATCGGCGCAGATCGGAGTCCTCGGTCGGGCTCCTCGGGTCACGCACTGATGTGCGCTCCCCTCGTCATCCTCCCTGCGTCCACCGATCTGCTTGATTTTCGGCGTCTAGTCGCACTCGGTGGATTTGGTCGCCTGACGTTGGCGCTCGCTGGCGCGGCGGACGTGGTCGCAGACTTCATCGGGGGTGTCGGCGGTGACCAGGAGCTCTTTGTCTAGTGGCCCGATCAGGCCTTCGTCCTCGAGGCTGGTGTCGATCCAGTCGAGCAGGGGCTTCCAGTGCTGGGAGTCGACCAGGATCGTCGGGAAGTGCTTGATCCGGTGGGTCTGGATCAGAGTCAGGCTCTCGAACATCTCGTCGAGGGTTCCGAAGCCGCCGGGGAAGATGACGAAGGCGCGGGCGTAGCGGACGAACATCAGCTTGCGGGCGAAGAAGTAGTGGAAGTGGAGGCTGCGGTTGACGTAGGGGTTGGTCCGCTGCTCCATCGGCAGGTCGATGTTGAGGCCGACCGAGAGGCCGCCGGCCTCGGCGGCGCCGCGATTGGCGGCCTCCATCAGGCCGGGGCCGCCACCCGTGATGACGGTGAAGCCGTGGTCGGTGAGGCAGGCTGCGGTCTCACGAGAGAGCGAGTACCAACGGTGGCCCTCCGGCACCCGGGCCGAGCCGAAGACGGAGACCCCGTCGTCGACGTCGCGGAGGGCGTCGAAGCCCGCCTCGACCTCGGTGCGAATGCGCTCGAGCCGCAGCTCGTCCTGCGCCTCGAGGTCGCGGGGAACGCGGAGCAGCAGCTCGTCTCGCTTCGCTCCGTCGCTCCCCTCCAAACTGACCAAATGCCCCCGGCGGGACTCGAACCCGCGCCGCGCGGCTTAAAAGGCCGCCGCTCTAACCAGCTGAGCTACAGGGGCGAAGCGCCCATGGTAGTCAGGAAAGGTCGGGTAGGCCCTGGTAGGGGGTCGAGGCCTCGGCGTGGGTGCGGCGGGGGATGCGGCCGGCGCCGCGGGCAGCGTGGCCAGCCTCGACGGCAGCGCGCAGCGCCGCCGCCATCGCGGCCGGATCCTCGGCGCCGAAGATGGCGCTGGCGGCGAGGACGGCGTCGCAGCCCAGCTCCATCGCCAGGGCGGCGTCGGAGGCGGTGCCGATGCCGGCGTCGAGGACGACCGGCACCGAGGCGCGCTCGGCGATGATCGCGACGTTGTAGGGGTTGCGGATGCCGGCGCCGGAGCCGATCGGCGAGCCCAGCGGCATCACCGCGGCGCAGCCGGCCTCCTCCAGGCGGCGGGCCAGGATCGGGTCGTCGTTGGTGTAGGGGAGGACGGTGAAGCCGTCGGCGACCAGCTGTTCGGCGGCGTCGAGCAGCTCGACCGCGTCGGGGTAGAGGGTGCGGTCGTCGCCGATCACCTCGAGCTTGACCCAGTCGGTCTGGAAGGCCTCGCGGGCGAGCTTGGCGGTGCGGACCGCGTCGCGGGCGGTGAAGCAGCCGGCCGTGTTTGGAAGCGCGAAGAGGCCGAGGCGGTCGATCGTGTCGAGGACCGAGCCCTCGGCGGCGGGGTCGATGCGGCGCAGGGCGACGGTGACGATCTCGGTGCCGGAGGCGGCCAGCGCCGCCTCCATCTGCTCCAGCGAGCGGAAGCCGCCGGTGCCGGCGATCAGCCGCGAGGACCACTGGCGCCCGCCCAGCTCCCAGGTCTCGGCGCCGCCCTGGATCGCGGCGAGGACCTCGACGCTCTGACCCTCGCGCAGCGGCGTCTCCCCCCACTCGCCGCGCGGGACCACCTCGCCGTCGAGGGCGACGGCGATGCCGCGGCCGGCGTCGTCCGCGCCGGACTCGCGCACGGCGTCGGCCAGGGTCGCCGCGGCGGCCAGCTCGCGCTGCTCTCCGTTCAGCTCGATCCTCACGGCGCCGCCCCCGCCGTGCGGTCGTATTTCTCGCCGCTATGCGGAGACAACTGCGACCGCGCTGGGTGCGCGGGGGCAGCGGCTTCCGGCAGCTGCTCGCCGGCGAGGACCGCGACGACGGCGTCGGCCGTCAGCGGCGCCAGCAGGATGCCGTTGCGGTAGTGGCCGGTGGCCAGCAGCAGGCCCTCGATCGCGCCCGGCCCGATCAGCGGCAGGTTGTCGGGCGTGCCGGGACGCAGGCCGGCCATCGAGTCGGCCAGCTCCATCTCGGCCACCTCGGGGAGCAGCCGGTATGCCTCGCGCAGCAGCTCGTGGACGCCGCCGGCGGTGACCGCGGTGTCGAAGCCCTGCTCCTCGGAGGTGGCGCCGACGATCAGCCGGCCATCGGGCCGGGGCACCAGGTAGACGCGCTCGGAGGCGACGATCCGCTCGCAAGGCGGGGCGCCGTCGCGGCTGCGCAGCTCGAGCACCTGGCCCTTGACCGGGCGCACCGGTGGGCGGGCGTGCTCGGGCAACCACTCGGCCTGGCCCGACCAGGCGCCGGCTGCGAGCACGGTCGAGGCGGCATGCAGCTCCTCGCCCGCGGCGGTCCGCACCCCAGCCAGCCGCTCGCCCTCGAACAGCCCGGCGAGCGCCTCGACCCCGGTCCACACCTCCACCCCGGCCCCGGCAAGCGCCGCCAGCAGCGCCGCGGTCAGCGCCCGCGGGTCGACCGCGGCCTCGCCCGGGGCGTGGACGCCGCCGTTGAAGGAGGGCGTCAGGCCGGGCTCGAGCTCACGGCAGCGGCGCGGCGGCAGCCATTCGGCCTCGAGCCCGAGCGAGCGCTGGAGGTCGTGGACGCGTCGCAGCTCCGCCGCCTCGTCGCGGTCGAGGGCGACGTGGATGGCCCCCTGGCGCAGGTATCCGGTGGCCTCGCCCGTCGTCGCCTCCAGCTCGGCGACGAAGTCGGGATAGAGCCGGGCCGAAGCCAGGGTCATCTCCAGCAGCTCCGGCTCGCCGAAGGCCAGCTCGCCGACCGGGGCCAGCATCCCGGCGGCGACCCGGGTCGCGCCGGCCGGCGGCGCGGCGCGCTCGAGCACCGCCACCCGGGCGCCGCGCCGGGCCGCGCGCCAGGCGCAGCTGAGGCCGATCACCCCACCGCCAACGAATATCGCGTCGAAACTGCGCTTCTCGGTCAAGCTGTTGCCTCCGCCGGCATTACCCGGATCAGGTTCAGACGGTCGGTGGCCTCGATGCCACCCTCTCAGCCCTCGCGGACTCCCGTTACTCCTTCGATGCTACCCCCCTCTGGCCGTCTCCAGGCCGGGCGAGGCCGTTCCGAGCTTCATAATCGGGGCATGAGCCTCGCGCCCCCCGAGTCGGCCGGCCCGCTGCGCCGCGAGCGCCTGCGGACGGCCCGCCTCTACTTCGTCTGCGACGCGCTGCCCGGCGGCGAGGACCCCGAGGAGCTGCTGCGGGCGGCGCTGAGCGGCGGCGCCGACATCGTCCAGCTGCGCGAGAAGACGCTCGACCGGGGGGAGATCGAACGCTCGGCCTCGACCTTCCGGCGCGTCTGCGACACCTACAGCGCCCTCTTCATCGTCAACGACGATCCCGAGCTGGCGCGGGCCTGCGACGCCGACGGCGTCCATGTCGGCCAGGACGACGGCTCGGTGGAGGAGGCGCGGGAGCTGCTCGGCCCCGACGCCATCGTCGGCCTCTCCACCCACTCCGAGGCGCAGATCGAGGCTTCCAGCTCCGCGCCGGTCGACCACATCAGCGTCGGGCCGGTCTGGGAGACGCCGACGAAACCGGGGCGGGCGGCGGGCGGCCTGGATCTGATCTCCTACGCCGCCGAGCGCGCGCCCCATCCCTTCTTCGCGATCGGCGGCATCGACGGCGCCAACGCCGGGCAGGTCGTGCGGGCGGGGGCGCAGCGCCTCTGCGTGGTGCGGGCGATCCGCGATGCCGCCGAACCGAGCGCCGTCGCCGCAGCGCTGCGGCAAACCGTCGGGGTGGCCCCCGGTGGCTGAGGCACCGCGCAAGCGCAAGCAGCGCGGCCCCGACCGGATGAAGCAGGGCTACGCCAAGGCCGAGCAGCGCAACCAGGCGGCCCGCGAGGCGCTGGTGCCGCTGGGCGAGGGCGAGCGGCCGACCGTGGTGACGATCGGCGCCGTCGTCGCCGGCCTGGTCGCGCTATCGATCGTCGCCGGCTACCTGGCCGGAGTCGAGGTCGACGGCGAGACGCCGAAATGGCCCCAGATCGTCGCCCCCGCGCTGATCATGGGAACGATGGCCTGGGGCATGTGGCGCGCCCGCTACTGGGCCGTGCTCGGCTTCCAGCTGATCCTCGTCTTCCTGATCTTCAGCGCCGTCTTCGGCCTCGCCGTGCAGGCCTCGAGCCTGGGCCAGATCGCGGCCACCCTGGGCCTGCTCGCCGTCTCCGGCACCTTCTTCTTCTTCATGGTCAAGGCCATGGCGAGGATCCAGATGCCCGAGCGGACCCCCAGGAATTAGCCGTTCTATAGGCTCAGGCGAATGGCAGATTCCTTCGATGTGATCGTGATCGGCGGGGGACCCGGGGGCTACGTCGCCGCCATCCGCTCCGCGCAGCTGGGCAAGAAAACTGCCGTGGTGGAGCGCGACAAAGCCGGTGGCCGCTGCCTCAACTACGCCTGCATCCCGGCCAAGACGATCCTGCGCACGGCCGAGATCTACACCGAGGCGCGCGAGAGCGCCGACCTCGGCGTCGTCGCCAAGGACGTCGAGCTCGACTGGGAGGCCGTCGGCAAGCGCCGCGCCAGCGTCTCCGAATCGCTCTCGGGCGGGGTGAAGATGCTCTGGGACAAAAACAAGGTGACGGTGATCGAGGGCGAGGGTTCGCTGACCGCCGAGGGCAACGTCAAGGTCGGCGAGGAGATCTACGAGGCCGGTGCCGTCATCCTCGCGACCGGCTCGGTGGCGCTGCCGATCCCCGGGGTCGAGTTCGGCGGGCGCGTCGTCGACACCTGGGGCGCCTGGTCGCTGCCGGAAGTGCCGAAGAGGATCGCCGTGGTCGGTGCCGGCGCCTCCGGCTGTGAGATCGCCTCCGCCTACGGCCGCTTCGGCACCGAGGTGCTGCTGCTGGAGATGCTGCCGCAGATCCTCCCGGCGGAGGACAAGGACGTGGTCCGGGTCGTCGAGCGAGCCTTCAAGAAGCAGAACATCACCGTCGCCACCGGCAACCCGGTCGAGAACGTCGAGGCCGGCGAGCAGTCGGTCAAATTTTCGTACGGCGGCGAGTCGGCCGAGGTCGACTACCTCTGCGTCGCCGGCGGCCGCGCCGCCGATACCGAGGGCCTGGGCTTGGGCAATGCCGGCGTCGAGCTGGAGGAGAACGGCAAGGTCAAGGTTGACGAGTACCAGCGCACCTCGAACCCGAAGGTCTACGCGATCGGCGACCTGGTCAACGCCAAGGCGCTGGCCCACAAGGCAGGCGAGGAGGCGGTCGTCGCGGTCGAGCACGCGGCCGGCCAGCCGGCCCACCCGGTCGACCAGAACCTCGTCGCCGGTGCCACCTTCAGCCACCCGCAGGTCGCCAGCGTCGGCCTCACCGAGGCGGCCGCCAAGGAGGCGGGCAACGACGTCAAGGTCGGCAAGTTCAAGCTCGGCGGCGTCGGCGGCGCGACCGTCTACGACGACAAAGAAGGCCTGGTCAAGGTCGTCGCCGACTCCAAGTACGGGGAGATCCTCGGCGTCCACATCGTCGGCAACCGCGCCTGCGACATGATCGCCGAGCTGGTGGCGACGATGGCGCTGGAGGGCGGCTACCAGGAGCTGGCGCGGATCGTCCACCCCCACCCGACGATCTCCGAGGCGATCTTCGAAGCGGCCAGAGCCGTCGACGGCTGGGCAACGCACGCTTGACGGCGCCGCGCGCCACCTTCTACTTCGATCTCGGCTCCCCCTACGCGTACCTTGCGGCGGAGCGGGTTAGCGGGCTGTTCACGGAGGCGGGGCTGGAGCAGCCGGAGTGGCAGCCGGTCCTGCTCGGGGGGCTGTTCCAGCGCTTCGGCCGCGGCTCCTGGTCGCAGACGCCCGCGCGGGCCGAGGGCATGGCCGAGGTCGAGCGCCGCGCCTCCGCCTACGGGCTGCCGCCGATCGCCTGGCCCGACCCCTGGCCCGGCAACACGCTGACCGCGATGCGGGTCGCGACCTTCGCCAAGCAGACCGGGCGCACCGTCTCCTTCTCCCTCGCCGCCTTCCGCCAGGCCTTTGCCGCCGGGCGCGACCTCAGCGACCCCGACAACGTGATGATCGCCGCCGCCGCCTGCGAGCTGCACCCGCGAGCGCTGCTGAAAGCGGTCCAGACCGACATCGTCAAGAACGCCCTCAAGGAGGCGACCGCGGCAGCCGGGGACCGCGGCGTCGAAGGGGTACCGGCGCTGGTCGTCGGCGAGGAGGTCTTCTGGGGGGACGACCGGCTGGAGGAAGGCGTAGCGGCGGCCGCGCGTTGACCGATCCCGTCATCCACTTGCGGTCGCAGTTCTCTCCGGTATGCGGCGAAAAGTGCGACCGCATGATGCGGGGAGCGGGCGGAGCTGCTCGCTAAGGTGAGATCGATGGCCGATCTGCCCGATGCCGCCGCCTGTTACGAGCTGCTCGCGCGCATGGCCCTGATCCGCCGCTTCGAGGAGGAGGCGGGCCGCCAATACCAGCGCGCCAAAGCCGGCGGCTTCCTGCACCTGGCGATCGGCGAGGAGGCGACGATCGTCGGCACCACCTCGGTGATGCGCGACGAAGACTTCCTGATCGGCACCTACCGCACCCACGGCCACGCGATCGCCCGCGGCACCGAGCCCAAACGGGTGATGGCGGAGCTGTTCGGCCGGGTCGACGGGACCAGCGGCGGCCGCGGCGGCTCGATGCACATCTTCGACCGCGAGAAGCGCTTCATGGGCGGCTACGGGATTGTCGGCGGCAACCTGCCGATCGCGGCCGGGCTGGGGCTCGCCTCCCAGTACAAGGGCGAAGACGCGGTCACCGTCTGCATGTTCGGCGACGGCGCCTCCAACACCGGCAACTTCGGCGAGACGATGAACCTGGCGGCGCTGTGGAAGCTGCCGGTCTTCTTCCTGGTCGAGAACAACCTCTACGGGATGGGGACCTCGGTCGAGCGCCACTCGGCCCAGACCGACCTCTCCAAGAAGGCGGAGGGATACGGGATCCCCGGGGCGCGGGCTGACGGCATGGACGTGGTCGCCGTGCGCGAGGCGGTCGCCGAGGGGATCCGGGCGGCGCGCGAGGAAGACCGCCCCACCCTGCTCGAGGTCGTCACCTACCGCTACCGCGGCCACTCCGCCGCCGACCCCGAGGTCTACCGCGAGCGCGAGGAGGTCGAGGAGTGGCGGGAGAAAGACCCGATCGAGAACTTCGCGCGGCGCTGCGTCGAGGCCGGGGTGCTGGGCGAGCGCGAGGTGCGGCAGGCCCGCGACGCGGCCGAGGAGACCGTGGTCGCGGCGGTCGAGTTCGCAGAGAACTCGCCGGAGCCGCCGCTGGACACGATGTACGAGAACCTCTACGCGCTCGACGATCCCGGCGGCTGGTACGCGGTCGACGAGCGCAGCCCGGAGCCGCACCGGGGCGAGCGCGAGGACCGCATGCCCGACTCCGCCCGCGAGCTGGCCGAGGCCGGCGCGGCCTACGCCGAGCAGCCCGACGACGGGCAGCGGCCGAACCCGGCGCTGCAGGGTGACGCGCAGGACGGCGCCGAGTCGCGGGTCTCGGCCGAGCGCGAGGTCGGCGACGAGGGCGAGGACGTCGGCTCGGAGCGGGCGATCAACACCGAGGAGGACGAGGGCTGATGGCAGAGCTGCGCATGCGCGAGGCGCTGCGGGACGCGATGGCCGAGGAGATGCGCCGCGACGAGGGCGTCTTCGTGATGGGCGAGGACGTCGCCGTCTTCCAGGGCGCCTTCAAGGTGACCGAGGGGCTTATCGACGAGTTCGGCGAGCGCCGCGTCCGCGACACGCCGATCTCCGAGAACACGATCGTCGGCACCGGGGTCGGCGCCGCGATGGGTGGGCTGCGGCCGGTGGTCGAGCTGATGACGGTCAACTTCTCGCTGCTGGCGCTGGATCAGATCGTCAACCACGCCGCCGCGATCCCCTACATGTTCAACGGCCAGGCCCGGGTGCCGATGGTGATCCGGATGCCGGGCGGCGGCGGCCACCAGCTCGGTCCCACCCACTCCCACAGCTTCGAGGCGCTCTACCTGCAGGTGCCGGGCCTGCTGGTCGCCTGCCCCTCGACCCCGGCCGACGGCAAGGCGCTGCTGAAGGCGGCGATCCGCGACGACAACCCGGTGATCTTCATCGAGCACGAGAGCCTCTACGGGGTCAAAGGCGAGGTGCCGGAGGGAGAGGACGAGGTGCTGCGCTTCGGCGAAGCGGCGGTGCGGCGCGAGGGTGGCGATGTCACGATCGTCGGCGTGCTGAAGATGGCCCAGGTGGCCGAGCAGGCGGCGGCGAAGCTGAGCGAGGAGCACGGCGTCGAGGCCGAGGTGATCGACCCGCGCACCCTGCGCCCGCTCGACCTCGACACGATCCTCGAGTCGGTCCGCAAGACCAACCGGGCGGTGATCGTAGAGGAGGGCTGGCCGCACGGCGGCATCGGCGCCAACATGGCGACGCTGATCACCGAGCAGGCCTTCGACGACCTCGACGCGCCGGTTCAGCGGGTGACCGGGGCCGACGTCCACATGCCGTACTCCAAACGGCTGGAGCAAGCGGCGATTCCGCACGAGGAGCACGTGGTGTCGGCGGCGCTGGCGACCCTGGAGGGATCGCTCTAGTGGCCGAGATCGTGATGCCACGGCTGTCGGACTCGATGGAGGAGGGGACGATCCTCGCCTGGATGAAGAAGGTGGGCGACGAGATCGCGGTCGGCGACGAGATCGTCGAAATCGAGACGGACAAGGCGAACATGGCTTACGAGAGCGACGTGGCGGGGACGCTGTCGGAGATCTTGGCCGAGGAGGGCGAGACGTTGCCGATCGGGAGTCCGATCGCGCGGGTTGGGGATTCGGATGAGGGATCAAGCGCCCCGGCTGCGGGTCCTGTCGGGGCGGCATCCCCCACGGTGCTCGGCACCGGAGGTGCCTCCGCGGCGCGGGGGACCCCCGCCACCCCGCCACCCGCAGGTGAGGCGGGTGAGCCCGTGGCCGAGTCGAAGACCGATGTCGCCGCCCCGAACAACGACGGTGGCGCCGACCGCGTCAAAGCCTCGCCCGTCGCACGCCGTATTGCTAAGGAGAAAGGCATCGACTTGTCCACCATCACCGGCTCTGGTCCTGGAGGCCGCATCGTCAAGTCGGACGTCAAGAAGGCCGCCGCCTCTACCGCGGGTGACGGGGTGGCGGGGGTCCCCCGCGGCGCGGAGGGCGCGGAGCGCCCGAGCACCGTGGGGGATGCCCGCCCGGCAGGACCCGCGGGCGCAACCGCTGGTCCCTCATCCGTCTCACCTGAGACCGCCAAAGGCCAGGTCACCTTCGAAGATCTCTCGAAGCTCCAGTCCACCATCGCACGTCGGATGTCGGAGTCGAAGGCGACGGCGCCGCACTTCTACCTCGAAGCGGAGATCGACATGAGCCGGGCGGTCGAGGCGCGGGCGCGGGTCAAGGCGAGCGCCGGAGAAGAAGAGGTGGTGCCCTCGTTCAACGACATGGTCGTCAAGGCCTGCGCGCTGGCGCTGCGCGAGCACCCGCGGGCCAACGGCGCCTACCGCGACGGCCGCTTCGAGCTCTACTCGCGGGTCAACGTCGGGGTGGCGGTCGCCGCCCGGGACGCGCTCGTCGTCCCCACCGTCTTCGACGCCGACAAGAAGGGCCTGCGACAGATCGCGGGCGAGTCGCGGGCGCTGGCGCAGCGGGTCCGCGAGGGGACGATCACGCCGCCGGAGCTTTCGGGCGGCACCTTCACCGTCTCCAACCTGGGGATGTACGGGATCGACAACTTCAGCGCCGTGATCAACTCCCCGCAGGCGGCGATCCTCGCCGTCGGCGCGATCAAGGAGCGGCCGGTCGTCCGCGACGGCGAGCTCGCCACCGCCCAGATGCTCTACGTCACCCTCGCCTGCGACCACCGCATCCTCTACGGCGCCCCCGCCGCCGAGTTCCTGGCCCGGATCAGGGCGCTGCTCGAAGAGCCGCTTTCACTGGCCCTCTGACGGTCGCGGTCCCGTGATCGTCAGCAGGTTTTTCTTGCACCGGTGACCGCATTCCACGCTCGCCCCAGGGAAAAGTCGGCGGCGACCCGGAAGACGCCGGTATGCGCGGCGCGGGCGACGGTCCAGTCGCCGCGGCGGAGGATGCAGCCGTTGCCGCGGGCGATCGACCAGTAGGGGGTGAAGTTGACGCGGACGAGGAACTCGCCGGGCTTGGTGACGTCGAGGGCGAAGCCCTGACGGCCGACCCAGAGCGTCTCGGCCTCGGCGGCGCCCATCGCCGCCACCAGCGGCTTGGCCCCCCGCACCTGGTAGATCCGCCAGTGCGGGGAGCTGAAGCGCAGGTCCAGGTAGGGCGGGGAGGCGAGGATCAGCTGCCGCTCGGCCACCGAGGAGTAGTCGAGCTGGGCGTCGGGCAGGGCGACCCAGGAGATCGCGTTGCGGCGCAGCCAGCCGCTGTAGGCGACATGGGTGAGGTCGCCGGGGCCGTAGAAGACGTCGTCACGGGTGGTGTCGAGCTGGCGCAGCCAGCCGCGGGCGAGCTCGAAGTTGGGCGCCAGGAAGGCGGACTCCCAGTGGTTGGCGGTCGGCGGCACCTCGATCCGCACCCCGTCGCCGCCGTGGGCTCGCAGCCACTCGGCCGCCGGCTCGAAGTACTCCGCCCTGGTGGAAGGGTCGCCGACGCTGCGGGCGATCTGGGTGACGCTCGCCGTCAGCTGCCAGTAGAGGCCGCCGGCCAGGGCCAGGGCCAGGAACCAGGGGGCGACGCGGGGGCGACGGGCGAGCACCACGGCTGCCAGCACCGGCCCGCCGAAGAGGGCGCCGAGGCGGACGGCGTTGCCGCCCATCGCGTTCGGGACCAGCCAGATCGCGGTCGCGGCGAGGATGTAGCCGAGCAGGACCCGGCGCAGCTGGCGCTCCTCGGGCAGGCCACGGATGAGGAAGAGGGCGCCGCCGCAGAAGAGCGGGATCGCGATGAAGGAGGAGAACTCGAAGGGGAACTGCCCCGGCTCCGGGAAGGCGACGTTGGGGACGAGGACGAGGGCGAGGGCGAGGGCGGCGGCGGCGAGGGCGGCGCGGTTGGCGCGGGTCCCCGGCTCGATCGCCCCGGCGAGAACGACGCCGGCGAGGAAGGCGGCGGCAACCGGGCTGGCGAGCGCGCAGGCCGCGGCGGCGGCGATGGCGAGTGGGCCGCGGGCCGTCTGCAGCGCCCGCAGCGAGGCGAGGCCGAAGGCGACCCCGAGCGCGAAGGTGAGCTGGCCGTCGGCGAGCAGCGTCACCACGCCGGCGGCGAACCAGAGGGTCGCCCAGCGCGCCTCCACCCCCCAGCGGTCGCGGACCAGGCGGTCGAAGAGGTAGGAGGAGGAGACGACGGCGAGGCCGCCGACGACCTGCGGGCCCAGCAGCGCCGCCAGCGGCGGGAAGAGGACGCTGTAGGTGAGGGTGTAGTGGCCGCCGTACCAGCTGCCGTTCCAGATCGCCAGGCCGGCCTGCTCGAACAGCGCGGTGCGGAAGACCTGCGCCGCGAGGTCGCCGACGGGCGGGCTCCAGAGCAGCATCGCCAGCGCCAGCGCGGAGCTGAGGGCAACGGCCGGGAGCCATTCGGGGCGGAGTGGCTTTGACTGAACCATCGGGAGGGACGCCCAAGGATACGGACGCGTCCTGCAACGATTTCAAGGGTGAGCGCCGAGATCCTGGTTATCCGCTGCGCAATCGTGCCCTACGAGGAGGCGCGGGAGGCGCAGCGGCGGCTCGCGGAGCGCCGCCAGCGAGGCGAGATTCCCGACGTCCTGCTGCTGCTCGAGCACCCCTCCGTCTACACCCGCGGCCGCCGTTCGACCGCGGACGAGCTGCCGATGGGGACCGAGTGGTACGAGCGCCAGGGGATCGAGGTGCGCGACACCGACCGCGGCGGCCGCGTCACCTACCACGGCCCCGGCCAGCTGGTCGCCTACCCGATCGTCTCCCTGCGCCCCTACGGCGACGACGTCCACGAGTACGTGCGCCGCCTGGAGCGGGTGATGATCGAGGCACTGGGGGAGCACGGCGTCGACGCGGGCCCGATCGAGGGCCAGACCGGCGTCTGGGTGGGCAATCGGAAGATCGGGTCGATCGGGGTGCACGTGAGCCGGGGGGTGACCACGCACGGGCTGGCGGTGAACGTGAGCAACGACCTGCAGCCGTTCGAGTGGATCGTGCCGTGTGGGATCGAGGGATGCGAGGTCACCTCGCTCAGCCGCGAGCTGGGGGCGGAGCAGAGCCTTGGCGCGTTCGCCGAGACGGTCGCGGCGCGCTTCGGCGAGGTCTACGAGCGCGCTCCGGCCGCCGCCGATCCCGCCGACCTGGGCCTAGGCCTGCCGGCCGCTACGCTCAA
>Ga0193706_1000912_pt1 | contig 14499 bp, 14 predicted proteins | sample U3c1metaG_FD_160130 | JGI IMG/M metagenome (GOLD analysis project Ga0193706, IMG submission 160130) | Soil microbial communities from a riparian zone of the East river system, Colorado, United States - U3c1 | ecosystem: Environmental > Terrestrial > Soil > Riparian zone | place: USA: East River... | reverse complement strand
AGGTCGGCGAGGTGACCCTGATCTTGCCACCCCGCGCCGTCACCCGAGCGCACTCGTGCTCGGCTGACCGGCGCAACGCGGCCCGGACACCGGCCCGGGGGGCGGAACCGCCCGGCGTCTCCCGCACGAGACGCCGGACGGGTCCGGCCGGACTGATCAGCTCAGCGAGGGTGACGGTACGCACGTCCGGCCCCCCGGTCATGAGTGGTGACTACGCAAGTGCGACGGTGGCGGGCCCCCGGGTCGGCGCCCCGGGCGGCGCCGATGGGGCCCCAGGTCAGGGTGGTGAGGCCCGGCGATCGCGGCGGGGCGGACGCCCGGGTCAGCGGCGGCCGGGGGCCGGGGCCCGGCCGGGGCGCTCCAGGGCGGCCGGCGGCGGGCGGTCGACGGCCGCGGCCAGGAGGTCGAGGTAGCGGGCCCGGGGCACGTCGACGGCTCCGAGGGAGACGAGGTGCGGGGTGGTCCACTGGACGTCGAGCAGCTCGGCGCCGCCCTCCCGCAGCCGCTCGACCAGACCGACGAGGGCGACCTTGGACCCGTCGGTCTCCCGGTGGAACATCGACTCGCCGGCGAAGAGGCCGCCGATCGACAGGCCGTACAGGCCGCCGGCCAGCCGCCCGTCGTCGGTCCAGGCCTCGACGCTGTGCGCCCACCCCAGCTCGTGGAGCCGGGTGTAGGCCCGCTTGATCCCCCGGGTGATCCAGCCGCCGGGCCGGCGGGGGTCGGCGCAGCTGGCCAGCACGACGTCGAAGGCGGCGTCAACGGTGGTGTGGTGCCGCCGGACCGACGTGGCCAGCGACCGGCTGACGTGGAGCCCGTCGAGCGGGATGACGCCTCGCGGGTCGGGCGACCACCACGCCAGCGTGCGCCCGCGGTGGACGGGCATGGGGAAGACCCCGGCGCGGTAGGCGGCGAGGATGGTGGCGGGCTCGAGGTCGGCGCCGATGGCCACCGGCCCCTCGGGGTCGGCATCGAGGGGCGAGCCGAAGGCCCACCGCGACGGTCCCGGGTCGACGGCGGCCACGGTCAGGGCGGCGGGATGCCGAGGGTCCGCGCCATGGCCACCCCGAACCGGCGGGTGGCCCGGCGGTTGAGCTCGCCGCCGGCCACGGCCCCGGCCATGAGCGGGACGAACGTGACCGTGTTGCGCCCGGCCCGGCGCATCAGCCGGCGCCGGATCTGGAGGGTGAGCTGGTCCCGCGCCGACCGGCCCAGGATCTCCGACGCCGTCTGGGCCACCATCCCCGTGCCACCGGGCCGGGCCAGCCGGGCCAGCTCGCTCGGGTCGATGCCCCGGGTCTCGGACCAGGCCCGGGCGAGGAGCGGGCCGTGGGCCCGCAGGTCGTGGGCGACCTGGTAGCCAGCCGCCTCGTGGAGCTCGCCGGCCAGCTTCATCTCGACGCCCACCACGATGAGGGTCTCGATGGCCAGCTCGAGCGGGAGGGTGGCCCACGTCGCCGGGTTGGCCTCCGACGCCGCCGCCAGGGCCCCCGTCGACGCCCCGACAGCGGCGCTGGTGAGGCTGGCGTTCCGGATGAGGGGCCGAGCCAGGTAGGCGCCGGACAGGCCGTCGTGGTGGATCCGCAGCGTGGCCAGATCGCGCACCGGGATGTGGGCGGGGACGTCGACCGCCACGTCGGCCAGCCATCGCCCCGAGGCCACGGCCCGGGCCCCGGCGGTTCGCGCCGAGCGCCCGGCCAGCCCGGCCAGCCGGCGGGCCTGGCCGACCGTCAGCCGCTCCTCGCCCCCGGTCGCCTCCCCCAGAGCGCGCGCCAGCTCCAGGTTCGACTCCTGCGCATCGTCGGCCGTCGGCTCCACCGCCGCATCATGCCCGCGGCAACGTCCGACGCCGCATCGCCGAGGCGCCGACCGTGGGGTTCCTCGACCAGGCCGCGGCGTACCGACCGGCGCGAGCAGCACGGAGGACGCATCGCCCGGCGCAGCCGCTGGGGGTCTGGGGGTCTCCCCCAGAAGGGGACGGCCGGAGGCGAGGAACGAGGCGGAGGCCGTCGGGACAGCCCCGAGCGAAGCGAGGGACCGTCAGTTCGAGGAAGAAACGAGCGAAGCGAGGCTTCTGACGAGAGGAAGAAACGAGCGCAGCGAGATCTCCGACGAGACCTAGTACGTGTAGAAGCCCTGGCCGGACTTGCGGCCGAGCTGGCCGGCGGCGACCAGACGGCGCAGGGCCGGGGCGGGGCTGTAGTTCGGGTCGGCGAACTCGGCGTAGAGCGCCTCGAGGATCGACAGCGAGGTGTCCAGCCCGACCAGGTCGAGCAGCGCCAGCGGCCCCATCGGGAAGTTGCAGCCGCCCTTCATGGCGCTGTCGATGTCGTCCCGGGAGGCGGTGCCGTTCTCGAGCATCCGCACCGCGTTGTTGAGGTACGGGAAGAGGAGGGCGTTGACGATGAAGCCGGCCCGGTCCTTGACCTGCACCGGGTCCTTGCCACAGGCCGAGGCGAAGGCGGTGACGGCCTCGACGGTGGCGTCGGAGGCGGTGAGCGGGGCGATGATCTCGACCAGGCTCATCATGGGGGCGGGGTTGAAGAAGTGGACGCCGACGACCTGGTCGGGCCGGCCAGTGGCGACGGCCATCTCGACGACCGGGAGGGTCGAGGTGTTGGTGGCGAGGATGGCGTCGGGCTTGACGGCGGCGTCGAGCTCGGCGAACAGGGCCCGCTTGACGTCGAGGTCCTCGACGACGGACTCGATCACCAGGTCGCAGTCGGCCAGGTCGCTGATCTGGTCGGTGGCGGAGACCCGGCCCAGGACGGCGTCGCGGTCCTCGGCGGACAGGCGGCCCTTGTCGACCTGCTTGTTCAGGCTCTTCTCCAGCCCGGCCACCATGGCCTGGGCCGTCTCCTGCTTCCGCGACCGCAGCACGACGGTGTGACCGGCCTTGGCCGCCACCTCCGCGATGCCGGATCCCATGATCCCGGAGCCCACGATGCCGACGGTCTGGATGCCCATGGCCGCCGAGGCTACCGACCGGTAACCCACCGCACCCAAACCACCAGCGGGCACTTCGACCAGTCGGGCGCGCCCCCGTCGACCCACGTTGCGCGCATCGCCCAGCCCGGCCAACGTGGGCGGGTGACGACCCCCGCCGCGGTCCCGTCGGCGGCCGCCTCCGAGCCCGAGCGGGCCCCGATCCCCTGGCTCGCCGTGGTCGGGGCCGGGCTGGTGGCCGGGTTCACGTCGGGCCTCTTCGGGGTGGGCGGCGGGATCGTCGTCGTGCCGGCGCTGGCCCTGCTGGCCCGGTTCCCGCCCAAGCTGGCGACGGGCACCTCGCTCACCGCCATCGTCCCCATCTCGATCGCCGGTGCGCTGGGCTACGCCACCTCCGGCGAGGTCGACGCCGCCTACGCCGCGCTGGTGGCCGCCGGGGCGCTGGCCGGGGCGGTCATCGGCACCCGGTGGCTGGCGTCCATCTCGGCCCCCGCCCTCCAGCTCCTCTTCGCCGCGCTGATGCTGGTGACCGCGGTGCGGCTCGTCACCGGGGCCGAGGGCGACGGCGCCGGGCGGACCGACCTCGGGCCCGCCGCCATCGTCGGGCTCGTCGCCCTGGGCCTGGCCGCCGGGATCCTGGCCGGGCTGTTCGGCGTGGGCGGCGGGATCATCATCGTCCCCGTCCTCACCATCGCCTTCGGCCTGCCGCTCGTCCTGGCCAAGGGCACGTCGCTGGCGATCATCATCCCGACCGCCGTGGTCGGGACGCTGCGCAACCGGCGCACGGGGCTCACCGCCCTGCGGCCCGGCCTGGTCATCGGGCTGGCCGGGGCGACCTCGGCCCTCGCCGCCTCGCAGCTCTCGCTCGACCTCGACCCCGAGCTCTCGGCCCTGCTGTTCGCCGTCCTCCTCGTGGTCGTGGCCGTCCGCCTGGCGGTGACCGCCCGCGCCGAGACGGGCGAGGCATGACCACGACGTCCTCCGACCCCACCCACCACCCTGAACGTGTCGGCTGCGCCGACGCCGTACCCTCGGATCCATGCCCGGACCCCTGGCCCTCGTGGGCGGCTCCCCGTTCCACGCCGACACCGTCGTCGAGGCCGAGCTGGCGGCCGCCGCCGGTGACCGCGAGGTGGTCGTGCTCCCGACCGGCTCCGCCTACGAGTTCCCGCAGCGTCTGGTCGACGCGGCCGTGGCCCGGTTCGCCGGCCTGGGCGTCACCGCCCGGGGGCTCGACGTCCTGGGTCGGCGCGACGCCGTGGTCGAGGCCAACGCCGCCGCCGTGCGGGCCGCCGGGGTCGTGTACCTGGCCGGCACCTCGCCCATGCACATGCGCTCGGTGCTCAAGGAGACGCCGGTGTGGGAGGCCATCGTCGAGAGCTGGAGGGGTGGGACCACCCTCGCCGGCACCGATGCCGGGGCCATGATCCTGTGCGACCCGATGGTCGACCCGCGGGGCGGCGCCTTCACCGTCGGCCTGGGCCTGCTCCCGGGCATCACCGTCATCCCGGGGTTCGACACCTGGTCCGAGGACGCCGTCCACCGCACCCGGACGCTCTCGCCGGCCGACGTGATCATCGTCGGTGTCCACGCCGGCTCGGCCCTGGTGCGCGACCCCGACGGCGCCTGGCGGGGCGCGGGGCCGGTGGCGCCGACGGTCTTCGTCGGCGGCCAGCCCGCCACGCTGGCCGACCTGCCGACGCTGGCCGACCTGCTCACCTGAGCGGCGCCGTCAGGCGGCGGTGATGGTGATGTCGCGGATGACGTAGAGCGTCGTCGGCGCGCCGTCGTTCGTGTCCGTGGTCGTGCTCTGCTCCGACATCTGCACCACCAGCTCCTGGCCCGCGGTCACCCGCCCGAACCGGGGGTAGTTCGCCGACTGGTCCAGGGGCGCGAGGCCATCCTCGGCCGCCACGATGAAGAACTGGCTGCCCGAGACGGCGTCGGCTCGGGCCATGGCCACGTCGCCGACCGCATAGCCATCGGTGGGGTACTCCTCGCTGTCCAGGTCGTAGCCGGGCCCGGTGCTCGAGTAGTTGGGGGCGCCGTCGGGCCCGGGGGCGCCGCTCCCGCCGACCTGGGCCACGAACCCGGCCGCCAGGCGGTGGAAGGGGATCCCGTCGTAGAAGCTGTACCGGGACAGGACCACGAAGTTGTTGACGGCCACGGGTGCCGCCTCGCTGTCGAGGGCGATGGTCACGATGCCGGCGTCGGTGGCCGTTCCCTCGGCGTCGACCTCGTCGATGGCGATCTCGGCGGTGAGGGCCTGGCCCTCCTCGATGCAGACGGGCGGCGCCTGGGCGAAGACGGCGACCCGCTCCTCGGTGCCGTCCTCGGCCGGACACGGGGTCTCGCCCTCGAGCGTGGCGCCGTCGGGTCCGGGCGGCAGCTCGACCGGCGTCGCCGGGACGGTGGTCTCCGACGGATCCTCGGGTTCCGTGGTCGTCGTGGTGCTCTCGTCGGTGGTCTCGTCGGCGGGCGGGTCCTCCTGGAGGAGGATCGCCACGGCCCCCACGGCGATGACGACGACCAACACCCCCACCAGGAGCCGGATGACCCGGTTCCGCCGGCGGGCACGCGCCGCGGCGATGCGGGCCTCCTCCATGCGGGAGCGGTGCCCGGTCTTGTGCCTCTCGCGCTTCTCTGTCGACGTCACGGCGGGCGACGGTACCCTCCCGGCACCCGGTGGCGCTCGTCACCCAGAGCGCGCGAGCAACTCGTAAGGCACGATGCGTCGCCAGACGGCCACCCGATGCGGCAGAATGGACCGATGCAGACCGAACCGGGCGCCGCCGAGGGGGGCGAGGGCACCGAGGACACACCACACGCCGAAGCCATCAGCGACGAGGAGGCCTTCGCCTACCGGGTCGGCCAGCGTCTCCGCGCCATCCGCCAGGCCCAGGCGCTGTCGCTCTCTGACGTGGAGGAGCAGTCCGGCGGCCGCTGGAGCGCCTCCGCCGTCGGTGCCTACGAGCGGGGCTTCCGCAACCTGTCGCTTCCCCGGCTCAAGGCCCTGGCCGACTTCTACCGGGTCCCGGTCAGCGTCCTGCTGGGCGAGACCGGCCCCGCCGGCCAGCCCTCGGACCGTCGCAAGCTGGTCCTCAGCCTCGAGGCCCTGCGCGAAGTCGACCCGGCCGAGCCGGTCCAGCGCTTCATCCAGTCGATCATCGAGGCCCGCGGCGACTTCAACGGCAAGGTCCTGTCGCTGCGCAACGACGACCTGAAGGCGCTGTGCGTGCTCTGCGGCGGCGACATCCCCACCGGCGTGGCCCAGCTCCGGGCGTGGGGCGTGCTGATCGACGGCCCCGAGGTGGCCGACCCGCCGCCCGACTTCCAGGCCCGCCCCCACCGCCAGCAGCAGCGCCGCATCACCGACCGCCCCGCCTGACGGACACTCGGTGCCAGGCACCGAGTGACCGACGGACACACGGTGCCAGGCACCGAGTGGTCGCAACGGGTTCCCGGGCTCGGCGGGAGCCCCGATACCGTCGGCCGCCATGGAACCAGGCCAGACCTCGTCCGAGACCGGTCCCCGTGCGGACCGGGAGCGGAAGCTGGCCGAGCTCAAGACCCTCGGCGTCGACCCCTATCCGGCCGACTCGCACCGCACCCACCTGACCCAGGAGGTGCGGGACCGCTACGGCGAGCTCGAGGGCACGTCGGCCACCATCGCCGGGCGGCTCATGGCCCGGCGGGGCCACGGCAAGCTGCTGTTCCTCGACGTCCAGGACAAGGCGGGCAAGCTCCAGGCGCTGGTCGACTCGAGCATCCTCGGCCCGCTCGACCCGGCGTCGGGGGCCCTCGGCTTCGAGAACGTCGACCGGCTCGTCGACCGGGGCGACCTGGTCGAGGTCACCGGCGAGGTCACCACCAGCCGCCGGGGCGAGATCTCGCTCATGGCGTCCCGGGTGCGGATGCTGGCCAAGGCCATCGAGCCTCTGCCCGACGCCTGGCACGGCGTCACCGACCCCGAGACGCTGGTCCGCAAGCGCTACCTCCAGTCGATCGTCGAGCCCGAGACCCGGGCCCGCTTCGAGGTCGTGTCCGAGCTGCTCTTCGGCATCCGGGCCTTCCTCCACGAGCGGGACTTCCTCGAGTTCCAGACCCCCGTCCTCCAGCCGCTCTACGGCGGGGGCAAGGCCCGGCCCTTCACCACCCACGTGAAGGCCCTGGGCCGCGACTACTACCTCGCCATCAGCCACGAGCTGTACCTGAAGCGGCTGGTGATCGCCGGCTTCGAGGACGTCTTCACGATCGGCCGGTACTTCCGCAACGAGGGCATCGACAAGACCCACAACCCCGAGTTCTCGATGCTCGAGACCATGTCGGCCTTCCACGGCTACGAGTTCAACATGGACCTCACCGAGGCGCTCTACAAGCACCTCGCCGCCGACGTGATCGAGAAGCCGGTGATCGAGGTCAAGGGCCAGCAGGTCGACCTCACCGGCGACTGGCGGCGAGCGTCGATGGTCGACCTGGTGAAGGAGGCCGTCGATGTCGACTTCCGCGAGGTCACCACCCTCGACGAGGCCGAGCGCATCCTCACCAGCCACGGGGTGCCGTCGCAGCCCACCGTCGGCCACGCCCTCGTGGGCCTGTTCGAGGCGGTCGTCGAGCCGACGCTGATCCAGCCGACCATCGTCCACGGCCACCCGGTCGAGATCTCGCCGCTGGCCAAGGCCACCGCCGACGACCCCCGCTACGTCGAGCGCTTCGAGGTCTTCGTCGGCGGTACCGAGCAGGGCGACAACTGGACCGAGCTCAACGACCCGGTCGAGCTGCGCCGCCGCTTCACCGCCGAACAGCAGCGCCGGCGCGACGGCGACGACGACGAGGCCCACCCCCTCGACTTCGAGTTCATCGAGGCCATGGAGCACGGCATGCCGCCGACCACCGGTCTCGGCCCCGGCATCGAGCGGCTCGCCATGCTCCTGACCGAGACCGACGACATCGGCGACGTGATCTACTTCCCCCTGGTGAGGCCCCTACAGCCCCCGGGCTGAACGCGGGGCGAGGTTGTCGGGGGTCGGTAGTGTCACCCCTCGTGGCTCTCGTGGTGCAGAAGTTCGGTGGGACGTCGGTCGCCGACCCCGACCGCATGCGCGAGGTCGCGGACCACGTCGCCCGCACCCGGCGGCGCGGCGACGAGGTCGTCCTCGTCGTCTCGGCCATGGGCAAGGAGACCGACGACCTCCTCCACCTGGCCCGCCAGGTGACGTCGACGCCGGCCGGCCGCGAGATGGACATGCTCATCACCGCCGGGGAGCGCAAGGCCACCGCCCTCGTCACCATGGCGCTCCACGAGATCGGCGTCGAGGCCGAGTCCTTCACCGGCAGCCAGGCCGGGTTCCTCACCGACACGGCCCACACGAACGCCAAGATCCTCGAGGTCCGGCCGGAACGGATCCGCCAGGCGCTGGCCGACGGCCGGGTGCCCGTGGTGGGCGGCTCGCAGGGCGTCTCGACCGAGCGCAACATCACCTTCTTCGGCCGGGGCGGCTCCGACACCACCGCCGTCGCCCTGGCCCAGGCGCTCGGCGGCGTCTGCGAGCTCTACACCGACGTGTCGGGGATCTTCACCACCGATCCCCGCGTGGTGCCCGAGGCTCGACGGCTGGCCCGCGTGAGCTTCGACGAGATGCTCGAGATGTGCGCCTGCGGTTGCCCCAAGCCGGCCATGCGCGCCGTCGAGTACGCCCGCACCCACAAGGTGCCGCTGCACGTCCGCTCGGCCTTCACCTGGGAGCCGGGCACCTGGATCGACGAGGAGGACCCGCTGATGGAGCAGGCCATGGTGTCAGGCGTCGTGGGTGACGCCTCCGAGGCCAAGATCACCCTGGCGGGCGTGCCCGACCAGCCCGGTATCGCCGGCCGGCTGTTCCGCAGCCTCGCCAGCCGCGACGTCAACGTCGACATGATCGTCCAGAACGTGTCCGAGGCCGGGCGCACCGACATCTCGTTCACCCTCCCCAAGGCCGATCTCATCACCGGCTGCGAGGTGAGCGAGGGCCTCGCCGCCGAGGTCGGTGCCGGCGCCGTCGCCCCCGACGACGGCATCGGCCGGGTCAGCCTCGTCGGCGCCGGGATGAAGTCCCACCCCGGCGTGGCCGCCACCGTCTTCGAGACGCTGGCCGCCAACGACATCAACATCGAGATGATCTCGACGTCCGCCATCCGGATCTCGTGCATCGTCCGCGAGGCCCAGCTGGACCGGGCCGTCAGCGTGCTCCACGCCGCCTTCGGCCTCGACCAGGCCCCCACGGCATAGGACCACCGTGGAGGCGGCGGCGGAGGCGGTCACCGGCCGGCCCGCCCCCGCCCTGGCCGGCCTCGTCACCGTCTACCGCGGCTACCGCTACACCGGCTTCCCCCCGGGCCGCCACGTCGGCCTGCCCGGCCGCCACATCACCTTCGTCCTCAGCCTGGAGGACCCCCTCGAGGTGAGCTGGCCCCGCGGCGCGGTGTCGACCACGGCGACGATCGGCGGCCTCCACGCCGACCCGGTCACGATCACCCACACGGGGACCCAGGTCGGCGTGCACGTCGACGTCCTGCCCACCGCCCTCCCGGTGCTGTTCGGGCTCCCACCCGGCGAGCTGACCGGGACGGTCGTCGCCCTCGCCGACGTGGTGGGCGCCACCGTCGGACGGGAGCTGGAGGAGCGGGTGCGGGCGGCCCGCTCGTGGCCCGCGCGGTTCGCCGCCATCGACCGGGTGCTGCTGCGGGGCCGGCGCTCGACCCTGCCACCCAGCCGTGAGGTCCTGCGGGCGTGGGACCTGCTGGTGCACTCGCAGGGAGCCGTGCCCGTCACCGCCCTGGCCCACGAGGTGGGCTGGAGCCGGCGGCACCTGAGCGAGCGCTTCGGGCGAGAGGTCGGCCTCCCGCCCAAGGTCCTGGCCCGGGTCGTCCGCTTCCAGGCCGCCGTCGACCTCCTCAAGCAGGACCCGGCCCGCTCGCTCGCCGATCTCGCCGCCGTGGCCGGCTATGCCGACCAGTCCCACCTGAACCGTGACTTCCGCACCCTTGCCGGCGCGTCGCCCACCCAGTGGCTGGCAGCCGAGGATCTCCCACTCGTCCAAGACGGGGTCGACCAGCCGGGGGGATGATCGATCCATGAGCGACACCGAGATCCCCAAGACCGTCTGGCCCTGCCTCGTCTACGCCGACGCCCGGGCCGCCGCCACCTTCCTCGTCGACGTGCTCGGCTTCGAGCTGCGCTGCGCCTACCCGCCGGAGGGCGAGTCGGTGGCCCACGCCGAGGCCCGCTGGCCCGAGGGCGGTGGGGTCATGTTCGGCTCGGCCGACCGGGAGGAGAGCGCGTTCTCGCAGCAGCCGGTCGGCGGCTCGTCGGTCTACGTGGTCACCGACGACCCCCACCCGATCCTGGCCCGCTGCGAGGCGGCCGGCGTCCGCGTCGTCAAGCCCATGACGGTGGAGGACTTCGGCTCGACCGGGTTCTCCGTCGCCGACCCCGAGGGCAACCTCTGGAGCTTCGGCACCTACCGCGGCGAGTAGGCGGTGGGCGGGCCGCCCGGCCTCGACAATCGACGGGGAGCCCAAGACGAGCCGCCGGTAGCCTTCCGGCCATGAGGATCGGGATCGTGGGAGCCACCGGCCAGGTCGGCGGCGTGATGCGCAACGTCTTGCTGGAGCGGGCGTTCCCCGCCGACGAGGTCCGGTTCCTGGCCTCGTCCCGGTCGGCGGGCACCGCCCTGCCGTGGAAGGGCGGCGAGATCACCGTCGAGGACGTGGCCACCGCCGACCTGTCCGGCCTCGACATCGTGCTGATGTCCGCCGGCGGGACCGCCAGCCGCGCCACCGCCGAGGCCATCGCCGCCTCCGGCCCGGTCGTGATCGACAACTCCTCGGCCTGGCGGATGGATCCGCAGGTGCCACTGGTGGTGGCGGGTGTGAACGACGCCGCTGCCGCCGACCGCCCGAAGGGCATCATCGCCAACCCCAACTGCACGACCATGGCCGGCATGGCGCCGCTCAAGGCGCTGCACGACGCCGCCGGGCTCGAGGCGCTGGTGATCTCGACCTACCAGGCCACCTCCGGCCAGGGCCTCGCCGGCGTCGAGGCGTTCGCGGCGCAGGTGGCGGCGGCGGGCGACAAGGCGGTCGAGCTCACCCACGACGGCTCGGCCGTGACCTTCCCCGAGTCCGACAAGTTCCCGACGACGATCGCCTACAACGTCATCCCGCAGTGCGGCGCGTTCGTCGACGACGGCCTCGACGAGACCGGCGAGGACCAGAAGCTCCGCGACGAGAGCAAGAAGATCCTGGGCCTCCCGGGGTTGCTGGTCTCCGCCCTCTGCGTGCGGGTCCCGGTGTTCACCGGCCACTCGCTCTCGATCAACGCCCGCTTCGCGCGATCGATCTCGCCGGCCGAGGCCCGCGAGGCGCTGGCCGCCGCCGGCCCCGAGGTGGTGCTGACCGACCTGCCCACGCCCCTCCTGGCGGCGGGGGCCGACCCCACCTTCGTCGGCCGCATCCGGGTCGACGAGACCGTGCCCGACGGGCGGGGCCTCGCCTTCTTCGTCTCCAACGACAACCTCCGCAAGGGCGCCGCCCTCAACGCCGTCCAGATCGCCGAGCTCGTCGCCGCCGGCGGCTGAGCGGGTCTCGTCGCCGCCGCATGATCTCGGAACCACCCCCTCTGGTGCGGCGGTGGGTCGAGGGCGAGCTGGGGACATCGGTGGTCGGATTCGCCCCGCTGCCGCAGGCCTCGACGTCCGGCCCGTGGCGGCTCGACCTCGCCGGCTGGCGCACGGTCGTCCTCGGCGTCGCCGCCGACGACCCGTGGGAGCGGGACCGACTGGCCACCGAGGTGGCGGCGCTCGAGGTGGCCGCGGCGCAGAACCTGGCTGCGCCACGGGCCCTCGCCGTCGACCTCAGCGGCGCCGACGCCGGCCAGCCGGCGCTGGTGCAGACCTGGCTGCGCGGCTCGAGCGCCGTGCCGGCCACGGTCGAACCGGCCCGGGCGCGGGCGCTCGGACACGTCGCCGCCGCCATCCACGCCGTCGCCCTGACGCCGACGGCGACGCTCCCGGTCCGGCGCTCGTCGCTCGCCTCGGTGCCGTTCGAGACGCTGGAGGTCCCGACGGCGTGCGCCGACCTCTTCGACGAGGTGCGCTCGACGGTCGACGCCCTCCCCGCGCCGACGCCTCCGTCGACGCTCGTCCACGGCGACCTCTGGCAGGGCAACACCCTCTGGCACGGCCGGGCCCACACGGGCACACTCGACTGGGACCACGCCGGCGTCGGCCACCCGCTGGTCGACCTCGGGTCGCTGCGGTGGGACCTCGCCGTGCTGGCCGGGGGCGGGCACGACGACGTGGTGGCCGGGTGGTCCGAGGCCAGCAGCACCACCCTCGACCCCGAGGACGTGGCCCGCGGCGACCTGGTGGCGGTCCTGGCCTCGGTCCCCGACCTCGCCCTCTGGCTCCCCAACTTCCACGCCCAGGGTCGTCCCGATCTCACCCTCGACCTCGTGCCGGCCCGCCGCGACGCCTTCGCCCGCCACGTCCTCGACGTCCTCCGCTGAGGCCGTTCCGTGTGCGGAAACCCACCGGTCCGGTGGTTTCTCGCACACGGAACGGGGCGATCGGGCAGGCTCCCGCCATGGCCGACCTCTCCACCGGACCCCGTCGCTTCGGCATCTTCCTCGCCCCGTTCCACCCGGTCGGGCAGAACCCGACGCTCGCCCTGCGGCGGGACCTGGAGCTGATCGAGCACCTCGACCGCCTCGGCTTCGACGAGGCCTGGATCGGCGAGCACCACTCGGCCGGGTTCGAGATCATCGCCTCGCCGGAGGTCTTCATCGCCGCCGCCGCCGAGCGGACCCGGCGGATCCGCCTGGGCACGGGCGTGTCGTCGCTGCCGTACCACCAGCCGCTGATGCTGGCCGACCGCATGGTCCTGCTCGACCACCTCTCCGGTGGCCGGGTGATGCTCGGCGTCGGCCCCGGCGCCCTGCCGTCCGACGCCTTCATGATGGGCATCGAGGTCGCCAAGCAGCGCGCCATGATGGAGGAGGCGCTCGAGGCCATCCTCCTCCTGCTGCGCGGCGACGAGCCGGTGACCTACGAGACCGACTGGTTCACCCTGCGCGACGCCCGCCTCCAGCTGCGGCCGTACCAGCGGCCGCACATGGAGGTCGCCGTGGCCGCCCAGATCTCCCCCGCCGGCCCCCGGGCCGCCGGACGCTTCGGCACCGGCCTCCTCTCGATCGGCGCGACCAGCCAGGGCGGGTTCGACGCCCTCGGGTACCACTGGGACGTGGTCGAGGAGCGGGCCGCCGAGTTCGGGACGGTGGCCGATCGGGACGCGTGGCGACTCGTCGGGCCCATGCACATCGCCGACACCCGGGAGCAGGCGATCCGGGACGTGGCCTTCGGCCTCGACGACTGGGTCGACTACTTCGCGCGGGTCGCGGCCCTGCCCCTCGCCCCCGACACGACCGACCACGACAGCCTGGTCGACGCCCTCAACGCCTCGGGCTTCGCCGTCATCGGCACCCCCGACGACGCCATCGCCCAGCTGGAGCGGCTCGGGACCCAGTCGAAGGGGTTCGGCACCTTCCTGCTGATGGCCCACGAGTGGGCCGACCGCACCGAGACCCTCCGGTCGTACGAGCTGTTCTCCCGCTACGTCATGCCGGCGTTCCAGGGCTCGGCCGCCTCCCTCACCGCCAGCCGGGACTGGGCGGCCGAGAACCGGCCCACCTTCATCGGCGAGGCCGGCGCCGCCGTCATGTCCGCCATCCAGTCCCACCAGGCCGAGAAGGCCTGATCATCCGCGAGGTGGGCGTGCTCGCCCCGGTCGTCCGCGACCCCGGTGAACCTGCAGAGGCGCCATCGCCGTCGTCCGCAGCGAAGCGCAGCAGCGGAGCTCTGACCGGACGCGAGCGCAGCGAGCCGAGCTGGAGCGGAGCCATGGCGAGCATCGAACGGACGACGGCGATGGCGCCCCACCATGGGGCGCCGACGATCGCTCGGGACCGGACGAGGACGTTCGGTGTCCTCGCCTCCCGGCCGGGGCTCTCGCCGACCGGCTCGACCGGCGGCGCACGATGCTCCGGGTCCAGGTCGTGCGGGTCGCGCTCATCGGCGGGCTGGCGGCGGTGGTGGCGGCCGAGTGGCAGGAGCTCTGGATCCTCTACCTCGTCGCCCTCGGGCTGGGCGTCGGCGAGGTGCTGTTCGACACGGCGGCCCAGTCGATCGTCCCGGCCGTGGTGCGGGATCCCGACGCCCTGGCCCGGGCCCGGGCCCTCCTGCTGGCGATGGCGGTGTTCCCGTTGTTCCCCCTGGCTCTGGCGCTGGCCGCGTCGGTGCCGGTCGTCGCCGGGGCCGGGGTCCTCGCCGGCGCCGTCGGCCTGGTCTGGAACGTCACCGCCATCACGCTCCGCCAGCGCATCGTGCCGGACCACCTGCTCGGCGGGTCACCGCCGGGCACCGCACGATGGCGTGGGGGACGATGCCGCTCGGTGCCGGCCTGGCCGGTGTGCTGGGCGAGGCCTTCGGCCTGCGCACCGCCTTCGCGTGTTCGCCG
>Ga0193706_1000911_pt1 | contig 14504 bp, 9 predicted proteins | sample U3c1metaG_FD_160130 | JGI IMG/M metagenome (GOLD analysis project Ga0193706, IMG submission 160130) | Soil microbial communities from a riparian zone of the East river system, Colorado, United States - U3c1 | ecosystem: Environmental > Terrestrial > Soil > Riparian zone | place: USA: East River... | reverse complement strand
GCGCAAGATGGGAGTCACCCGCGCCGTCAATCCGCTGGAGAAAAGCGTAGCCGAGGTGCAAAAGGAGCTCGGCATGCTGGAAGGTTTCGACGTGGGGCTCGAGATGTCCGGCAATCCCAAAGGGTTTCGTGAAATGCTCGCCAACATGGCGCACGGCGGAAAGATCGCCATGCTCGGCATTCCCTCCGAAGAGGTGGCCATCGATTGGAACACGGTCATCTTTTCGATGCTGACCATCAAGGGCATCTACGGCCGCGAGATGTACGAGACCTGGTACAAGATGAACGTGATGCTGGAGAGCGGACTCGACATCCGCCCGGTCATCACCCACCGTTTCCACCACACCGAGTTTGCCAAGGGCTTCGAAGTCATGATCGCCGGCAACTCCGGCCGCGTGACACTCGACTGGGAAACGGTGTAGAGCGCCGGATGCTCGGGAGGGGGCGGGGGCAGAGCCCAGCAGCACCCGCAAAGCAACGCATCGCGTGCCGGAGGCACGCCGGGGGTGGGGCCCCATTCCGGACTTGCTCCGGTGGGGCGGGGGCAGAGCCCCCGCAGGGCGATGGCTAGAGCATCGACGGCATTAGCCGTTCGATGCTCTAGCTGCTCTGGCTACGTCTTCGAGGCAACGATCGATGTGGCGGGCGTGCGTGCGAAAGCTGAGCACGCACACCCGCGACGTGTGCGCCATTCCGTCTTCCACCGGCAAGAGCGTGCTCGAGAGGTGGACTTGCTGCCGCGCGTTGATGGCCGCGAGGAAGGCGACGTTACGCCGGTTGTAGTCGGTAAGAGCTTCGCCCGATCGCCGCGTCACACGAAATGCCACCGTCGAGAGCTGCGGCCGGGCGACGATGACGATCGGCGCGCGGTCCGCGACGAGACCGTCGAGCCCCCGCACGAACTGCTCGGCCAGCTCGAGCTTTTCGAGGAGCGCCGCGCGGAAGGCACCCGCGCCATGCAGCATGAGCGGCAGCCACACGCGCAGGCCGCGGAAGTCGCGGCTCAGCTCGGGCCCGAGCTCGGCCGGGCTCCAGGAAACATCGCCCCCCGTGAGATCCTGCAGGTATTCGGCATCGACCTGGTGAGCGCGGCGCAGCTTGTGACCATCGGCAACGAGCAGACAGCCGGTCCCGTAAGGGAGAAAAAGACCCTTGTGCGGGTCGAAGGCGATGGAATCGGCTCGCGCGATACCTTGCAGGCGCTGCCGTCCTTCTTCACAAAGCACGAAGGCGCCTCCATACGCGCCGTCCACGTGCAGCCAAAGCGATTCGCGCGCGGTGACGTCGGCGACGGCCTCCAGAGGGTCGACGGCACCGGTGTTGGTCGTGCCGGCGGCGGCGATGACGAGAAATGGACGGAGCCCGCGCTTCCGATCGTCGGCGATGGCCTGCTCGAGCGCATCGGTCCGCATGCGAAACGCGTCGTCGACGGCGACGGCACGCACGTTGCTGAACGGTATCCCTGCCAGCCGCACGGCTTTGGCAATGCTGTGGTGGGCCTGCGTCGATGTGTAGACCACGGCGCGTTCGAAGTTTCCATCCTCGCCGAAGTGCTCGTGTCGCGCGGTGATGACGGCGGCCAGGTTGGCGAGCGACCCTCCGGGCGTGAAGAGACCCCGTGCTTTTTTCCCATAGCCGAAGCCTTGGCAAAGCCAGGCGAGAACGTCTTGCTCGAGGCGGAATAGCGCCGGCGCCGGGGCGCTCATCCCGGTGTAGCGGTTCAGGCCATCGGCAACGAAATCGGCGAGCGCTGCGGCATAGATGCCGCCTCCCGGAATGTAGGCGAGGTATCCGGGACCGGCCGCGTTGAGCGAAGCTTCCACGGCGCGCTCGAGCACGCCGACCACGGCGTTGATCCCTCCTGGCAGTGGTTCCTCGCCGATGGGACGGCTTACCTCGTCGGCAATGGCTGCCGCTTCCGCGCCGATGGGGCCCGCGGCCGGCGCCTGCTCGAGGCCAGCGATGTGATCGAGGGTGAAGCGAGCGAGTACAGCGAGCCAGCGCTCTTGCAGATCGCGCGGCGGTTCCAGGCTGAAGGCGTCCATGACGCCGCCGACGCTAGCACTACTCCACGCGCGATGGTCGGCAGCGACCCCGCGTTCGGCGATGGTTTTGGGGCCGGGGCCCCAAAACTGGGGGTGGGGCCCTGTTCCGGACTTGCTCGGTGATCACGGCGTGAGCGCGAAACAGTAGATTCCGCCGTATCCGCCGCCCGAGCCCACGGTCGGAGTGAGCGGATTGGGGGGACCCATCTCCACCAAGTTCACGCCCGCGGCACAGCCGGCCTCGTCGAGCGCCGACATCCAGTTCATCCCGCTGCCTGCCGGCCAGGAATGCCCGACGCGGGGCCGGCCATCGGATCCGACCTTGCTCGTCCAGTCGTGACAGGTCGTCGTCCAGTTCGTTCCGTTGAGCAGTCCGGTCGCATTGCTCCCGGTGAGGATGTCGTGGTTGTCGACCGCTCCCGTGCCGTCGGGGTTGTGGTTCGGCGTACCGTGCTCGTTCGGAAAATCGTTGATGATCGCCGGGTCCATTCCCTGGGGTCGCGTCATCGCCAGCGCCGTCTTGGTCATGGCCACGATTCGCCCCAAACGATCGTACCAGGGCCCGGGGCCCACGCGATCGATGGCGTTGATGGGGCCACCGCCGTTCGGCCCCTTGGTGACACTGAGAAACGCGCGCCACTGCTTGCACCCAGCGCCCGGGAAGGCTTTGTCGGCAATGCGACGGCAGATCTCGTCGGCGCCGGCGAGCCCGTCTTTAGCGCCCATGGAGTCGGTCTTGCCCAGGCTGAGGTCTCCGCCGAAGCCGTCTTGGCTGCCCGATTGCTCGCGCATCGACACGAGGCTCGCGAGAAAGAAGCTGAACCTCGCCGTGCCGCCATCTCCCGGCATACAAGTGGCGCCGCCCGCATCGGTCGTGCCTCCTCCGCTGCCCGCGCTCCCGCCGGCGTCTGCGCCGCCGTCTTTACCGGCGCTGCCACCCGTTCCGCTTCCAGCGCCGCCGCCGCTCCCGCTGGCACCGCCAGTCCCGCTCGTTCCAGCGCTGCCGCCGGCGCCTGCTGCGCCGCCCTTGCCTGCCGTGCCTGCGCTACCGCCTGATCCCGCGCTTCCGCCGGTGCCCACCGTGCCGCCCGCGCCGGCGCTACCGCCAGTCGTCGCGCCGCCCGAACCCGTGGTGCCGCCCGAGCCCATCGTGCCGCCCGTACCGGTGCTTCCGCCCGAACCCGTCCCGCCGCCCGTGCCGGCATTTCCGCTTCCACCCGCGCCGGTTCCTGCACTTCCTCCCGAAGAGGTACTGCCGCCCGATCCACGCGTGCCGCTCGGCACCGAACCGGAGTCGGCACTGCAAGCAAGCATCGACATAGCCCCCAGCGATCCTGCGGCGATCACGAGCGAAAACAGGCGTCCGAGACTCAAGAGCGTTCTTCTCACGGGCGGTCTCCTCGAAGCGACGGCGTTTGTCTATTTGTAAAACACGAATTTGTAATGCCGCGCTGCGCGTATCTCGGCGCGCTTTTCTCGACGCGGAGCCATGTCGAAAACAAGACACGCCCATCGTCCACATCGCGACCCTGGGTCCATGACGTCTCTGGACCACACGCTAAGGCGTAAGCGCAAAACAGTAGATGCCACCGTAACCGCCGCCGGATCCCACGGTGGGGTCGTTGGGATTGGGACCGCCCATCTCCACGATGTTGACGCCTGGCGCGCACCCCGCCTCGTCGAGGATCGAAATCCAACTCTGGACGCCCCTCGGCCAAGTGTGGCCGCATCGTGGTCTCCCGCCCGATCCGACGGCGCTCGTCCAATCCTGGCAAGTGCCGCTCAGTCCGGAGCTGTAGACGTTGCCCATGTTGTCGCTGCCGGTGAGAAAGTCGTGGTTGTCGACCTGCATGCCATTGCCGTCGGGAGCGTGGTTGGGAACACCATTTTCGTTGGGGAAGTCATTGATGATAGCTGGGTCGGCACCCTGCGGTCGCGTTTGCTGCAGCCCAGCCTTGTTCATCGCAAAGACGCGGCCGAGTCGGTCGTACCAAGGACCGGGGCCGACGCGATCGATGGCGTTGACCTGCGTGCCGGCGGGGCCCTTGGTCACGCTGAGGAACGCACGCCATTGTTTGCAACCGGCGCCCGGAAATGCAGCGTCCGCGATCACGCGACAGATCTCGTCGGCGCCGGAAAGACCGTCTGCTTTGCCGAATCGGAGATCGCCGCCGAAGCCTTTCTCACTGCCGGAAACGCGCCGCATGGCAACGAGGCTCGTGGCAAAGAAGCTGAACCTGGCGGTGCCGCCGTCTCCGGGCATGCAGGTGCCTCCGCCCGCATCCGTGGTTCCGGTTCCGCCGCTGCCCGCGGCGCCGCTGCTTCCGCCGACGCCGCCGTCCGCGGTGCCGCCCGTGCCACCTCCAGCCGCTCCGGCACCGCCAGCGGTTCCGCCGCGACCGGCTCCGGCGTCGACCCCGCCGCCGCCGGTCCCCGCGGTGCCGCCCGTGCTCCCGCCGCTTCCCGCCGAGCCTGCGCCGCCCGCTTTGCCGCCGGTGGTCCCTCCGCTGCCGGCGGTGCTTCCGCCACTGCCGCCCGTGCTTCCGCCGCTGCCGCCCGTGGCGCCGCTGCCGCCCGTGCTACCGCCGACGCCGCCGGTCGCGCCGCTGCCCCCGCTTCCAGCGCCCGAACTCCCGCCGCTGCCTCCATTGCCGGCCGCGCCGCCGCGATGGGTGGTCGTCGTCGTCGACCCCCCCGGATCGCTGCAGGCGATGATTCCGATCGCTCCTGCGACGCAGGTAAAGGAAAAACAACGGCGGACGAGAAATGATCGCGTCATGCTTTTTCCCCGGGGTCGAAGTCACCTTGGGAGGGCCAGAGGCCCGCGAATGCTGCCGCCCTCGAGCGGTGAAGGTCGCGAAGTCGTGCGCTCGATGACGCAATTCCTTCACGTACCTGTCACGACTTTGCCATGATCGCTTCGGCACCTCAAGACGACGGCCCGAAAAAGATGACGCAATTCGCTCGAATCAACAGCGCTCGATTGCGACTAACGCCTCGTTGCGGCGAGGATACGATGCCCCAGCGATACGGCCCCGCAGCAGAGCGCGCCTATTCGAAAAGTGTCCGCATATTTCTCGCGTGGGAGTGCAATACAGATGACGAACGCTTCATCGCCGGGCACGGGTTGCAAGGGCCGCTGTGGCCAAACCCGATGCGGCCTTCTATCGAGGCGAGGTCATTTGCACGTGAGATCGCGCTGGCAGGTCTGCCCGGTCGGGCACCCCGTATCGTCCATGCACGACCTCACGCCGGTGTCGACGTCGCGCGAGACGTCCGAGGCGACCAGAAGCCTGATGCCCGGTTCGTTGGCCGCAACCGTCGTGTTGACCCGCCGCAAGTCGATGGTCGGAAAACCGGCCAAGCCGAGACTGACCAGCTTCGTGATCAGCGTGGCAGGGATTTCGAACGAGCCCGTATCGGGGACGTCACAATTGATCTCGCCTTTTTTGCCGCCGTGGTGGGCAATGTCGAGATGGATCTCCATTCGGGATACGCCTGCTTGACCGGCCGTCCAAAGGATCTGGAGGGGCATGCCGCTCTTGATCGGAATTTTCTCGTCGACCTTGGCCGTGACTTCGAGTGCCGCGACGCACTTGCCCTGAATGGTGAACTTGTCGGTGCGCACCTCGATGGGGACCGCTTCGTCGCAAGCTCGCGCAGGCAACGTCGGCGTCGGCTGGTAAGTGATGACCGGTGGCGGGGGTTGCATGAGCGTCAACTCGCCACCTTTGAAACCGGTAACGTAAGCCGTTCCAACCCCGATCAACTCGGGTTGGCGCACGCAGGTATTCTCGTCGACGCAAATGCCGCCCATGCAGCCGCCCATGCAGAAAGGATTTTTCGGGACGAGCAACTGGCAGCCCGCTTCCTCCGAATCGAGCTTCAACACCTGAGCAGGCGGCTGGGGACCATTGTAGAATTGCCCGATGAGTTTCGTATAAGCAGGGGCTGGTTCGTCGATGAGCGTGGCCACGAACGAGCCGTAGATACCGGTGCCGCCCGCGTCGCTTCCAGCGGCACCGCTGGCGCCGCCTGATCCGCTCGATCCCGCCGACCCTCCCGTGCCACCGCCCGCTCCTCCCGTGCCGCCGCCCGTGCCGCCGGATCCACCCGACGCGCCCGTTCCTCCCGAACCGCCGCTGCCGGTCGCTCCGTCGTCGGACCCGCACCCCGCTGAGAGCGCGACGAGACCCAAGAACGGAAGCGCTGCGAACACGTATCGATTGAATCGAGTCGTCGTTGCAAAGATCATGGCACTCTAGTTTGGAAAAGGGTTCGAATCGTTATTCGTTATGTAACGCGAATGTCGCCAGCCTGCCACGATCGAGCAGACCCCTCAAGCCTTTTGTCGCGCCTTTTCCGACAAGAAGCGGCGCGTCGTGCGCGCTGCGCGCTCACGCTCCTCGGTGGGCCGCGTCTCGAAAGATCGCGTCGTTTCGAATAGCGAGCGGGGCGGTGGCAAAATGAGCGTGGCTTGCGCGCAGCGGTCACCCGTTGCTCGCATGCGTCGTCGCAGAACGGCCTTTCGCCCGGGGTCGGCGCGATCCCGGCGCGGTTGGTAGGGTCTGCTACGCTGAGCACCTCATGTGCGGTCGCTATACAATCCGCGATCCCCATCGTGCCTTCGCCGAGTTCAGCATCGTCGAGAAGGCGCCCGCGCTCGAGGCGCGGTACAACGTGGCGCCCTCGCAAGGCGTGTGGACCGTGCGCGTCCTCGGAGAGACGCAGCGACCGCGGCTCGATCTGCTTCGCTGGGGAATCGTCGGCAAGCCAACCGCGACGTCGCCGGCCGTGGTGATGGTACGCGGCGAGGGGCTCGGCAAACGGCCTCCTTTTGCCGATGCTTTTCGACGTCGTCGTTGCTTGCTCGTCGCGGACGGCTTTTACGAATGGCGGCGCGCCGGTCGGCAATCATTTCCTTACTACTTCGCCCGACCTAACGGGGGCCCCTTCGCCATCGCTGCGATCTGGGAGAAGGACTCTTCCCCGGGCGGCTCCCTCGACGCGTGCGCGCTCATCACGCGACCCGCACTGTCGCCCGTCGACGCAGTGCATCACCGAATGCCGGTGCTGCTCGCAGCGGCACACCGCGCGCGCTGGCTCGATCCCGCGTTCGAAGACGTCCACGCGCTGAACCAGATGCTCATCGATCCCCCCGGGTTCACGCTGCAGGCCCGACCGGTGAGCTCGCGCGTCAACTCCCCCGCTCATGACGACGAGTCCTGCGCCGCACCCATCGAGGAAAACGAGCAACGCGGCGAACAGTTCGAGCTCTGGCCTCGCGCGCGACCCTAAAAGCCCATCAGCTTGGCCAAGTAATAGCGAAGGACTTCCGATGTGCCGCCGCCGATACGAAGGAGGCGCTGATCGCGGTAGGCACGCGCGATCGGAAAATCTTCGATGTATCCCCACCCGCCGTGAAACTGGAGGCACGCGTCGGTGACCTCGCTGGCCACGTCGCCGGCCGCGATTTTTGCCATCGAAATGAGCTTGACGGTATCGAGGGAGATTGGTTCCTTTTTCACATAGCGGTCTTCGTTGTAGTGATCGACGCACTTGTAGACGAAGGCCTGGAGCATTTCGAACTTCGTGTAGAGATCCACGAAGCGGTGTTGCCAGATCTCGCGTTTGATGAGCGGTTTGCCGAAAGCCGAGCGTTCACGCCCGTAGGCCACGGCATTGTCGAGCAAGAGCTTGGAAGCGGCCGCTGCGCCCACCGCCGCGATGAGCCGCTCGGTTTGGAAGTTCTGCATCAAGTACATGAAGCCCTGGTTCGGCTCGCCCAGCATGTAGTCGCGCGGAACGCGCACACTGTCGAAAAAGAGCTCGGCCGTGTCGGAGGCGTGGTTCCCGATCTTTTCGAGCTTCTTGGAAACCGAGAACCCCTTGAGCGACGTGGGTACCAAGAAGAAGGAGCAGCCGTGGGCGCCGGCGTCGGGCTGCGTCTTGACGAGCAACGTGACGAAATCGGCGCGGGTGCCGTTGGTAATGAACGTTTTTTGCCCGTCGATGACGAAGTCGTCACCATCGGCGCGCGCCACCGTGCGGATGGCGGCCACGTCCGAACCCGCCCCCGGCTCGGAGACGCCGAGCGCGGCGACCTTTTCCCCCCGCAGGGCTGGCTTCAGAAATTCTTCGATCTGCGCGGGGGTCCCGAGATCGGCGATGACGGGCGTTGCCATGTCGCTTTGCACCAAGAGGCCCATGGAGACGCCGGCGGAGCCACCCCGGGGCAGCTCCTCGGCCTTGACCACGGAAAACCAGTAGTCCCCCCCTCCCCCGCCGTGCGCTTCCTCGAAATGGGCGCCCAAAATCCCGAGGTCCCCCGCCTTCTTGAAGAGCTCGTTGGGGAAGAGGCGATCGTTTTCCCACTGCTCGGTGTAGGGGCGAATCTCTCGCTCGACGAACCCCCGCACCGTGGCGCGAAACTGCACGTGCTCCTCACGAAAGGGCTGAAACATCCTCGCACCTTACCAAAGGATGGGTGGGGGTGGCGACACGCCGGCCAAGATGCGGCGAGGTTGCCGAGCGTCGAATCGGAGGGAGAGGGCCGCGAGGCGCTCGCCTTGCTCCGGTTCGCCGAAAAGCAAAATCGCCTGTTCGGTCAGGTGGTTGAGCGGTCGCGCGCCCAAGCCGATGATCGATCGGGCAGCTAGAAGCATGCGCGGTGGTGGTGGGAGCGCGGCCTGGAATTCCAAGGTCCTGACAGAGCACGGTGAATCGGCTACCTTTCCCTCCCCATGCGAATGCTCGTCCTCTCGCGCAATGCTTCGCTGTATTCGACGAGCCGCATCGTCCTCGCGGCGCGGGCGCGCGGGCACGAAGTCAACGTCATCGATCCGCTCGATTTTCAGATTGTCGTGTCGCGCGGTCGCCCCGCGCTGTACCTGTCGGGGGCGCTGGTGGCGCGCACCGACATCGTCATTCCCCGCATTGGCGCGAGCATCACCAACTACGGGCTGGCCGTGGTAAGGCAATTCGACATGATGGGGGTGCCCGTTCTCAACACGGCTGTCGCCATCGCCCGCAGCCGCGACAAGCTCCGCGCCCTGCAGCTGCTCACGCGGCGCAACATCGACGTGCCGATTACCGTTTGCGCGCGCTCCCCGGCGGGGCTCGACGCCGCGCTCGAGCTGGTGGGCGGTTGTCCGGCCATCGTGAAGCTCCAGCAGGGGACGCAGGGCATCGGCACCATGATCGCCGAGACGCCGCAAGCAGTAGCATCTCTCCTCGAGACCTTGTGGGCAATGGGGCAGGACATCGTGCTGCAGGAGTACATCCGCGAGTCGAAAGGGCGCGACATCCGGGCCATCGTGGTGGGTTCGCGCGTCGTGGCCGTGATGCGGCGCACCGCCAAAGCCGGTGAATTTCGCTCCAACCTGCATCGCGGCGGGCTCGGCGTCAAAGTGAAGCTCGACCGCCGTTACAGTCTCGCCGCCGTCGCGGCGTCGCGCGCGATGGGGCTCGAAATCTCGGGGGTCGACATGCTGGAAGGGACCAGCGGCCCCAAGATCCTGGAGATCAATAGCTCCCCCGGACTGGAAGGAATCGAGCGCGCCAGCGGCGTGGACGTGGCGTCGGCCATCGTGCAGCGCGCCGAACGTTTCGTCACCCGCCACAAGGGCCGGCGCAAGCGCGACGTCAATGCGCGTATCTCCGACGCCATCGAGCAAGAGCGCGTCGTGGCCAGGATCCGCAGCCCCCGCGCGCGCCAGGCGTAGCGCCGCGATCGGTGGGGCGTTCCCGTCGCGCCGTTATTTCTCCTTCTTCTCGTTTTTATAGACGACGCCACCTTTCATCACGAACGTGACACGCTCGAGCTCGCTGATGTCCTTGAGCGGATCGCCGGCGACCGCGACGATGTCGGCAAGGCGCCCGGGCTCGATGCTCCCGAGATCGTGGCGCTGGTCGAGGAGCTGGGCGGCCACCACCGTCGCCGATTGGATGGCTGCCATGGGGCTCATGCCATAGCGCACCATGATCCCGAGCTCCTTGGCTTGGTTCTCCGTCCAGGCATAACCGCCGGCATCGGTCCCGTACGCGATGAGGAGTCCCTTCTTCATCGCCTTTTTGAAGGCTTCCCGCTCGAGCTCGACCATCTTCGGCCAAACCCCGCCGCGCCCTTCGGCCACGTAAACGCCGACGTAGATGGTCGGGCACCAGTACACCTTCTTTTGCACCATGCGATCGATGAGTCCGTCGTCGAGGCCGTCGCCATGCTCGATGGTGTCCGCCCCCGCACGCAGTGCGGCATCGATGCCGTCCCAACCGATGGCATGGGCCGCGACGCGCTTTCCGAGCCGGTGCGCTTCGTCGACGATGGCCTTCGCTTCCTCGTCCGTGAAATTCACCCAGCTGCACAAGAGGTGCTTGCAACCGCGCTCGGGCGGGAGGTAGTAGCGGCGGTCGGCGTAGAATTTGATCCAGTCAGCGCCGTATTTGACCTGCTCGCGGACGGCCTTGCGAAGCGCGTCCGGCCCGTCGGCGATCTGCACGCCTTCCGGCATCTTCAGCTCCCAGGAGTAGCCATTGAGTGGATACATTCCGGTCGGCGCGAAGGCGCGCGTGGAGACGAACATGCGCGGTCCGGGGATGACGCCGCGCTCGATGGCGAGCTTGACGTCGACGTCGGCGTACATGGCCCCCTCCGTTTCGAGATCGCGAATCGCCGTAAAACCGTTCATGAGGGCCGTTTGGGCAGCGACCGTCGCGCGAATGGCGCGGTAGGCGATGCTCTCCTTGAGAAGCTGCGCGTCGTAGTCGGCGGCGGTGATATCCCCCTGCAGAAGGACGTGGGTATGCGCGTCGATGAGACCGGGCAACGCCGTCGCGCCGCCCAGGTCGATGACTTTCGTCCCCGAGGGCGCGTCCTTCTCGAGCGCGGCGGCCAGGCCAATCCCGCGAATGCGCCCCTCCACGACGAGGATGGCCTGGTTGTCCTTGGGCGCAGCCGCGACACCATCGATGAGACGACCGACCTTGAGAAGGACGGGGGGTGGGGCGGGGCGCGCCGCGGCGCTGGAGAGCGGCGCGCTTCGGGTTGCGACTGCCGCCGACGAATCGGATGCCGGTGGCGGCGTATCGTAGGGGACGGGCTGCAGTGCCGGAGCCGCGGATGGCCGGGCGCAGCCGGCGACGAGAGTAAGGACGGCGAGCACGGCGGGGCGGGCGATCGGCATGTGCTCGCCGTACCCAGCTTGCGACGCGGATGTCAAGGGATCACGATCGCCCGACTCAGCGAGAGTTTACGCGGCAGATCGACGAGCACCCAGAACGTGCTCTCGCTGCCGTCCGCGCTGGTTAGCCAACGGTCCTCCAGGAAATCGGGAGCGGGAGCGGGACGGAGTCAGGGACGTCGACTAGACGTCGATGTTTTGCATGACGGTGATCCCTTGCAAAAAGGACCGCTGCAAAAAGAAGAACAAGACGACGATGGGCAGCGTGGTCATGACGGATGCGGCCATCAAGAAGTGCCAGGCTGTGCCTGCCAACTGCCCTTGGTAAGCCTGCAAGCCGAGCGGCAAGGTGAACGTATCCTGCGCGAGCAAGTAAAGGAGCGGGCCGAGGAAGTCGTTCCACGAATAGATGAACTGGAAAAATGCAACCACCGCGAGCGCCGGCCGAGCCAGGGGGACGTACACCTTCCAGAAAATGACGAACTCGGACGCGCCATCGAGTGTCATCGCCTCCCCGAGGTGCCGCGGAATGCGCTGGAAGAACTGACGAAGAAGAAAGATGTTGAAAGCGCCGCCGAAGAAGGACGGAAGATAGAGGGGGCGGAGCGTGCCGATCCAGCCGAGATTGCGAAAGACGGCATAGAGCGGGACCATCAGCACCGGGAAAGGCACCATCATCGTCGCCAGAGTGAGACCAAACAGGATGCGTCGCCCCGGCCATTCCAGGCGGGTGAAGCTGAAGGCGACGAGAGCGCTCGATGCGACCGTCCCGAGGGACGCGAGGACCGCGATGGTGACGGTGTTGATCGTGTAGCGCAAAAAGGGGATGTAGCGAACGGTGTCGGCGTAGTTTTGCCATTGCCAGGCAGACGGGATCCACACCGGCGGCGATCGCATCGTCTCTTCCAGGGGCTTCAGCGACGTGGAGAGCATCCACATGAGCGGGAACAGGAAGACGAGCGATCCCGCGACCAGAAGAACGTGCACCAATCCCACCGTCCACCGGTGCTGGCGGAAAGTGTTGCTGAAGGGGGTGACCAGGTTGTCCATGGGATCAGGCTTCGCTCCGCGCCAAGCGCAGGGCGAGCCCCGTCAAGGCGAGAACGACGAGAAACAGGATCCACGCCATGGCACAGGCGTACCCCATACGTAGAAAGACGAAAGCGTTCTCATAGAGGTACATCGCATAGAAGTACGTGCTCCGCGTGGGGCCTCCGCTGGTCATGATGTAGGGAGTCGCGAAGACCTGCACCACGCCGATGATACCGAGAATCATATTGAAATAGAGCACGGGGGCGATCATCGGCACGGTGATGTGCCGCACCTTTTGCAACAAGCTCGCGCCGTCGATGTCGGCCGCTTCGTAGAGCACGGTCGGCACCTCCTGCATGGCCGCCAGCATGATGACGACCGTGTGCCCGACGCTCCACAGACTCATGAAAATGAGCGAGGGCATCGCATAGCGCGCCTCTTTCAACCAAGGTACGTGGTGGACGAGCCCGAAGGTCACGAACGACAAAACGTGGTTCAAGACTCCGTATTGCGCGTTCAAGATCCAGAGCCACACCATGGCGCTTGCCACGATGGGTGTGAGGGAAGGCAAGAAAACGAAGGTCCGGTAAAATCCTGCGCCCCGCACGCTGCTGCTCAGCATGAGGGCCCAGAAGAAGGCCGTGAGCAACCCGAGCGGCAGCGCGAAGGCGGCGTAGTAAGCGGTGTTCTTCAGCGCCGTCCAGAAGAGCTCGTCACCGAGCAGGTCTTTGTAGTTCAAGAAACCGACGAAGCGCGCTTCGGAGAGGACCGAGTAATCACAAAAGCTCAATACGACCGAGGAGGTGATGGGATAGAGGACGAAGACGGCGAGACCTCCGATCCAGGGCGAGACGAAGAGAAGCCCCTTGAGAAGCGAGGCGTTGGCGCGCGCCGGTTTGCCGGCGATCAGCACCTTCGTTTTCTGGTGCTCGCGGCGAGCGAGAACGAAGACGATAGCCGCAATGCCGGCAATCAAGACGAGGGGGGCGCGCCCGATCCAAGGGGAGGGTGGGCTCTCGTCGGCGCGCGCCCGCCGTTCCCGCTCGCGATCCCACGCGCGCTGGGCGCGCGCCGTGGCATCGCGCAGAGCCTCGGCTGGACTCACTTGCAGGAGCCAGATGCGCTCGAAAGCGTTGAAGGCCTCGAATCGGTATTGTTGCCAAACGCTGAGGCTCGGGAAATGGAAGGTCTTCGGACTCCGGGCGAGCTCCTGGAACGTGCGGATGTAAGGGTGCTTGTGCCGCGCGTAAAAATCGGAGCTGACTTCGGCGAGGGGTGAGTTCTTTCCTTGTCCGAGGCAGAGCTTCTCGAGGGGCTTCTGCTCGGCCATGTAGGCCACGAAAGCAAAGGCCTCGCGCGGGTGGCGCGCGCCGCGGGGAATGACGAGCACGTCGGTGCTGGCGAGGGCGATCGGCTCGGTACCTTCGTCGGCGGAAGGGAACGGCGCGGCCCCCCACCGCATCTTCGGGTTGTAGGTGGCGATGAAGTTGGCCATCCAGACGCCTTGCAGCGCCATCGCCACCTTGCCGGTGAGAAAGGCGTTTTGTGCCGAGGAGACGGGACCGAAGGAGGAGCGCAGCGTTTGCAGCTCGGCCGGGCCGTATTCGCGGGCGTAGCTCTGAACCCACTCGTAGGCGCGGATGTTGGAGGGGGAATCGAACGTCAGCCGATCGCTGCCGTCCCACAACGTTCCGCCGAAGAAATAGCCCCAGACCTGGGGCCAATGCCCGGGCTCGGAATGCAAGAAACCCATGACCTCCAGCTGGCCGGTCGTGGCGTTGCGCCTGGTGAGCCGCTTGGCGTAGTCGTCGAGCTCGGCGATGGTGCGCGGAGGTTTTTCCGGATCGAGCCCCGCTTCGCGGAACAGATCCTTGTTCCAATGGAGCGCGCCGATGACCGGCGCCGTAGGGAGCGCCCAGAGGTGCCCCCGGTAATGCACCATGTCCCAGTAGACGGGCAGGTAACGGCTCTCGACGATCGCGGTCCCCGCGGCGAAGTCATCGAGCGGCAGGAGCGCGTTCTTGTCGGCAAAGTCGTCGACCATCTCGTCCCAGAGGCCGGCGAGATCGGGAGGGTCGCCGCCGGCCGTCGCGATCAGTGTCTTGGTGCGGATGCCAGAGACGGAGACGTACTCGACGAAGATGCGATCCTGGGCGCGGTTGAAGTCGTCGACGACCGCCTGCATGGCGTCTTTCTCGAAGCCCGTCCACTTCCCCCAATAGACGACGCGCACGCGCTCGCCATCGGCC
>Ga0193706_1000910_pt1 | contig 14517 bp, 16 predicted proteins | sample U3c1metaG_FD_160130 | JGI IMG/M metagenome (GOLD analysis project Ga0193706, IMG submission 160130) | Soil microbial communities from a riparian zone of the East river system, Colorado, United States - U3c1 | ecosystem: Environmental > Terrestrial > Soil > Riparian zone | place: USA: East River... | reverse complement strand
GATCCGACCCTGCGGATCGGTGATGGCCACGATCGAATGTGCGTCGAGCGCGGCCTTGTACTGCACGAGCAACCGCGCGTCCGCTTCTGCTTGCTGGAAGCTCTCCTGAGAAGAGAAGGCTTGCAGCGTAGCGATCAAATCCTCGCGTGACATCCCGGAGTAATCGGTCATGCGCGCGACGATACGTCAGCGTTTCGAAGCGCGCGACTCTGAGTTGCTTCAGCGATCAGGCGCGAGCGAGCTGGCCGCGGTATTCGGTCGGCGACTCACCCACGATGCGCTTGAATACGCGGTTGAAATGCGTAAGCGATTGAAAGCCGACTTCGTAAGCGATCTCGCTAATGCGCAAATTCGGGTTGAGCAGCAGGTTCTTCGCGTTCTCGATGCGAATGCGTGAAAGATAGTCAGTGAAGTTCAGGCCCGTGATCTTCTTGAACATCTTGCAGAAGTAGAACGTGCTCGTGTTCACCGCCTTGGCGACCTGGCCAAGCGAGAGGTCTTCGGTCTGGTGTGCTTTGATGAAATCTTTGGCGCGAGTGATCATCGGCGGCTCGGCGTGGTTCTGCTGCACCAAAATCTGATTCGAAACCATGGAGAGGTGTTGAGCAAAGATGGTGAGGAGTTTCACGACCGAATCATGTTCTCTCGGAGTCAACACACGCGTTTTCATGTAAGCGTCACGCATGGCGTTGTGATCTGCGCTCACGCCCCAGCTCTCGGTGAGCCTGGCGACCTTGTCGAATTGTCCCGGCGTCGGCTTTTTACGGAAGACCTGGCCGGTATGCAGGAAGCCGATGAGCTGCCCGCCCATCTTGACCGGCACCGCAGTGTCGGACAGTCCAACCTGGCAGGTGACGCTCTGCGCTTCATCACGAGACGTTTCGGCGAGGCGCTGCTGGACCTGCAAGCAGGCGGCGCAGGAGCGGCTCTTCGCCGCGAGCATGCTACAAAACGGATTTTCGCTGCGCTGGCCGTGATGCGGCAACTGCCACGATTCGACGGAGCGGAGAGCGACCGGCAGTCCGGTGGCTTCGTAAAACGCACGTTCGTAGTCCTGGTAGATGGTGGAGTTGCACAGCGTTTCGATCAGGTTGTTGTCGGTGTTCATATTTTGCTTCGCCTATTGCTTGTTTCGATTGATGACAATTTAGGGGGAGCATTGGGCAATCGACTATTTGGGATGGCCCCAATTTGTTGTGCAGGAGAGCAATTAATGATGCTAAGGATTCCCCTTATCCCCACCAGGCCATTCGCCGACGTTACGTGGAGACGTTCCTTACCTTCACGAATTGCCGCCGAGCAGCTTGTAAACGCTCGATCATGATCGGAACGAAGCGCGTGAGCATCTCGTAACCGAACTCGTGATCGCGTTCGCAATTTTCGCGGAGCCAAGTGCCGTAGAAGAAGATGGCGCGGGTCGTCCGCAGGGCGCGCGCGTCGAAATGCCAGTAGTAGGGCGGGAACAACCAGGACCAGCCGAGCACGTCATCGCGGCCGACCGTTTGCACCAGGACGCTCGCGTCCCCGTTCACGCTCTCGACCGTCACTTCGCCGTCGAGGATGAGGTAGAAACGGTTAGCCGGATCGCTTTCGCGGAAAAGGACTTCGTTCGTCTCGAACTTTTTCAGCATCGCGACATCCGCGAGCAGGTTGAGGTATTGCGGCGCGAGACCGGCGAACACGCGGTGCTCGGAGATGAGCCGCGCGATCGAAGTTGCACTTTCGCTGGAGCTCCCAGTCATCTGCAGAAAGATAGCGCACTTCGATCGAGAGGCTCAGCGAGGGTTGTCGAAAAGAAATCCTTTTTTGCCACGTTGGATTTCAGGGGTCGTTCACTTCGAGACGCACAGGTGGGATCAAAACACCTCCACTTTCAAACCCGTCACGAGCCGGACCGTCTGCGCGATTTGCGAAAGGTGGCGCAGTGGCAGGTGTCCGCATTGCGGATGCGCATGCGGGCGGGTCGCCGAATTAATCTGCACGAGCCCGATACGTCCGCCACTTTGCTTCAACGTATTCAGACGTTGCGCAAACGCCTCGATTTCTTCGGTGGAGGGCGGCTGGCCGTTCACCATGGGAAACAAACTTTGAATCACGATCGGGCGCTGCTTCGCGACGAGAAGAATGTTCGCGAGCACTTTTTCGAGCGACACGTCAGCCACGTTCACTCGCTGCATATATTCCTGCGTGCCCGCATCGAGCTTCGCCCAGACCTCGTCCCGTGACGTGAATAATTCAAGACCTTGCTGGACGGACGGCCCATCCAGGTTCGACGCGTTTGTGATCAGCACGATTTTGAAGAACGGCACCCGGCCCATCGCGCGGACGTGCGCGACCGTCTGCACCACTTCAAGAAATTGCGGACACAGCGTCGGCTCGCCATCACCACTTAGCGTGACATGTCTTGGCCGGAACAGATCGGGCGACAAACCGGAATAGCGCGGATGCACCTCGAGTCCCCCGGCGTTGATGTAATGGATCGTGCGATGCAGTTCGTCCGCGATGACGTCCAGATCCAGTTCGGGAGAACCGCCCGGAATGCTACGATCCACTTCGCAGTAGATGCACTGGAAGTTGCACTGCTTGTCCGGGTTGAGATTGATGCCGATCGATAACCCACGCGCGCGCGGCGAGATGACAACGTAAACGTAGCGGTTATCCAGGAAATCGCGCGGGCAGCCGAAGGCCGTTTGCATGGAGCAGACAACGTTCGGACGACGGACGTCAGCATGCGCATCAGCGGCCTCCAACGCTGATGTTGAACTCGGCGGCGTGACAACAGGCGTCACAGATTGGTCCAGCATGGCCTTCATAAGTTCGTGAAGTTACTCGGCCACTTTTCGCCTTTAAGTGACATGCAGCTACACGAGCGTTGGCATTGCCAAGCCGTTTTTTGGAAATGAGACGAACTTTGACCGATGGGGCACGATCTGAACCGACCGCGAGCAATCAGTCGTGATCGCCGCGCGGTGGAGGGGGACCTTTATGGCGGCGAGAGCGGCGATCGTTCAATCGCTCGATCTGTTCCGGCGTGAGAAACGGCTTGATCCTTTCGTCTCGATTCGACACGGCGAGCCAAAGGTCATTCCAGTTCCGCTTGTTCATCTCTTCGAGCTGTTTGGTGAACTCGGTGATAATCGGATCGATCTTCACCATTTGCTCATCTGTCAGAGTCAGATCCTCCACCAGCCGCGTGCGAACATCCCTCATGTTCGGCGGCGGCGGGCGTCCGCCAGGTGGACGAGAGCCGGGTTTCGGTTCGTTAACCGGAGCAACAACAGCGACTGATCGCCGGCCAATATTGTATCCGGCAAATCCACCCGCCATTGCTCCCGCAAGAAACAGCGCGATCAACAGGGTGATGGCCTTGGTGCTCGTCATAGCCACGCGGCAGCAGCATTCACGACCTCGTTGAGAGAGGACAATTCGTCATTTTGCGCCGGAGCCGGCTTAAGCGTGACACTGCCAACCGCAACCGCCATGGCAACCACGCACGCGACCGCGACGGCGCGACGCAACAGCGGCAGCCAGTTGAAGACGTCGCCAGCGGCTCGTGCCTTGCGCCATTGCGCGAGCACGTTGAGTTCACCCGCGAACGTGAGCCTGGGTTCAGGCGCGACGGGCGCCCGGCGGGCGCTCTTCAGCAAACGATCCAACTGTTGATCGAAAGAGTTCATCAGAGTTCCTTGATAATATGCTCGAACCGCTTCTTCAGTTTCAATCGGGCGCGAAAGGCCCGTACCTTAATCACCGGAATGTTCCAGCCTGTGATCTCATGGACTTCCTGCAACGTCCGCTCTTCGATGTGCAGCAGTGTGATCACCAGGCGATCCGTCGGCGACAATCCTTCCAGCAATTTTTCCACGATCTCGCGGGAAGCCATTTCGCTCCCCGGCGGCAAATCCGTTTCCGAGTGTAAGAGGGCCGTAAGCACTTCCTCGTGCTGCTCGCTCAGGTCGGCCCAACGCACTTCCGGCCGCACGCGCTCCTTGGCGATCTGCGCCAGGCATTCATTCACGGCCACGCGCGAAACCCAGTGATGCAGCGGCACCAGGCCCGAAAACTGGTTCAAGCGCGTGAATACCTTGATGAACACCATTTGCATCATGTCTTCTTCGCTCGTCCGCCGCGGCAGGTTCGCGCGGACAATCTTGGCAACCGTGGGTTGCAAGTGAGCCATCATCGCGCGCGCCGCCGTTTCATCACCTTCCAGCACGGAAGCGACGCAGGCTGAAACATCCAGCCCGTCCTCAGCCATACTTGATTTGACCGCACATTCAGCCGTTTGCCCGCGCGGTGCTTTGACCTCTGGCCAAAACGCCGCGGCTTGACACCATCCCACGCTCGAGGCGCAACCGCTTTGCACGCCATCAGAGATTGCGGGGCGCGGCCACGGTTACATCAATCTCCGTCAGTCGCCTGCCAATTCCGCACAATTCCACGCCAAAATGTGGTGAGCGACCCCGCTCTTTCCATCGCACCGTCCTGTCGTTTGCAGGGGACGTGAGCATCGTAACAAGAACAGAAACCAGTGTTGTTATTCAGAATGGGCCAGCCGCTTTGGCTGATCCGACTGAGACGCGGAATTGCTTTCATTGCGGGACGCCGATGCGCGGCGCGGCATTCGCCTCTGCCGGAAAACATTTCTGCTGCAACGGCTGCCTCACCGTCTTTGAACTGTTGACCGAGAATGGGCTGACCGACTTCTACGCGCTCTCAGAGAACGCCGGCGTCCGCATCAAAGCCGGCACGCGTGAAGAGCAGTTTCGCTATCTCGATGCCGCTGGCGTCCGAGAGCGCATCATCAATTTCGAGGACGCCGCCACCACGCGTGTCACCTTCCACATCCCGGCGATTCACTGCATTGCCTGCGTCTGGCTGCTCGAGAATTTGTTCCGATTGAAACCCGGCATCGGGTCGTCGCAGGTGAACTTTCCGCGCAAGGAGGTTTCAGTCACGTTTGAAAACGCCAGGGTGAAGCTCAGCGAACTCGTCGCGCTACTCGCGTCACTCGGATACGAGCCCGAGCTGAAACTTTCAGACCTCGATCAAACGCGGAAGAATCCTGCGGCACGCCGACTCTGGCTTCAGCTTGGCTACGCGGGATTCGCCTTTGGCAACCTGATGCTCTTCAGCATCGCGGGCTATTTCGGTTTCGATGCGTTCAGTGGACCGGCGTTAAAGAAACTCGTCGGTTTCATCAGCCTGACGCTCGCCATCCCCGTCGTCACTTACAGCGCGTTGGACTACTGGCGCATCGCCTGGACGACGTTGAAACAGAAGCGTCTCGCCATAGAAGTGCCCATCGCCGCTGGCATCGCCGCCATCTTCGCCCAAAGTACGTTCGAAGTACTGAGCGGCCGCGGTGAAGGTTACTTCGATTCGCTGTGCGGACTGATTTTCTTCCTGCTCTGCGGACGTTTATTCCAGCAAAAGACCTACGATCGCCTGAGCTTCGAGCGCGATTACAAATCCTTCTTCCCGCTCTCCGTCAGGCGACTCACCCGTAGCGCAGACTTCCAGTCTGCTGTATCGCCGACTTTTAGTCGGCAGCCGCGCGACAACTCGGACGCGCTCGGAATTTCCGACGACTCGCAGGTTGAAAACCTGCGATACGGCAGACCAGAGGTCTGCGCTACGGAGGAACACGTTGCGCTCGCGCAGATCCAAATCGGTGATCGCTTGATCATCCGCAATGGGGAGTTGATTCCCGCTGACTCAAAACTCGTCTCCGGTGCGGCGCTGATCGACTACAGCTTCGTCACTGGCGAGTCCGAGCCGATCGCGAAACACGCGGGCGATTACCTTTACGCGGGCGGACGGCAGATCGGTGGCGCGATCGAAGTCGAAATGGTCAAAGCCGTTTCGCAGGGCTATCTCACCTCGCTCTGGAATCAGGAAGCGTTCCGAAAAGACAAGACCGCCAGCTTCGCCACACTGATCAACACATTCAGCTATCGCTTCACGAAGATCGTCGTCGTGGTCGCGATCGGTGCGGCAGCATTCTGGATGGCGCGGGGCGACATCGCTCGAGGCTTCAAGGCATTCACTTCCGTGCTCATCGTCGCCTGTCCCTGCGCGCTCGCGCTCGCCTCACCGTTCACACTCGGCACTGCGATCCGGCTGCTGGGACGGCGCAATGTTTTCGTGAAATCGCCGGAAGTCATCGAAGCGCTGGCACAAGTGGACTCCATTGTGTTCGACAAAACCGGGACGCTCACCGCTGCAGGCGCAGGTTCCATTGCATTCGATGGTGCGCGGCTCAGCTACGATGAAGAGCGATGGGTCTACTCGCTCGCGCAGCAATCGACTCATCCGCTTTCCGTGCGCGTTGCGAATTCGTTCGCAGCGAAGTTCAGCGAACCGGTGCGATCATTCGTCGAGAAGAGCGGGTGTGGCGTGGAGGGAATCGTCAGCGGACACGAATTGCTGCTCGGTTCTGCGGCGTGGTTGATGTCGCGTGGGATCGACGTGACGCAACGCATGGCATTTGAAGGAAGCTTCGTTCACGTCGCAATTGATGGCTCGTATCGTGGCGCCTTCGTGCTCACGAGCGCCGTGCGTCCCGAGACGGATCGGCTGATCCAAAATCTTTCCAGCGGGTACGATCTCGCGCTGCTGAGCGGCGATAATGAGAGGGAGCGCGATCACTTCGCGTCGCTGTTTGGCGCCAATGCAGTTCTTCAGTTCAACCAATCGCCGCTGAGCAAATTTGAATTCATCCGCAATCTCCAGCGCTCCGGTAAGAGCGTGATGATGGTCGGCGATGGGCTCAACGACGCAGGCGCTTTGAAACAGAGCGATGTCGGCGTGGCGGTGGTGGAAAGCATCAGTTCCTTCTCGCCCGCGAGCGACGTGATCATGTCGGCGCAAATGGTGCCCGAGCTGGACGCCACGCTGCGATTCTCCAAGAGCGCCGTGCGAGTCGTGCGCGCGAGTATCGTGCTGTCGAGCCTCTACAACGTCGTCGGTGTCAGCATCGCTACGGCGGGACTGCTCGCGCCCGTCGTGTGCGCGATCCTTATGCCGCTCAGCTCAATTAGTGTCGTCGCGTTCGCGTGCGGCATGACGACGTGGGCGGCTCGCAAATCTTTCGAGCACAGTAGGACGCAGCGTGAGGAGGCGAATGGAAAACGCCTTCTCACGTCTGCGCAACTTGCGGAGGCTGCATGAGCATCATCGTCATTCTCATCCCGGTCAGCATCGTGATCGCCGCTTGCTTTCTCGCGGCATTCATCTGGGCTGTGAAGTCAGGCCAATACGACGACACCTGCACGCCTTCGATGCGTTTGTTGGTGGAAGAAACCGCGGTTGGAAAACTTCAACGCACCCCTCGCCCTAACCCTCTTCCTCGGGCAGAGGGAACAGCGGGTGGTGCCTCTTTGCTTCTCCAGCGTGACTCTCGCGAATCCAGTTGCGGTCATTCACGCGAAGAGCAGCGTACATTTCTCCCTCTTCCCGAAGGAAAGCGCTGGGGTAAGGGGGAACGAGATTCAAGAACGACTACAGACGTTGGCTCTGAACCGAGCGTCCCCAATCCAGTCGCCGCCACCTCGGCTGCCTCAACACTTTCCACCCAGAACCCATCCCAACCGTCATGAACGTAGAAACATTCAAATACGACAACCGGATCGTTCGCGCTTTTGCGATCGCCACCGTCGTGTGGGGCCTCGTCGGATTTCTCGCCGGGCTTACTGCTGCCATCCAACTTTTCTTCCCCGAGCTGAACCTGAACCTTCAGTTCGTCACGTTCGGCCGGTTGCGCCCGTTGCACACCAACGCCGTGATCTTCGCGTTCGTCGGCAACGGGATGTTCATGGGCATCTACTACTCGCTGCAGCGCCTGTGCAAAGCGCGCATGTGGAGCGACAAGCTGAGCTGGTTCAATTTCTGGGGCTGGCAGGCGATCATCGTTTCCGCCGCGATCACGCTGCCGCTCGGTTTCACGACGAGCAAGGAATACGCGGAGCTCGAATGGCCCATCGACATCGCGATCACGATTGTGTGGCTGTCTTTTACGGTGAATCTCATGGCGACGATCTTCAAACGCCGCGAGAAACACATGTATGTGGCCATCTGGTTCTACATCGCTACGGCGCTGACGGTGGCGTTGCTGCACGTGATCAATTCGCTCGCGATGCCGGCGAGCTGGTTCAAGAGTTATTCGATCTACGCCGGCGTCCAGGATGCGCTGGTGCAATGGTGGTACGGACACAACGCCGTCGCGTTCTTTCTCACCACGCCCTACCTCGGACTGATGTATTACTTTCTTCCCAAGGCCGCCAATCGGCCCGTGTTCAGCTACCGCCTTTCCATCATTCACTTCTGGGCGCTGATCTTCATCTATATCTGGGCGGGCCCGCATCACCTGCTTTACACCGCGCTGCCGGATTGGGCGCAATCACTTGGCATGGTCTTTAGCATCATGCTCGTGGCGCCGAGTTGGGGCGGCATGTTGAACGGTCTGCTCACGCTGCGTGGCGCGTGGCACAAGCTCAGCGAGGAACCGATGCTGAAGTTCATGGTCGTGGCACTAACCGCTTATGGGATGGCCACGCTCGAAGGCCCCGCCATGGCGATCAAGAGCGTCAACTCACTGTCGCATTACACGGATTGGACGATCGCACACGTGCATACTGGTGCGCTGGGATGGAACGGCTTTCTCACGTTCAGTGTGCTCTACTGGCTGTTTCCGCGCCTTTACAACACCAAGCTGTTCTCGACCAAGCTGGCCAACTGGCACTTCTGGATCGCTCTCTTCGGCATGATGTTTTACGTCGTCCCGATGTACTGGAGCGGCATCACCCAGGGCATGATGTGGAAGCAGTTCACGAGCGAAGGTTTCATGCAATGGCCGAACTTCCTCGAGACCGTCCTCCAGATCATTCCGATGTACCAGATGCGCGCCATCGGCGGCTCTCTCTACATCGTGGGCGCGTTCCTGATGGCGTATAACTTGTGGCGCACAGCGCGAGCCGGCGAGTTCGTGCCGGACGTCGAAGCGCAAGCGGTTCCATTCCGCGATCAGCCGTCGCACGCGCCGAAAGATCCATGGAAACATCGCTGGCTGGAATCGAAGCCTGCGCTCTTCACCGTGCTGGCATTTGTCGCTGTCGTGATCGGCGGCGCGGTGGAGATCATTCCGCTCTACACGATCAAGCAGAACGTCCCGACGATCTCAGCGGTGAAACCGTATTCGCCTTTGGAAGTGATGGGGCGCGATATTTATATCCGCGAAGGTTGCGTCGGCTGTCATTCGCAAATGATCCGACCATTCCGCTCGGAAACCGAGCGCTACGGCGAATACTCGAAGGCGGGCGAATTCGTTTATGATCATCCATTCCTTTGGGGCTCGAAGCGGACCGGACCGGATTTGCATCGCGAAGGCGGCAAGTATCCGGACGCGTGGCATTACAATCACATGGACGACCCACGCAGCACATCGCCGGGCTCAATCATGCCGCGCTATTCGTGGCTGCTGAAACAGAAACTCGACACGACATCCCTCACGCCGCGTCTCGCCGCGTTGCGCAAAGTCGGCGTGCCGTACCCGATCGGCTACGAGGAAATTGCCATCGACGATTTGAACGAGCAGGCCAACACGGTCGCGAAAAACCTGAAAATTGGCGGCGTCGAAACCACGCCCGACCGCGAGATCATCGCGGTGATTGCCTACCTGCAACGTCTTGGCACGGACATTAAAGGCGCTGAGCCTGAAGTTGCGCCCGAACCGCCGGTCACCACTGCCGTGCCGAGCACGAACAAGGTGGCGCAAATCGAAACGCCCGAAGCGAGGAACTGATCATGATTCAAAACGTCATTGAAAAAATTGGAGGCATCGGCGGCTACGGGGCGATTTCGATCTGCCTGTTTTTTGCCGTGTTCGTTGGCGTAATGATCTACGCGCTCACGTACCGCAGATCGATTTGCAAAACGATGAGTGCTCTTCCACTCGAAGACGGCGAGCGTAACGCCAGCTTCCAGCCGGCAAGCCGACTAAAAGTCAGCGCCACGAAAGGAACTCCCCATGAGTAACGATTCCCAATCGCCAAAAGAAAAAGATCCGCTGCTGATCGAGCACGAGGCGGACGGCATCCAGGAACTCGACAACCTGCTGCCACGCTGGTGGGTGTGGTTGTTTTATCTCTGCACGATTTTCGCCGTCGCCTACATGCTCTACTACCACGTGTTCAACGCCGGCGATTTGCAGGCGGCAGAGTTTCAGAAAGAATGGAAACAGGGCGAAGCCATCAAGTCGGCGTCACTCGCAAAATTTGAAAGCTCCATCGCCACGCTCACGCCATCACGGGATCCGAACCTGTTGAACGAAGGCCAGCAGGTTTACACGAAGCTCTGCGCGCCTTGTCATCGACCCGACGGCGGAGGACTCGTTGGACCCAACCTCACGGATGATTACTGGATCCACGGTTCCAACTTCGTGGACAACGTGAAGACCATCATCAACGGCGTGCCCGAGAAAGGCATGCTCACCTGGCGCGGAATCCTGAAGCCAAACGAGATCCAAGCCGTCGCGAGCCACATCTATACGTTGCGCGGCACGAAGCCGCCGAATCCGAAGCTTCCAGAAAACCAACAGCAGCCGAACAAGCCGAACGAATACGAGTGAGCGAAGACGAACGCGATGCTACGGCACCAACAACTCGAACACTCCGAACACTTCAAAATCCCGAGGATTGGAAGTGAAGAGTCGGTGCACTCCCGCCGTGTGCAGGATGGCGGCGAGTTGCGTATCGAGAATGCGTTTGCGCCCGAGTTGGAAACGATTCATCCAGTCGAGGCAAAGTTCGAGAGACTCTGGAGTCGGGAACACGGGCACGCATTCCTCCGCCGTTCACCAGGCGCGCGCTTTGACAAGTGCCTCTGCCATCGAGAGCGGCTGCACGACGCGGCGCGCATCAGTGACGGCGTGCAGGAACTCACAAACAACATCGGCAGTGAGCGCATACGGCTTACCGGCGGCGAGCATCGGGTCAAGGATGGCGTGAGTGCGGGTGTGAAACTCGTGCTCCGCAACGGCAAGAGCCACGAGAATATTCGTGTCGATACCGATCATTTATTCGGATCGAATTTGTTATCGAGCATCTCGCCGAGAATGTCGTCGTCTGAATCGGGAAACGCTTTCAAGAAACCGCCGACCGACGCGGGTTTGATGTCTAACGCAGAGTGCCGTTTTGCATCAGGCGAACTAACGGGACCCGCGCTCAACGTAGCAACGACCTTTCCAGCATCAGTGATGTTAATGGCGCCCGCTACTGGGAGATTCGCGAGCAACTCGTCGAACCGCTTTTTGGCTTCTTCGCGAGTGACCGTTGTCATGCGAAGAACGTGTCACACCGGCGCAACCGCGACAAGGCGCATGTCCCTGTGAACTCCGCTCCGCCAGAACACGAAGAGCAAGTCGATCCGCAATCGCCCATGAAGCGCACGGACTGGCAGGATTTTCGCGATCACCTGACGACGTCCGACCAACAAGGCAATCGCAAGTGGCTTTATCCGCGCAAGCCGTGCGGCACGTGGCATGCGCGGCGCGCGTGGCTGAGCTTTGGGCTGCTCGCGCTGCTCTTCGCAGGACCGTTCATTCGCATCAACGGCAACCCGTACTTCATGTTCAACATCGTGGAGCGAAAGTTCTCGATCCTGGGCCAGCTTTTCTGGCCGTCGGACATGGCGATTTTCGCCATCGCGATGTTGCTCTTCATCACCAGCATCATCGTGTTCACTACGGCGTTCGGAAGACTGTGGTGCGGCTGGACCTGTCCTCAAACGCTGCTCATGGAAATGGTCTTTCGGAAGATCGAGTATGCGATTGAAGGTGACTCCTTCGCGCAGCGCGCACTCTCGGCTGCTCCCTGGAATGCCGTGAAGATCGCCAAAAAGCTGACGAAGCAAGCCATCTTCTTCGCGCTGTCGTGGATCATCGGCAACACGCTGCTCACGTCATCGGCAGTGAAAAGTTGATCGCCATCATTACCGACGACCCGCAAAACCACGTCACCGGCCTCGGCTTTATGACCGCGTTCACGATTGTGTTCTACCTGATCTTCGCGCGATTTCGTGAACAGGCATGCACGTTCATCTGCCCTTACGGCCGCTTCATGTCGGCCACCATCGACGAGAACACAATGGTCGTGGCTTACGACTACAAGCGCGGCGAGACGCGCGCTCCGTGGAAGAACGCTCAGCCGATCGCGCTCCGGCAGGAACAAAGGTTCGGTGATTGCATCAATTGCCGCGCCTGCGTGGCCGTGTGTCCGACGGGCATCGACATCCGCGACGGAACGCAAATGGAATGCGTTCATTGCACTGCATGCATCGATGCCTGCGACCACACGATGGACAAGATCGGACGCCCGCGCGGATTGATCCGCTACGCGTCGCTGAACAGCATCGAACGCGGAGAGAAGTTTAGATTCACGCCGCGCATGTGGCTTTACATGGTGGCGATCACGGCGCTCGCGGGCGTGCTGGCAATTCTCGTGTTCACGCGAACCGATGTTGAAACGATGCTGCTGCGCGCGCCGGGCGCTCTCTACCAGGAACTCAACGACGGACGCATCGAGAACCTTTACACGATCAAGCTCATGAACAAGACCACGCGCGATCTGGGCGTGCATCTGAAGCTCGAAAACATAAAAGGCACGATCAGCATCATGGGCACGGGCGAACTAAATGTGCTGCAAGCCGCGCTGGCGCAAACCTCGGTGCTCATTGCCGTCGATCCGAAACAACTCACAGGCCAGACGACGAAAGTGCGCATCGGCGTTTACGATTCTCGAGGCAAGCGCATGGAGACAATCAAGACGGTCTTCGTGGGGCCACGTCCGAAACACATTTCACCACCCTGATTTATGACACTCGCCACTCGCATGACAGAACAACAACCGAAGCCTCGCCGCAGCCTCTGGCCGATCGCGATCATTTCGTATTTTGTCGTCTTCATTGCCGCGATGGTCGTCTGGATCGTTTACGCCTCGCGTCAACGGATGGATCTGGTGAACAAGGATTACTACGCGCAGGAAATTCTTTTCCAGCAGCAGATCGATGCCAGCGGCCGCGCCCGCACGGCGGGAAATGTCGGAATCACGTACGATTACGCGAAGCAACTGATTACAATCCAGCTGCCGGATGCGGTGAACATTTCGAGCGGCGCGATTCACTTCTACCGGCCCAATGACGCAAAGCTTGATCACGATGTTCGACTCGCGCTGAGCACCGCCGGATCGCAGCAACTCGACGCGCGATCACTGCGCACCGGTCTTTGGAAAGTTCGTATCACGTGGAAATCGGGCGGCGAAGATCATTACGCGGACAAGTCGATCGTCGTTGCTCAACACGAGTCATAAATGGAACTCCTCTGGACAGCGTTCGTGCTCGGATTGATCGGCAGCCTGCATTGCGCCGGAATGTGCGGTCCGCTCGCGATGGCGCTCCCGGTGGTTGGGAATACACGCCTGTCATTCACCGCGGGACGATTGCTCTACAACGCGGGACGATTGCTGACCTACTGCGCCATTGGCGCACTCTTCGGAGTGTTGGGTCGTTCGCTGTCATTGGCCGGGATGCAACGCTGGGTTTCGATCGGCGCGGGTGTCTTGATCTTCATCGGCCTGCTGCTTTCAACGCGCGCCGCCACAAAACTTCCGGCCTGGCAGACAGTCGCATTTCTCAAGCGCACGTTCGGCGCATTGCTGCGTCAGCGCACCTTCGGCTCGATGCTGCTGCTGGGCGCGATCAACGGTTTGCTCCCATGCGGATTGGTTTACGTCGCGGCAGCAGGCGCGACCGCGACCGGCGCGATCACCACCGCGATCGTTTACATGATCGCGTTCGGTCTTGGCACATTGCCGGTCATGCTCGGGCTTGGCCTCGCGGGCAAGGGACTGCAACTCAAGTTTCGCTTTCGATTGCAGAAGCTGATTCCTGTCTCCGTCGCGGCGCTCGCGTTGTTGCTCGTCATGCGCGGCATGTCGCTCGGTATTCCCTACCTGAGTCCCGACCTCTCCGCGTCCAGCGTCGCTGTGTCGTGTCATTGATCTGAAGCCCTCTTGGGTTTGCGTTTGAAGTTCCACGGCGACTCGCGATATTCGCGCCCGCATGGACAAGGATCAGGTCGCAGACATTCTGGTGGATATCGGTTTGTTGCTCGAGTTGAAGGGTGAGAACCCGTTCAAGACCCGCGCTTACCAAAACGCTGCTCGCACTCTTCAACAGCTTGAGGAACCGCTTCCGAAGATCGTCGCTGAAAAGCGTCTCGGCGAAATCAAAGGCATCGGTGAAGCGTTGCAGGACAAGATCACCGAGCTCGTGACCACTGATAAGTTGGACTATTACGAGAAGTTGAAAGCCTCCATTCCGTCCGGCATGCGCGACATGCTGGAGATTTCCGGGCTTGGCCCTAAAAAGATTAAAGCCCTCCATGACAAACTTGGCATCGATACCGTCGAGAAACTCGAACGAGCGTGTAAAGACGGCAAGGTCGCGGGGCTTGCGGGGTTC
>Ga0193706_1000909_pt1 | contig 14532 bp, 9 predicted proteins | sample U3c1metaG_FD_160130 | JGI IMG/M metagenome (GOLD analysis project Ga0193706, IMG submission 160130) | Soil microbial communities from a riparian zone of the East river system, Colorado, United States - U3c1 | ecosystem: Environmental > Terrestrial > Soil > Riparian zone | place: USA: East River... | reverse complement strand
GGTGACCATGGCCGACCTCCAGGACGCGATCCACTCCGGCGACCGCCCGCGCTACGAGATGGTCGGCACGCGCGTTCGCGCTTTGTACGGACACTCGATCGACGTCGAGCCGGGCGAGCCTTCGCGCCCGCCTGAAGTGCTGCACGTTGGCATCTCCGCGCGCGACGCGGATCGCGCCATGCGCTACGGCCTGCGCGGCGGGCGCCGCCGCTTCCTGCACCTGGCCCTGACACCGGATGACGCGAAAGAGGGCGGCAGACGCACCGGCCGCGATTACGTGGTGATCACCGTTTACGCGCTCGACGCCTGGGAAGAGGGCATCAATTTCTACGACCGCAAGGCGCTGTTCCTCGCGGAACAGATCCCGATCGAATTCCTTGAGATCAGCGAGACCTGCCACGACGGAGTCGAGCCCGAGACCCGCGGCCCCGGGGGCCGACGCGAGCACTCCGGCGATCGTCACCGCGGCGGACACCAGCGTGCCCCGATGGGCGAGCGCGAGATGGCTGCGCCCCGCCAGGAGCCCAGGTCCGCGGAAAGCTTCGAGGAGGAAGGCTTCGGAGACGCCGGCCAGGATGGCCTCCAGGTCCAGCGCGAGCGCGGTCCCCAGCCGGCAGGCGCGCCGGGTGGAGCCCCGCGCGGCGAAGCTCGCGGTGATTTCCGCGGCGATCGCCCGCAGCGCGGCGGCTCCCGCCACGGCGGAGATCGCGGACGGCGCGACGAGTCGCGACCGATGCAGAATTCCCCGTCGCGTCCGCCCCAGGCTGGCCCTCGCTCCTGGGAGGGTGAGCCGGCGGGAGCGCCGAACGCACGCGAGGAAAGCGACCAGCGATCCTTCGCGAACGATCGCCCGGCCGAGCGTCCCCGCTACGAAAACGCGGGCGCGCAGCCCAGTTCGGAATTCCAGGGCGAGCGCGCGCCCCGCGATTCGCGCCGCGAGCCTGCTCCCGAGCGGCGCGACTTCGATCGTCCCGCCCGGGGTGAACGCCCGCCCGAAGGCGGCGAGCGCCAGCCCGATCGCGGTGGCCGCGGTCCGGACCGAGGCGAGCGGCCCGCGGAGCGTCCGCAGCGACCGTTCGATCGGGGCGACCAGGGCGGCCAGGGCGGCCAGGGCGGCCAGGGCGACCAGGGCGACCAGGGCGGCCAGGGCGGCCGCGGCGACAGCCGCGGTGGTCGCGGAGAACCGCGCGGCTTCGACCGCGGCGAGCGGCCCGATCGCAATGCTCCCGACCGCAACGCGCCGGCTCGCCAAGCTCCGCCGCCGTCGGCCCCCGAGCGCGCTCGGGAGCCCCGGCCGGCTCAGGCCGCCGGCGAGCCCTCCCCGGGATTCGGCCTGGGCATTTACGAGGAGCCCGCGGCCCAGCGCCGCCCCGCTCCGCCGCCGCCTCGTCAGGCAGCACCGCCGCCGCCGCCTCCGCCGCCTGCACCCCGGGAAAAAGAACCCGAGGACGGCGGCTTCGGCGCCGGTATCTGAGCACGGGCGCTGACCTCGACTTCGAGGTCAGCGTTGCGACAATCGCGCCATCGCCGCGCGGTAAACGGTGTCGACCGAGAGGTCGAGCATGCAGATGTGGCGCGGCAGCGGGCAGGTGCGCCGGCCGCAAGGCGCGCATTCGGGCCGCGTGCGAAGGACGGAGGAGAGCTGGCCATAAGAGCCGGTGCGCCGCTCATCCGCCGCGCCGAACAGCGCGATCAACGGAGCGCCAACTGCGGCAGCGGTGTGCATCGGCCCCGTGTCGGCGGTGATCACCAGCGCCGCTCGGCGCTGGAGCGCGATCAACTGACGCAGGCTGGTCGCGCCGACCAGATCGATCGCGCCTTCGGCACCGGCCTGGATCACCTGCCGCGCGAGATCGCGATCGCCAGGGCCGCCGCTCAGCGCGATCACCAGTCCCGCTTGCAGGCCGAGCTCGCGCGCCAGGAGTCCCCAGGACTCTGGCGGCCAGCGGTTCGCGGGCTTGGTTGCCGCGATGTTGAGCAGGACCAGTCTCGCGCCATGCTGCTCAATCCAGGCCTGCGCCCAACGTTCGGACTCCGCGTCGCGCGCGAGATCGAGCTCCACGCGCGGCTCGCGGATCCCCAGGTGGCGCGCGAAGTCCAAGGCCTGCTCGGCCATCGGGCGTAGCACGCTGCCCGCTGCGACCTGCTCTCCCAGCCAGATCCAGCTGCCTTCCTTCGTCCGCGCGCGGTCGAAACCGATCCTGCGCGGCGCGCCCGACCAGCGCGCGAGCAGCGCGCTCTTGGTCAGACGCTGCAGGTCGAGCGCCAGATCGTAATGACGCGAGCGAACCTCGCGCAGCGTGCGAACGAGGCCGCGCAATCCGCCGCCGCGCGGGAGCAGGTGCACGCGCGCGATCGCGGGATGTCCTTCGAGCAGGGGCAGGGCCAGCTCGTGGCTCAACCAGCCGATCTCGACGTCGGGCCGCTCGCGCACCAGAGCGTTGGCCAGGGCCAGGCCATTGACGACGTCGCCGAGCGCGCCGAGGCGGACGATCAGGATGCGCGCGGGCAGATCGGTCGCCATGTCCTGCTCAGTGTGCGAGATCGCGGGCAGCGAGGGGAGCTTCTTGATCCGGCGGAGGAACGCGACGCGTAGACTTCGGCCACGCATGAGCGACTGGTCGGAGCTCGAGCACCTGCCCCCGGACGTGATCACGCAGCGCTCGCCTCGCTCCGTGTACGCGGTGCGCGGCGATCTGGCGGCGGATTTCGAGGCCGCGGGTTACGGCGCGAATTCCCGCGCCGAGCTGCCCGCGTCCGACCTCGCCGGCCGCACGCCTCTGTCGGAGCTCGTGGTCGGCAAGCAGCGCTTCGTCGTGCGCCGCTTCAGCCACGGCGGGCTCCTGCGCTGGCTCACGGGCCGCCGCTATTTGAGCCCCTTGCGGCCCTTCCGAGAGCTGACCCTCGCCAGGCGACTTGCTGGCATGGGCATCCTCGTCCCGGAAGTCGTCGCGGCGCGGGCCACACGCAGCGCCGCGACCTGGGAGCTGGAGCTGGTCTCGCGCCGCATCGAGGGCTCGCTCGACCTGGGCACGCTGCTCCTGCGCCGCGCGCGCGACGCGGTCACGCCGCGCGTCGCGGCCAGCTGCGCGCGTGCGCTGGGCGAGCTGGTCGCGCGTCTGCACCAGCTCGAGTTCCTGCATGCGGATCTGACGCCGCGCAACGTCTTGGTCGAGGCCGATTCCCTGGAGCAGGGAAAACCACGCCTGTGGCTCGTCGACCTCGATGGGTCGCGCTTCGTGCCGGGTCTTTCCGCGCAGGCGCGCACGGAGAATCTCGCCCGATTGTGGCGGCACGTGGCGCGGATGGAGAGCGCGCAGCTCGTCCCCGATGCGCTGCGACTCTGCGCGAGATTCCTTGCGGGCTACGAGCCGAGGCGCATTCCGCGTCACGCGCTGTTCCTGGCGATCGCCGAGCGTCATCGCCGCGCTAGCGGATGGCACGCGGCCGCCAGCGCTCTCGAGCGCGGTGTCGGCGCGCGACGCAGTCAGCCGCGACCCTGAAGTGCCGCGCCATGCCTCGCGCGCCCCGCGCGTTGCATGTGCCAGGGCACGAGCAGCGCGAAGAGCGCTCCGGAGATGCCGTGCGTCCAGGCCAGGGCCGCGCGGGCGAGGGTGTCGGAGCTGCAGGGAAGCAAGGCGCCGCTCGAGATCATCGCGCCGGCGAGCACGATCAGGCCGATGCCGCTCCTGCGCGAGGCCGAGCGCGTCGCAAGCCGCGGCAGGGCGTGGACGCCGAGCAGGAAACCGAGCACCAGGGTCAGGCCGACGGAGCTCACGATGTGGAAGTCGAGAGCCCAGGGTTGCGCCGGATGGTTGTACGCCGAGAACTCGTCGCCGGCAGTCGTCGCGTAGCGCAGCAGCGCGAAGACCAGGGCGCTCGCGCAGGAAACGGCGGCGACGAGGAGGAAAATCAGGCGCAGTCTGGGCGTCACGGGCCTCTCCCGTGCCCGGGGAACGAGGCCTGCATCCACAACGTCCCGTCGCGCTCGAACGTCAGGATCCGCAGCTCGCGTCGCTCGGCGAGGCTCGCCAAGGCGGCGTGATCGAGCACGAAGGCCGCCGTGGACCAGGCGTCCGCGTCCGTCGCGTTCGCGGCCCACACGCAGGCGGCCCAGTGCGCGTCAGCCGGCTCGCCGCTGCGCGGATCCACGATGTGACTCCTGCGCAGGCCTGCGATCGCGAGGCCGCGCTGATCGTCCGCGCTGGTCGCCAGTGATGCGTTGCTCAATTCGAGCTCCCACAGGGGTGCCAGGGCTGCCGGCCTCGGATCGCGGATCTCGATCGGCCAGCCAGCGCCCTCGCGCGGTCCGTCGAGCGCCAGGAATTGTCCGCCGAAGTCAAACAGCGCGCGCGACAGGCCGCGCGAGCGGAATTCCTGGGCGATCTCGTCGAGCGCAGCGCCCTTGCCGATGCCGCCGAGGTCCAGTCGGGCCCGCGCATCCGTCCGCCGCGCCCTGCCCTTGGCGGAGTCGAGCTCGAAGCTTGCCACGGCGCAGGCCGCGCGCGCGGCCGCGTTCTGCTCGGCCGTCGGCTCGCGCTGCGAGGCCTCGGCGGCGCGCCAAAGCTCGACCAGCGCGCCTGCTTCCGCGGCGAAAGCGCCCGCGCTAGCAGTGCGCAGGATTGCCGCGCGCTCGAGCAGGGCGCAGCTGGCGGGGGAGATCGCGCACCAGGTTCCCGGCTCGCTCGCGTTGAGGCGCGAGATCTCGCTGTCCGCGCGCCAGGTGGACCACAGGGCCTCGAGCGTCGCGACGCGCGCGAAGGCGGCATCGGCGGCTGCATCGAAGCTCGCGCGGTCGGAGGTCACCGCGCGCAGCTCGAGCAGGGTTCCCATCAAGAGTTGCGTGCGGGCGAAACTGCCGCTCTTGTCCCCTGCGACCAGGCGAGCGGGAGGAAGCGCGGTCGAAACCGTCGGGATGGTCTGCTCGTCTGCGAACACCAGCGTGGCGATGGCCAGCGCATCGTGAACGGCGTCGGTCAAGGCCCGGCACGACAGCGTGGCCCCCGCGATGTTGCGGATGTCCGAGCCGAGCTTCAGCTCGTCCTGCGCGCCCTTGCCCTGGAACTGCGCGCGCCACTTCTCGCGCCTGACTTCGCCGCCGTGCGATTCGCGATACTCCAGGATCTCGATGCCGCGGACGCGGTTGTCGGCGTCCAGGATCACGAGGTAGGTGATCGGCAGCGACTTGCCGATCACGTCGCCTTCGATCGCGCGCCCCTGGAGCTGCTTGGACGTGCGCGCTTCCCGGTAGGTCCACAAGCGCGGAGCCTGTCGGCCTCGCAAGCGCGGCGTCAGGCTCGCGCGCTGCGCATCGTCCAGCGTCGCTGTCCGCGTGGTGAAGGCGTCGGCATCCGGGAAGGCTCGCGCCAGGGCCTGGGCGAGCCGCGGCGAATCGGAGCTCGCCGGACTCGCTGCTTGCGTTTGGAGCGCGCTGCAGACGGCGGGCAGGCATGCCCCGCCGCAGGCCAGCGCCGTGGCGAGCACACTTCGCAGCAGCGCTAGAACGACCATCCGATGCCGAGGTTGAACTGGTTCTGCGGAGAGCCTGTCGCTTCGTCGTTGCGGATCTGGTAATCGGCCTTGAGCACCAGGTTTTCCAGCGGATACAGACCGATGCCCAGAGTCCACTCGTCGCGATCGCCGTGCGCATCCGCGACGAATCCGGAGGGCACGTCGCGCTGCGTGTCGATGTCGTCGTAGCGCGCGAAGGCGATCGCGTCGGCCCAGCCGTGCTCGCCGCTCTTCCAGGACTCCGGCATCCAGTGCCAGGCCGCTTCGACATACCAGCCGACGATCTCCTTGGAAATCGATTCGCCGGTGACCGTCGAGAGCTCGCTCGCGCCGCCGATTTTTTCGAAAGCCGCCACGCCGCGCAGATCGAGGCGACCGATCGAGTACTCCGCGTCGACAGCGGCGATCAGGAGATCGGCGTCGACGCCCGGATCGCTGCCCTGATTGCCGTTGTCGAGACCGCCGTACAAGCCGCTCAGGCCCAGGCGCAGGGACTGCTCGCTCGCATCGCCGCCGAGCGAATCCAGGGGAAAGAAGTCGAGTCGTCCGCTGACCGCCGGCTGGTGCGCGCTCGGCCGCTCTTCCTGACGTCCGCCGCGAATGCCTTCGAACGCGCTGAAGCCCGTGCCGTCCATGCCGCCGCTGAGGTAGAGCTGGTAGCGCAGGGAAGTGGTGATCTCGCCGCTGACGCCGAGCGCGTCGATCGACCAGGTCGAGGGCAGCACGAAGGTCTCCACGCTCGGTCGCTCGACGCCGTTGAAGCTCGGCGGCTCGTGGCGCAGGTTGACGATTCCCAGCGGCGCGAGCACGCGGCCGACCTGGATGTGGGTGGTGGGGGAGACGCGGAAATCGGTCCACAGCTGCTCGATCGCGATCTCGCCGTTGTCGTCCTCGACGAAGCCGTGCTCGATCTCCGTCTCGCTGTGCAGCTGCACGTTCTCGCTGAAGCTGTAGCCCATGTAGAGCACGAAGCGGTGGATGTCGATCTGCGCGCCGCCGTGCCCGTCGAGATCGTTGTAGTGTTGCTCGCCGTAGCCGCCCCATTGGAAGCGGCTGGCGGCAGAGGAGCCGTCGCGGCCGCGGCGCGCGTCCTCGAGATCGGCCGCGAGGGCAGCGATCTGGGTTTCGTAGCGGGCGCGGTCGGCCTCGCGCGACACCGCGAACTCCTGGCGCAGGGCGGAGAGCTCGGCCTCCAGGCGCGCCAGTCGGTCGGGGGCGGGGTCTTGAGCGATGAAAAGCAGCAGGGATGTGGTGATCATCCAGGGCAGTATATTGAGACTGCGTCTCAACTGCAAAGCAGCCCCGGCTCCGCGGGCGGTTTTCTGCGCTCAGACCAGCTGCGCGCGGGGGTAGATCGGGCCCTGGGCGGAGAGCACGGCCTCGAGCAGCTGCCGCGAGGTCTCGGTGTGGCTCTCGCGCACCTCGACCTTCTCCAAGCGGGCCGATTCGCGGCGCAAGCGACGGCGCAGCTCCTTGACCATCGCGGCTCCGGCCTCGTGCTCGCCGCCGGCGTGCAACACCAGGGCGCGGGTCCCGGTGATCACGATGCGGTCCGCGAGCTCGGCGCCGTGCCGATCCAGGAGCTGCATCGCGCGCGAGGAGTCCGCGAGCGCCTGGGTCAGGTCGCCGCTGGCGTTGGCGATGCGCGACTGGATCGCGAGGCACAGGGCTTCGGCGCGGCTCAGTCCCATCTCGCGCGCCATGCGCGCGACGCGCGAGAGCAGCCGCGGCGCTTCCGGATCGCCCTGCTCCCACAGCAGGATTCCGAGCCACAGCCCGGCCAGGGTCTGGCCGCGGCGATCCTCGATCTCGTTGGCGATCAAGAGCGCCTCGCGCAACCGCGCCTCGGCTTCCTCGGCGCGGTTGATGTCGAGCAACAGCCCGCCCAGCCTCGCGGTCGCTTCCATCTCCAGACGCCGCTCGGCCGCCTGCCTTGCCAGGCGCACGGCGTGTTGCATCGCACCCAGCGCGCGGCCGGGTCTGCCGAGCAACCGGTACAGGCGTCCGCGCAGCATGTGCGCGGCGGAGAGCACGCCGGGCAGGGTCCAATCGTGCGAGTTGCGCAGCAGGGCCAGGGCTTGATCGACCTGGCGCAGCGCGGCTTCGAGCTCGTCCTCGAGCAGGTCGACGACGGCGATCTGCAAGAGAGCCACCGCGCGCTGCGGGTCGTGCACGGCTTTCTCGAGCGCGCTCTTCGCCAGCTCGCGCGCCTGGGCCAGCTCGCCGACGTGGGCCTGGACCGCGGAGAGCCGCCGCTGGGCTTCGGAAACGAGCAGGTCGACTCCGCCAGCTCGCAAACCGAGCTCGACCGCGTTCTTCAGGAAGCCGCGAGCCAGCCCGTACTGCCCCGTCGACACCGCGTGGCGGCCGTGCAGCAGGTAAACGCGCGCCAGGGCGGCGGCGTCGAGCTCGGGCGAGAGCTCGAGATCCGACAATTGATCGAGCCAGGCGCGCTGCTCCTCGCGGTTGCCCAGTCGATCGGCCGCGTCGGCCGCGGCCTCGAGGAATTCGATGCGCAGGATCTCGCGCGCCTTGGTGCGGCCCAGGGTGTCCAGGGCTTCGATGCCCCAGCGCGCGATCGAATGCACGCGCTGCGTCTGGCCGCGCTTGACCATCGCGGTGAGCAGCGGACGCAAGACGCGCAGCAAGGCCGGCGCGTCACCGGCGGCGCGCAGGTGGAAAGCGCGCTGGAAAGCGTCGGCGATGCTCAAGGACTTTCCGCGCCCGGGATCGAGGGCGCGAGCCGCCTGGGCGTGCAGCCGGGCCCGGCTGTCCTCGGCGATGCCGCGGTACACGGCCTCGCGCAAAGCCGGGCGCGCGAATCGGAAGCGATCGCCCGCGGGCACGATCCAGCCCGATTGCACCATGCGGTGCAGAACCTGGGCCAGCTCGGCCTCGCCGACCGGTTGGAAAGCGCGCAGGAGAAAGTCCGTGCTGATCCGGCCGCCGACGATCGAGAGCCGCTGCAGCCAGCGCCGATCCTCAGGCGGAAGCTTCTGGTAGCGCTGGCTGATCAGCGTCGGCAGGGATTCGGGCAGGGGCAAGCGCTCGGGAGGCATGGCCAGCACCAGCGCGCCGTCCTCGCGCTCGGCGCCGTGCGGGTAGGCCTCGCCGCGCTGGATCAGGCCGCGCAGGATTTCCGCGATCAAGCCCGGATTGCCGCGGCTGCGCTGGCGCAGCACCTGGGCGATGCGCAGCCGCGGCGCGGAGTGGTGGAACAGGCGCGTGACGAGATCGACGACCGCCTGCTCGTCGAGCGGCTCGAGCTCGATCCGCGCCGCGAGGGCGCGCGTGTCGAGCGTGCGCTCGAGCTGCTCGAGCATGCGCGGATGGACCACGCCGTCGTGCAGCCGGCGACCGAGCACCAGGAACAGGGGCTTGCCGCTCAATTCCTCGGCGACGCGCGTGAACACGCTCAGCGTCGCCTCGTCGGCGAAATTGACGTCGTCGACGAAGACCACCAGCGGCGAGCGCTTGGAGAGCAGGATCAGCCAGCGCACCAGGGCGGCGACCACGGAAGTCTCGGTGGTGCCGACGAAGCGGCCGTCGAGGGCGCGAGCCAGGGTCTGGGCTTCTTTCGGCGGCGCGACGCGCTCCAGGGCCGCGCGGTCGCGCGCCGAGAGCTGGGTGGTCTGCGGCGGCAGGCGCATCCAGCGCAGCAGCAGGCGCAGCACCGGACCGCAAGGGCGATCCTCCTCGTGGGTCGAGCAGCGGCCGTACAAATACAGCGGAGGTCGCGTCGTGGCCCGCGCCCGCGCGGCGAAGGAGCTCATCAGGCGCGACTTGCCGCTGCCGACCGGGCCCTGCAGCCACAGGGCTCCGCCGCGCGGCGGCCGCGGTCCCGGCGCGCCAGCCGGATCGAAGGCCTCGGCGAGCTGCGCGGTCAGCTCGCCCGCCTCGAGCGGATCGCCGACAGCGGTTCGATACAGGCTCTCGATCTGCGCCAGCTCGCTTTCGCGGCCGACCAGGGGCGTCAGGTGCGCGCTCTCGCGCTCGGCGAGCGGCGCTGTCGAGGCATCGCTGCCCGCGTCGATCTGCGCGCGCCACCATGTCCCGGATTCCGCGTCCTCGAGGCGTTTGGCGAGATCCTTGGCCGAGGGCCGCACGCGCGGATCGCGCAGCAAGGCGTCGCCGAGCACGTGGTCGAGGAAAGGCGAGAGCTGCGGCGCGATGCGCGAGGCCGGCCGATAGCGCGCACTGGCCAGGGCAGCCAGCAATCGATCCGCTCCCTTGGCGCCCAGCGAGCGCACCATCGGCAAGGCGCTCGACGCCGAGCCCTCGAGCTCCTCGCCGACGAAATCCGCGGCGAAGGGGTGAGCGCCGGTCGCCAGCTCGAACAGGCTGACGCCGAGCGAGAACACGTCGCTCTTCTCGTCGCCGGCCTCGCCGCGGGCGCGCTCGGGCGCCAGGTAGGCGAGACTGCCGGGGTTGAATCCGCCCGCGTGGGCCAGCTCGACCGCGCCGGGTTCCTCGCTGCTCGATAGACGCTGCGATTTCGCGTGACGCCGCACGATCCGCCGCGCGAATCCCAGGTCGAGCAGCACGGCGCGGCCGCGGGCGTCCATGCGCATGTTCTCGGGCTTGATGTCGCCGTGGATCCAGCCTGCCGCGTGCAGCGCGGCCAGGCCGCCCGCGAGCTGCAGCGCGATCGAGCGCAAGAGCGGCTCGGAGAGCGGCCCGTGGTCGGTCAAGAGCTTCTCGAGGGTCTCTCCGGGGACGTATTCGCTGAGCAGGTAGGGACCCGAGGCGTCGGTCCCGGCCTGGAGCACGCGCACCAGGCCGGGGTGGCGCACCGACAGGCCGGCCTCGGCCTCGATGGCGAAGGCTCGCCGCGCGTTGGGGTCGTTCGCGAGCTCGGGGTGCAGGCGCTTGAGCGCGACTTCGCTACCCGCCGCCAGGCCTCCGCGCTCCTCGCTGAGGCGCGCGCGCCAGACGCGGCCGGTGGCGCCGGCGCCGATCTCGGCCTCGAGCTCGATGAGCAGGGGCTCGGTCATGCAATGATGAACTCCAAGGCGGGTGCGCTGCCGGCGCGGACGAGGCGGGAGGATAGCACGCAAGGGACTTCAGGAAAGCGCACGCCGCTCGGCCTGCGCGTGAACACCAGCGACTTCTCTCTAGAATAGATCGATGCCCTTCGAGGTCCACAACTCGCTGACCAAGCGCAAGGAAGTCTTCCGCTCGCTCGAGCCCGGCGTCGTGCGCATGTACAACTGCGGTCCGACGGTTTACAGCCGCGCGCACATCGGGAACTTTCGCGCCTTCTTGTTCGCGGATTTGCTGCGCCGCTGGCTCGAGCACTCCGGGTACACCGTCCGCCAGGTCATGAACGTCACCGACGTCGGCCACCTGACCGACGAGATGGCCGGAGCGGGGGAGGACCGCATCGAGGCCGCGGCGCGCCGCGAAGGCCTCGATCCGTGGAAAATCGCCGAGGAATACACGCAACTGTTCCTCAAGGACCTGGCCCTGCTCGGGATCCAGCCGGCGATGGTCTACCCGCGCGCATCCGACCACGTGCCAGAGATGATCGAGATCATCGAAGGCTTGATCGAGAAGGGCAACGCCTACCAGGTCGACGGAAGCGTCTACTTCGAGGTGCGGACGTTTCCGCGCTACGGGCGCCTGTCGGGAAATCGGATCGACGAGACCGAGGCCGGCGCGCGGGTCAGCGTGCGCGAGGAGAAGCGCGATCCCGCGGACTTCGCGCTGTGGAAGAGCGATCCGCACCACTTGATGAAGTGGAAGACGCGCTTCGGCCCCGACGGATTCCCGGGCTGGCACATCGAGTGCTCGGCGATGGCGCGCAAGCACTTGGGCGACCGCATCGACATCCACACCGGCGGCGAGGACAACGTTTTTCCGCACCACGAGTGCGAGATCGCCCAGACCGAGTCGTTCACCGGCGAGCCCTTCGCGAGCTACTGGATGCACTCCAAGTTCCTGCAGGTCGACGGCGGCAAGATGTCGAAGAGCCTGGGCAACACCTACTCCGTCGACGATGTGATCGCGCGCGGATTCTCGGCGCGCGCCCTGCGCTTCGCCCTGCTGCGCGGGCATTATCGCCAACCGCTCAACTACACCTGGGAAGTTCAGAAGGATTCGGCCAGCGCGCTGGCGAGCCTCGACGACATGGTCCAGCGACTGCAGCGCCTGGCGAAGGGCGAGCCGACTTCCGCGAGCGGAGGATCCGAGCTGGTCCTTGGCGCGCGCGCCGAATTCGTGGCGGGCATGGACGACGACCTGAACGTGGCGCGAGCTGTGTCGGCCCTGTTCGGCTTGCGCAGCGCCGTGCTCGAAGGGCGGTTGTCGCGCGCGGCGGCGGTCGAAGCCCAGGCCTTCCTCGCGGAGGTCAACCGCGTGCTCGGCGTGCTCGAGCTGGAGCAGCAGGACATCGGGGCGCGCGTGCAGGCGCGGATCGACGAGCGCCAGGCGGCGCGGAAGAACCGCGATTTCAGGCTCGCGGACAAGATCCGGGACGAGCTGCAGGCCGAGGGAATCGCGCTGGAGGACACCCCCAAGGGCGTCGTCTGGCGCCGCCGCAGTTGACTCGGATCAGGGATAAGGCCGTAAAAAGGCCTGCTCGCCCCGAGGGGCTCCATCTCGGAGCCATGGACCGACGATAACGGCGTCATGTCGTTTTGGTCACATCTGTTGGACCTGTTGAATCCCGGCCGCGTCGCCAGGCGTGCGACCCGCGCTTCGCTGGCTGAAATCCACGCGGCGCGCGCGCAAGCCAGGGTCGATGCGGGAGAAGCGCCTCCCGAAGAGCCCGAAGTCCAGCACAGCGTGGTGGCGGCCGAGGTCGAGACCGAGATGCAGGAGCAGGCCGAGAAGGCCAGCGACATGCTGCAGCTCCAGGCTTCGATCCCGCCCGCACTGCCGCACCGCAGTTTCTTCGCTCAGCACGACCGCGACGAGTCCATGGCCGTGATCCTCGAAGGACCCGAGGAAGAGATCCTCTGGTCGATCGCGCGGCGCATCGAGTCGGGCCGTCTCGACCTGCCCAGCCTGCCTTCGACGAGCATGGCGGTGATCGACCTCGCCAACAATCCGTCCGTCGAGTTCCACGCTCTCGTCGACCAGGTCTCGATGGACCCGGTGCTGTCGAGCGAGCTGTTGCGCACCGCGAATTCCGTGCTCTACGCCAGCGTCGAGCCGATCGACACGCTGCAGTCGGCGATCACGCGCATCGGCTTGCGCGCGCTGCGCTCGATGATCTTCTCGGTCTCGATGCGCGGCACGATCCCGCGCTCCGGCGCGACGGCGGAGTACGCCGACGAAGTCTGGCGCCAGTCCTACTCGGTGGCGATGATCGCGCGCGCGATCGCGCCGGTGGTCGGCGTCGATCCCGAGAAGGCATTCCTGCTCGGCCTGTTGCAGGACATCGGCAAGATCTCGCTGCTCTCGATGCTGTCGAAGGAAGTCAAGGATCCTCGCGGCGCGACGGTGAACCTGGTCGGCCACGTGTTCCAGATGTTCCACCAGGAAGCCGGCGCGGCGATGGCGCGCAAGTGGAAGCTGCCCGCGGAATTCATCTCGGTGGCGGGTTGCCACCACGAGTGGGCGGACAACGACAAGCACACGCGCTCGGCGGCCCTGGCGAACCTCGCCTATCGCCTCGATCTGGCCTTCAGCATGGGAGATCCCGAGCTGCTCGCCAAGGCTCGCGAGCTGCCGGCGCTCGTGTACCTCGCGCCCCAGGAAGATGCCCAGGCGCGCATCCTCGAGCTCGCCCAGGCGACCTACGCCTCGTCTTCGCCCTCGGAATCGCCGGCGCCGTCCGCGCCCGTGGAATCCGTCTCTAGCTCGCCGGAAACAGGAGGAGCATGACCGCTCTGATGAATCTTCTGATCGCGCTCCAGCGCTTCGTGAATCAGCTCGTCCAACCGCCGCGCCTCCGCCAACGACTCGTCGTAGTGGAAGCGCAGCGCCGGCGTGCGCCGCATCGATAGCACGCGGCCGACCTGGCGCTGGATGAATCCCGCCGCCGACTCGAGCATGTGCTCCGCCTTGGAGCGCTCCGACGCGCCGCCGAGCACCGTGTAGCGCACGTGGGCGATCGAGAGATCGGTCGACAGCTTCACGCCGGTCAGCGTGATCATTCCGCCGCGCGGATCGGCGATCTCGAACTCGATGCAGTGAGCGACGCGCTCGTGGATGCGAGCCTCCAGCTTGGCGATCGTGCGGGGACTCGCCATGCCGGGATCAGATCTTCAAGAGTCGCTTGGTGGAGACCATCTTGAAGGCCTCGACCACGTCGCCGATCGCGTACCCGTCGAAATCCTTCAGCGTGATGCCGCAATCGAAGCCCTCGCGGACTTCCTTCACGTCGTCCTTCTCGCGGCGCAGGCCCGCGATCTGGCCGGTGTAGATCACGCTCTTGCCGCGCAGCACGCGCACCTTGCTGTCGCGCGTCACGCTGCCGTCGATGACGTGCGAGCCGGCGACGCTGCCGAACTTGGACGACTTGAACAGCGCGCGAACCTCGGCGTGGCCGACGACCTGCTCGGAAACTTCCGGAGCCAGGGTGCCTTCCATCATGCTGCGCAGATCGTCGAGCATCTCGTAGATGACTTCGTAGGGCCGGATGTCGACGCCGGTGCGATCGGCCGCGCTGCGCGCCTTCTCGTTGATGCCGACGTGGAAGGCCAGAACGGTCGCCGACGAGCTCGCCGCCAGGTTGACGTCGTTCTCGGTCACGGTGCCCAGAGCCGAGTGCAGGAGGCGCACGTCGACTTCGCTGTGGACCAAACCCTCGATCTGCTGCTTGAGCGCTTCGAGCGAGCCCTGCACGTCGGCCTTGAGCACGACGTTGACGGTCTTCTTGTGCTGGTCGGACAGGGCCTGACCCAGGCTCTCCGCCGTGATCGCGCGGCGTTCCGCGAGCGACATCATGCGGTTCTTGCGCGCGCGTTCCTCGGCGACCGCGCGGGCCTCTTCGAGGCTCGGCACGACGTGGAATTGATCGCCGACTCCCGGCAATTCGGACAGACCAGAAACCTGGACCGGCATCGACGGACC
>Ga0193706_1000908_pt1 | contig 14541 bp, 7 predicted proteins | sample U3c1metaG_FD_160130 | JGI IMG/M metagenome (GOLD analysis project Ga0193706, IMG submission 160130) | Soil microbial communities from a riparian zone of the East river system, Colorado, United States - U3c1 | ecosystem: Environmental > Terrestrial > Soil > Riparian zone | place: USA: East River... | reverse complement strand
CTTCGTCCAGGTCCAGGCTTCCAACAAGGGCGGCGTCGGACTGCGCGCCGACGGCTCGCTCGCCGCCTGGGGGGACAACACGGTCGGGCAGTGCAACATTCCTGCCCTGCCGGCCGGACTGAGCTACGTCGAGCTGGCTTCGAGCGGAGACTACGTTCTCGCGCGGCGCAGCGATGGATCGATCGCCGCCTGGGGAAGCGACAACTTCGGACAGTTGCATCCGCCCCCTCTGCCGCCCGGAGTTTCCTACGTCGAGCTCGCCGCCGGTGCCGTCCATGCCCTGGCTCGCCGGAGCGACGGCAGCCTGGCTCTGTGGGGAGACAACACCTGGGGCCAGCTGAATCCGCCACTGCTGCCGCCGGGCCTGAGCTACGTCGAGATCTCCGCCGGTTGGCAACACAGCCTGGCGCGGCGCAGCGACGGCAGCGTCGTCGGCTGGGGAAGCGACGGCTTCGGCCAGTCCAGCGCGCCGGTCCTCCCACCTGGCATCACCTATGTCGCGATCTCCGCGGGCACGACGCACAGCCTGGCTTGCTGCAGCGACGGATCGATTCGGGCCTTCGGAAACAATTCCTACGGGCAGTGCAACGTGCCCGCCTTGCCCATTGGCCTGAGCTACGTCGACGTCAGCGCGGGTGCAAGTCACAGCCTCGCCCGCAGGAGCGACGGTTCGCTGGTCGCCTGGGGGAGCAATGATCTCGGAGAATGCAATGTGCCTGCCTTGCCCCCCGGCGTCAGCTACGGCTCCTTCGCCGCGGGAACGGGAGGACATGGCGTCGCGAGCCGCAGCGACGGCGTGGTCGTCGCGTGGGGATACAACGGCTGGGGTCAGTGCAACGTACCCTCGCTCGCGCCGGGCCTCTCGTATGTCGGGATCTCCGCGGGCAATGCGCACAGCCTGGTGCGCAGCAGCGACGGCCAACTCTTTGCGTGGGGCGATACCAACAGCAATCTGGGCATCGTGCCTGCACTTCCCGCGGGCCTGGTGTATTCCGGAATCGCTGCCGGCCAGTTCCACAGTGTCGCGCTCCGCAGCGACGGCTCGGTCGTCGCCTGGGGCTTCAACACGCAAGGGCAGTGCAACGTTCCCGCAGGCATCACGGCGGTCGCCGTCGCCGCAGGCAATTTCCACTCGCTCGTGCGCCGTGGCGACGGGTCGATCGTCGCCTTGGGATTCAACAACGTCGGCCAGTGCAACGTGCCAGCGCTTCCGCCAGGCACGAGCTACACCACGCTCGCCGCGGGCCGCGAGCACAACCTCGCTTGCCGCAGCGACGGGGCCTTGCTCGCCTGGGGATTCAACGCTTTCGGCCAGTGCAACGTGCCTGCCCTGACGCCCGGCCTCGCCTACGTGGGCGCTGACGGAGGCGAGCGGCACAGCCTGGCGCTGCGCAGCGACGGCTCGGTGGTCGCTTGGGGAGACAACGCCGACGGCCAGTGCAACGTGCCGGCACTTCCGGCGGGACTCGCTTACGTCCAAGTCGCCGCGGGTGAATTCCACAGCCTGGCACGCCGCAGCGACGGTTCCGTCGTTGCCTGGGGAAGGAACCAGCACGGCGAAACGAATGTGCCCGCGTTGAAGCCGGGTTATTCCTTCGTCGATATCGTCGGCGGGCCGCGCCTGTGCTTGGCTCGGGTCGAGCTCAATTGCACTCCGCCGGTCGTCTATTGCACGGCGAAGCTGAACAGCCAGGGCTGCGCACCCGGGATCGTCGCAACGGGCACGGCTTCGGCGAGCGCGGCATCGGGCTTCGCCGTGAGCGCGGCGCAGATGCTCAACAACAAAGCCTGCCTGCTGCTGTACGGAATCCATGGCCCGAGCGCGACGCCGTTCCAGGGCGGCTTTCTGTGTCTAGCCTCGCCGATCCGGCGCACGCCGGGAACTTCCAGCGGCGGCAACCCGCCGCCGACGGATTGTTCGGGCGCGCCTTCGATCGACATGAACGCCTTCGCGGTCGGCGCGCTCGGTGGCAATCCGCTGCCCGCGCTCGGAGTCTCGGGCACGACGGTCCATTGTCAGTGGTGGGGCCGCGATCCGGGCATTGCAGCGCCCAACAACACGATGCTGTCGAACGGGCTGCGCTACCTCGTGTGCCCGTGAGCGAATCGAGTGGTCGCCCGCTCGGCGCTCAGCGCTGCTCGCCCTCTTCCTGGTGGGCGCAGGTCGCGCACAGGCTCGCGTAGGGCACCTGCTCGAGTCGGCTGCGATCGATCGTGACGCCGCACAGCGCGCAGCTCCCGAACGAGCCTTCAGAGACACGCTGCAGAGCCTCGCGCACCTGGTAAGCGAGCTGATCGATCGTCGCCAGGACTTCGCTGTCGCGCTCGAAAGCCGTATCCTCGACGCTCTCGTCCTCCGCCTGTCCATCGGGATCACCTGACGGCTCGAGGATCTCCTCCTCGACCTTGCCGACCTGCTCGGTGTAGGAATCGAGCAGGTTCTTCAAGCGCCGCTCGAAGCCGCTGATCTCCGCCGAGCTGAGCGGCTTTTCCTGTTCGGGTTCGCGGGATCGATTGCGTGATGCCATGCGCAGTTCGCGCCAGAATCGCAGGCGCGGGTGATTTCAATTGCATAGCCCCGAGCAAGTTCAAGCGTTCGCAAGGCCTGGGTCGTATTTCCTAGCGACCAATACCGATTTCCGGACAGGATACTCAGGGGTGCTGGTCATGGTTGTAGGCGTGCAAGCGGCCCGGGCGCAGCGCAAATCCTGGCCGCATGGCAGCATGGTCTCTGCTCTCCCCGCCCGAGAAGCGTTCCCACCTTCCCGCCAGCCCCATGTCGCACTACTGCCCCGCCGTCGACGGCTTCTACCTGCGCGCCAGCGGCGAGATCGCCTGCTGGACCTCGCCCGGCGAGGACGATCCGATGTTCCGCATCGATCCCAAGGATGCGCACAAGATCGACTACGTCGCGGACATCTTGAACGGCGACGAGTTCCGCCGCATGCGGCGCGAGCTGTGGAACCACCGCGATCCCTACGCCTACTGCGAGTCCTGCGGCTGGGGCTGCCCGCAGATGAGCGACCAGTGGTGGCGCGTCGACAAGCGCAGCTTCGAATTGAAGACGATCCGCACGCTGCAGGTCGAGCCCTCGTTCCTGTGCAACCTCGACTGCCTGCAGTGCATGCCCTTCCATTCGCGCACCCTGGGCAAGGGCAACAAGCAGATCGATCGGCGCATGTACGAGAAGGCCCTCGACGACCTGGTCGCCCACGGCATCGGTGTCGAGAACACCTACTACGCGGGCTTCGGCGAGCCCTTGATGAATCCGGAGTTCCCCGAGCTCGCGCGCTACGCCCGCGAAAAAATCGGCGGGATCATCGTCTGCGACACGAACGCGAACTTCCGTTTCCGGCCCGAGTTCCTCGACTGCGGTCTCGACTGGCTGGTGATGGCGGTCGACGGCAACAACCAGAAGGACTACGAAACGTACCGCCGCCGCGGCGACCACGCGAAGGTGATGCGCTTCGTCGAGGACGCCTGCAACGAGCGACACCGGCGCGCCGACGGCCGCACGAAAGTCGTCTGGAAGACCGTGATGTTCCAGTGGAACTCGAGCGACGAGGATCTGCGCACGATCGTGCGGCGCGCCAACGATCTCGGCGTCGACGAGATCCGGCTGGTGAACACGATCACGCCCGGCGGCATCTCCGCCAACTACGCGACTTCGCGCTGGAGCGAGATCCGCGCCCTCGCGGCCGAGTTGTCGGCGTCGTCGCGCGTCCCGCTGACCTTGATCCATCCCGAGTGCTTCACCGGCGATCCGACGCGCTGCCACGGATTCGTCGAGGCGGTCGAGGAAGTCGGGGACGAGCTCTCGGTCAAGGGCTGGGTGCTGCTCGACGACGGTCCGCCCGACGAGATCCGCGTCCACACGAGCGACGGGCGCTCCATGCCCGCGAAGCTCTTCGCACGGCCTGACCTCGAAGCCGCGCACCCGACGATTCCCAATGCGAAGGGCGGCGGATTCGAGGTGCGCGCTCCGGCGGCGATGTTCTGTCCCGATCGCGCGGTCTACGCCCTCGATTTGACGCTGCTGCGCGGCACGACGGAGCGCGCGGCGTTCCAGGTGCGCTACTTGAGCGGCCTCGAGCGCAGCGAGCGCGGGCCGATCAAGCTGCGCAACCAGATCAGCATCGAAGTACCCTGAGTCGCTCGATCTAGACGCGCACGATTCCGTCGCCTGCCCAGCGCGGCGTGGCGATCGCTCCGCGCTCGACGAGCACGCGCAGCGTCCATACGGTTCGATCGCCGCGCACCAGGCGCACCTGGAATTCGCCCGGCGGACGAAGCGGCACTTCGAGGGACCAGCCCGCGCGCAGGGCGTTGGGCATGTTCGCGTGCGAAGCGGCGACGTCGGGGCGATCGGCGCGCTGAACCAGGAGCGGAGTTTCGTCGGCGAGTCGGGCTTCGATACCGTCGGCGCCGCCATCAGAGAGCAGCAGCCAGCCGGAAAGTTCCACGCTCGTCGACGTCGATTCGACACGCTCGACGAAGCCGGTCGCGATCGCCGCCATCGGCGGCGTCTCAGGCTCGCCCGCGCGCGCTGCGCGCACTCCCGCGAGGCGCGCCACGGCATCGAGGGCCTGCTCGAAGGCCTCGGCCGTGCGCTCGACCGCGGCAGCATCGTGGGCGAAGCAGGGCAGGAAGTTGCCGTTGCTGAAAATCCCCCGCCGCAGGAGTTCCTGCACGCACAGGGCTTGCAGTTCCTCGGGGCTGCGACCGCCTTGCGGCTCGAAGGTGGCCGTCAAGCGCGCGGGCGGACCCGACAGACGCGAGCGCAGGCCCAGGCGCGCGGCCGTGGAGTTCCAGCGCACGCGCAGCTCTTCGCCGATCTCGGCCAGGTGCTCTGCGACCTGCTGCTCGCGCGCGACGCGCAGCACGGCCGTGGAAGCCGCCATCGCCAGGGCCTCGCCGCGGAAGGTCATCCCGAACGCGACCTGCGGCACGAGCTCCATCGCCTTGCGCGTCCCGACCAGCGCGGACAAGGGCAGGCCGTTGGCGAGGGATTTTCCGAGGCAGGCGAGATCGGGCTCGACGCCGACGTAGGCCTGGCCGCCGCCGAGACCGAGGCGCAGGGCCGTGACGACCTCGTCGAAGATGAGCAGCGCGCCTTCGCGCCGCACCAAGTCGGCCAGGGCCTGCATGTAACCCGGCTTCGGCAATTCCTCGCGCACAGGCTCCATCACGACCGCGGCGACCGCTCCGCGATGGCGCGCGAACACTCTCTCGAGGGCGGCGAGGTCGTTGTACGGAAAGGGGTGCAGCCGTTCGCCAAGCCCGCGCGGCACGCCTCGCACCCGCGGATTGCCGGCGACGAACCAGTCGTGGAAGCCGTGCATCCCGTAGTGCAGCACTTCCTCTCGCCCGGTCGCGGCGCGCGCCACGCGCAGAGCGGCGGTCAAGGCATCGGAACCGTTCTTGCCGAAGGCGACGCGCTCCGCGCAGGGCACGATTGCGCACAGCTCGCGCGCGAGCTCGACCTCGAGCGGGTTCAGCATCGAGAGCGAGGAACCGCGCTCGAGCTGCGCCACGATCGCCGCGTTCACCGCGGGATGGCCGTGGCCGAGCAGGTTCGTGCCTCCCCCGCCGACCCAGTCGACGTACTCGCGACCGAGGGTGTCGACGAGCATGCAGCCGCGCGCGCTGGCGACGAAGTGCGGGAAGGGCGCGCCGTCGACGGGAGCCCAGGGCCGCTGCAGCACGCTGTCGAGGTTTCCGTAAGCGAGCAGATCGCGGGCCTCGCACACCAGGCGCGCCGTGGCGTCCGCGTCCTGGATCGGGCCCTGTTCCTCGCTCATGCAGCGCCCATCCTCCGCTCGGGTAGGGTCGCTTGTACACATCGGACTTGGCCGGCGCGCGGCGTCACGCGCCGCCCGCCACCCGCCCGAGCTCGCGATGCACAGCGATACGGGGCAGTACCCTCGAGGCTCGTGCACGGGAGCCTCGCGGTTCAAGCAGTGCGCCGGCAGCGAGCCGAGACTCGCCGCCGGCGCGATCCAACCGATTCACTGCTTCACTGCTGATTCACGAGCACCGCCACGGTCCCTGTGCCGCCGGCCAGGCTGCCCAAGGACTTGCCGATGACCGTTCCCACGGAGGGATCTCTCGCGAGCATCGCGTAGCCGGGGTTCGGCGAGGCGACCAGCAGATCGCCGGGACGTACCCCGCCGAAGCTCGCGTCGACTTTCAGCGCCTTGTACGAACCCAGGGTCACGACCTGACCGAAGCCGCCAGGCGCGATCGCGCCCTCGGCGCTGGTCAGCTGGAAGCGCGGCAGGGCCGGCCCGAGATTCTCGAGCTTCGGATCGGAAGCCGGCGGGGGCTTCATCCGATTCTCGCCGACGCTCATGGCCGTGGAGATCGGTCCGAGCACCGCCGTCGCGTTCGCGGAGGTCGCCTTGCGCACCACGATCACCGGCAGCTCGCCGAGCACCGCGTCGTCCGCGCCCTGGATCTCGACCAGGTCGCCGATCTCCAGCGGCTCGCCGCCGCCGTTCTTGACGATGTCGGTGACGCAGCCAACTTTCGAGCCGGCGACGTACAGGTCGCCGTTCACGAACATGCGACCGCTGGCGAACATCGCCCAGCCGCTCGATCCTCCGGTCTCGCCCCACACGCCGATGTCGTTGCCGAAGATGGTTCCTGTCGTGCTGCGGCCCGCGATGCCGTACATCCCGCCGGTGTGCTCGCCGTAGACACCCGCGCAGACTTGGTAGGGATAGTCGGCGCGGCCCGTGACGCCGTTGCCGCCGCCCGAGGCCACGCCTTCCACTCCGGGACCTCCGTAATTGTTCTCGCCGTACACGCCGCTGTCCGTCGTGTAGGAGTTGCCGCGGACTCCGTGGCCTCCGCCGTAGGTCACGCCGTACACACCGTCGCCGCCGCTGGAATCGCCCCACACGCCGGCGCCGGCGGTGGTGACCGTGCCGTAGACGCCGGCACCGGTGTTCGCGTATCCCGCCATGCCGTTGCCCACCGGGCTGTATCCAGCGACACCGACTCCGAGAGTCGCTGTCGATTCGCCGTAGACGCCGGCGTAGTAGTCGAGCGAGCAGCTGCCGGTGATCGTGTTGCCGGCGCCCGAGACCAGCACCAGCGGCACGGGGATCGACTGCAGGAAGGCCGAGCTGTCGAGCCCATCGAGCAGATCGCAGTTGAGATCGATGACCTTGGTCGAGTTCGCGACCGAGAAGGGTGCGCCGATTGCGGAGAACACCGCGCTCGAGCTGAAAGTCTTGATACCGCTGAAGGTCTGCGCCGTGGCGAGGCGGGCGATGTTGGTCGACAGACGGTTGTCGTTCAGCGTTCCGCTGGAGACGGAGCTCGCGTTCAAGCTCGAGAGCGCCGCGCCGTTGCCGGCGAACGAGCCGCCGATCACGGCACCGGTGACATTGATGTTCCCGCCCTGCACGGCGCCGGGCGATCCCGGTTGGAGCTGGACGTACTGGAGGATGAAGGGCGAATTGGGCGGCGGCACTCTCAGGGCAGAGCCTTGCGCAGCCGCGCTCGCGGCCAGCGCGAGCAGGATGGGGATGGTTGGGAGGGAAGCGTGCATGGGGGTTCTCCGTGGGGTTGGAACTCGGTCCAACCCTGTCACGCAGGATCGCGCCGGCGGAGATCACGTCATTCGAAAGCCCGCCTCCTGCGCGGTGCCATTTCCGCGAGGGCCGAGAAATCCGCCGCATTGGCTGATCTCCCCCGCGGGAGAAGCGCGTGGAGCGCTGTTGGAGTGCGCTTTGCCTCCCCCCCGTCCCTCATCCGAGCTGCTCCCATGCGAAAACTCCCCCTCTGCCTCGTCGCCCTCCCCTTCCTCGCCATCTCCCACGCCCAGGACACACGCCGGTCCCTCGAGCCCGCTTCACCCGGGGTCGGACCGGCCAGACCCGCGGCGACTCCAACCGCGGCCGGCGTGCAGACGCCGCTCGCGGGCTTCGAGCCCAAGAACGCGATGCTCAGCGTCGGTGAGGGCCTGCGCGCGGACCTCGACGATTCCGTGCCCCTGCCCGGCCGTGCCGAGATCTCGACCGGTCCCGAAGGCGACACGCTGGTCGCGGCGGGCTCCGGCGATCCCTATTTCTTGAGCTTCGCGGGCGGCGATCGCTATCCGCCGAGCCTGGAGCGCATCGATCCCGCGCTATTGAGCGCAGCCTCGGCGGCCCTCGCCGCGGGGCGCAACGAGACCTTCGCCTTCGTGATGTTCGCCAAGCGCATGACGCCGGCGCGCCTCGCGGCACTCGAAGGACTCGGGATCGCGCCGCTGGCCTTCCATCCGCATTACTGCCTGAAGGTCGCGATCCCCGTCGCGGCCATCGATGCCTGCGCGGCGCTCGACTTCGTGCGCTGGATCGGCGTGGCGAGCGCGCAGCAGAAGCTGCATCCGATGCTCGCCGAGCAGGTGGCGAAGAACCCGACGGCGGAATCCGTCGACGTGTGGATCGATGTCTCCGAATCCGACCTCGGCCCCACGGCGCAGCGCAGCCTGGCCGCGACCTCGAGCCTCTGGGACGCCGGTGTGGCGCGAGCGGGCGCGACCGCGGCCACCTTGGTCTCGCGCAGCGGCGGTTGGCAGGAGCGAGCCTTGATGAGCCACGGCGCGACGATCGTCGAGTACGTCGACTCGATCCGCGCTTTCCGCTCCCGCATCGCTCCCGCGGCGCTCGAGAGCCTGCTCGAGCTCGACTTCGTGCAGTTCGTCGAGCCCGACCTCGCGCCGACCCTGGCCCACGATGAATCCAGGCCGATGGTCGCCAACGACATCGTCCGCGGCTACTACAGCGGCGGCAACTCGCAAGCCGTGACTATCGGCGAGGTCGACAGCGGCTGCGACATCTCGCACCAGGACTTCACCGGTCTGTGGGGACTGGGCTGGGACTTCTCCTCGTCCGGCTCGGCCTTCACCGACTCCTGCGAGCACGGCACCCACGTGCTCGGCACGATCCTAGGCGGCGGAAACGTCACGCCGAGTCTCGCCGGCAACGCGCCGGGACTCGCGCGCTACGGCGGCACCGGCCGCGCTTTCCTGGCGCGCATTTTCAACGGCAGCTGCTCCTCGTCGGGCATTCCCCTGGCCTCGGTCGCTGCGGTGATGAACACCGATTTCTTCGACGGCGTCTCGGTCTCGCCGCGGCCGATGGCGATCAACAATTCCTGGGGCACGACGGCGAGCTCCGGCATCTGGATCGGCAGCGAAGCCAACGCGCGCATCCTCGACAACCAGGTCTACACCACCGGCCAGGCCTGGATCTTCGCCGCGGGCAACAACGGACCCGGCGGATCGACGCTGCTGCAGGAAGCCTCGGCCAAGAACGTGCTGACCGTCGGATCGGTCAACGACTACTCGGTCAACGGTTACGACCCGGGCATCCTCTCCTCCTTCTCGAGCACCGGCCCCTGCGGCGACGGCCGCTGGAAACCGAATGTCTGCGCGCCGGGCACCGCGATCATGTCCGTCGATGCCAACTCCGGCAACGGCTACAAGGAGATGTCCGGCACGAGCATGGCGACGCCGCACGTCACCGGTCTCGTCGCGCAACTGTGCGACGCCGTGCCGTGGCTGCGCTACCGCTCCTGCGCCCTGCAGTCCGTGGTGATGGCCAGCGCCACGACCAAGGGCAACGTCGTGCTGACCTCGCCGCCGAGCGCGAGCTGGGAGCACATGAACACCTTCGGCGCGGGCCGCATCGACGGCGTGCGCGCGGTCCTCGGCACGGCTGATTCCTACTGGAATACGTGGACCTTCGACCAGTCGTCGTTCAACTGGAACTACGGCGATTTCAACGTGCCGATCGGCGCGACGCGCGTCGTCGTGTGCATGCACTACGACGAGGACGCCTGCTCGCCGGGCGCGGGCCAGGCGCTGGTCAACAACTGGGACCTGTACATCGACCAGGATCCGGTCGATCCGCTCAACGGCAACACCGGTGACTGGGTCGCTCAGCAATCGACGAAGGACAACACCGAGATCCGCATCCTCGACAACCCCGTCGCGGGAGCCTGGCGCTGGAAAGTGTGGCCGCAAGCCGTCACGTTCAACTCGACGGTGCGCATGGGCGTCACGGTGTACTTCATCATGGGCTCGACCACGCCGGCGATGACCATCCAGACCTCGACGACCGATACCTACGTCAAGCCCAACGAGCAGACGACGATCCACACCCTCGTGCGCAACCCGAGCTCGTTCAACGCCTCGGCGGCTTACCTCGACGCGGGCGACATCTGGGCCACCGTGCACTCGGCGACCATGCCCTTGTTCGACGGCTCGACGGCGAACGTCACGAGCAACCACCAGGGCGGACACGACGTGCTGCTCGGCGACATCCCGCTCTTCTACACGCGCTCCGTCGATTGGACCGTCAGCTGGCCGTGGGAAGGCATCTGGCCGTGGTCGACCATGGCGCGCGGCGACAACTTCGCCACGGTGGCGGACAACAACACCTACATAACCGTCGACGGCACGCCGCCGAGTGCTCCGAGCCCGGCCTCGACCACGCACCAGCCCTGGGTCTGGGCGAATTCGGCGCTGGCGCAGTTCAACTGGCCGACGCCCCAGGACAACATCGCGGGCGTCGAAGGTTACTCGGTGACGATCTCGGTCGGAGGCCCGCAGGATCCGGGGACGTTCGAGACGCTGGGCAACGTCAACAACTGGTCAGCGCTGCTGCTCTCGGGCTCGACGCCGTCCTACTTCAACATCCGCGCGGTCGATCGCTGCCGCAACTGGGGCCCGTACACGACCTTCGGCCCGCTCTACGTCGACTATACGCCGCCGCCCGCGGCGACGAACGTCGGCTCGGCGCTCAGCCCGGGTTACTGGGTCGGCGGAGACGGCTTGAGCTCCTTCGGCGGCTACTGGAACACCGTGGTCGATTCGGAGTCGGGCCTCGCCGGATACGGCGTCGAATTCGACCTGAATCCGAGCACGATTCCCTCGGTGGTGAACGAGTCGGCGAGCGCGACCTCGATCGCGCGGCTGATCACGGTCAGCGGCGAGTACTGGGAGCACGTGCGCCCGATCGACAACGCCGGGAACTGGGGGCCGACGGTGCACGCAGGGCCGTACCTCTACAACGTCGCGCCGAACAGCATTTACTGCACGGCCAAGGTCAACTCCCTGGGCTGCACGCCGTCGATCTCGGCGATCAACCACGGCAGCATCTACTACACGACCAACTTCGTGGTCTCCGCTTCGAACGTGCGCAACAACAAGCCGGGGCTCCTGCTCTACGGCATGAACGGCAACGTGGCCAATCCTTTCCAGGGCGGCACGCTGTGCATCCGCGCGCCGATCAAGCGCTCGACACCGGTCAACTCCGGCGGCAGCCCGAGCGGCAATGATTGCTCCGGCGTGTACTCGATCGACATGAGCGCCTTCGCCCACGGTCTGCTCGGCGGCACGCCTTCGCCCGAGCTCCTGCAACAAGGCACGACGGTGTGGTGCCAGTGGTGGGGACGCGACCCGGGCTTCCAGGCGCCGAACAACTCGACCCTCTCGAACGCGATGCAGTACTTCGTCTGCTACTACTGAGCACCAGGTCGAACGGCGAAGCACGACGCGAGCGCTGCGTGTCCCACGGCAACGTGGAGGCACGCAGAACTCGCCCTAGAGATCGAGGCCGACCACCAGAAGGCGGTCGGCCTCGACCATTCGTTCCACGGTTTCGTCAGCGGCGAGCCGACGAACCGACCGAGATCACGGGCAAACTTTGTATTCGAGGCCCCCCGTGAGGGTCGAATTGTTCGGGGCCGGGAACCCGGGATCGCGGCCCCACCATTGGCAATCCACGATGGTCCCTAGGACCTGGAGGCCAGGCTGGGGCGTGCCGCCGAGCAAGCCATGGGCGAAGGAATTCATGTCGATCGAATACACGCCGCTGCAATCGCTAGCCGGCAGCGGAGTGCCGCCCGAGTTGGCGGGCGTCGAGCGGCGGATCGGCGGAACCAGGCACAAGAGACCGCCCTGGAACGGCGTGGCCGCGCGACCGGTGAATCCGTAGAGCAACAGGCCGGGCTTCTGGTTGCGCACACTGGATCCGCTGATCACGAAGCCCGACGTCGCGGTGGCGCTCGCTACGCCGCTCGAACCGATCACCGGCGTGCAGCCGAGCGAATTGATCTTGGCCGTGCAGTACGCAACAGTCGCCGAGCAATCGAAATGCCCCGCGTAACCCAGTGCGTTGGCCAGGAGCTTCGCTCCGTCCGTGCTGGTCATCCAGAAATCGCCGCGTGCATCCGACGAGGGCGGATAGAAATTCAGATCGATCTCGCGTCCGGCAAGCCCGGTGCGCTCAGCCGCGAACACGGTCCCGTCGGTCCAGTCGGCGAGCAGCGTCGAGCTCGCCGCCAGCGTGCCCGTGCAACGATAGGAGCTGGAACCTCCGTCGAAGCTCGCCACCGGAGTGCTCGCGCCCGTGAACAGGAAGTGTCCAGGAACGTGCCGTGTTCCGAGTTGCTGCGGCGAGCCCGAGTTGATCCCTCCCGCCGTGATCGAGCCGTACTGCTGCGACACCCAGGTTCCCCCGAGCGCGTAGGAGCTGGCAGTAGCAAAGGTCGCGACGACCACCCCGCCTCCGCCGTCGACGTAATCGTGCAGGTTGTCCCCGAGCAGGTTGGGGTCGTTGAAGGTGGTGTCCGAATACACCAGGACGGCGCGGAATGCCTGGAGCTGAATCAGCGTCGGCGTTCCCTGGCTGGTGTTGATCACGGTGACGCCACCGAGGTTCAGCCCCGAGCCCAGGATCTTGAGTTGCACATCGTCGTTCCAAGTCGTCGAGCCGGGGGCTCCCAGCACCGCAACCTGACCGAAGCCTGTCGTAGCCAGGCACAGAGTTGCGAGGACGTGTCCGAGAATCGCCGCCGAGATTTTTTTGTTCATGTAGTTGCTCTCCTTGGGACTCAAGCCTACCGGGGATTCCGTATCTGTGTTCGATGGCGCCCAGACCGCGAGCCCAGAGACCTCCCGACGCCTCGACTAGCTCCACCGCTGATTCAGCCCGCCGCGAATCTTGCCGGCGTTCATGGACAGACCATGTACTCGAGTCCTCCAGTCAGGGTCGAGTTGTTCGGCGCTGGGAGCCCGGGGTCGCGGCCCCACCATTGACAGTCGACGAGCGTGCCCTGGACCTGGAGCGCCGCCAGGGGTGTCCCGCCCAGCGCGCCATGGGCGAAGGCGTTCATGTCGATGGAGTAGACCCCGCTGCAATCGCTGACCGGCAGCGGCGTGCCGCCCGAATTCGTGGGCGTGGAGCGACGGACCGGCGGAACCAGGCACAGGAAGCCGCCCTGGAACGGCGTGCTCGCGCGGCCGTTGATTCCATAGATCAACAGTCCGGGCTTCTGGTTGCGCACGTTGGAACCGCTGACCACGAAACCCGAGGTCGCCGAAGCGCTCGCCGTGCCGCTCGAAGCGATCAGCGGCGCGCAGCCGACCGAGTTGATCTTCGCCGTGCAATAGGTGATCGGCGACCCGCAATCGAAATGTCCGACATAGGACAGGGCATTGGCCAAGAGCTTTCCGCCGTCGGTGCTGCTCGCCCAGAAATCGGCTCGCGCATCCGACGAGGGCGGATAGAAATTGAGATCGAGCACACGGCCCGCGAGTCCGTTCCGCTCGGCCGCGAAGATCTGCCCATTGCTCCAATCCGCGAGTAGGCTGGAGTTCGGCGTCAGCGTGCCGATGACGTGGTAGGAGCTGAATCCTCCATTGAAGCTCACCACCGGGCTGCCCGTAAAAAGATGGTGACCCGGCACGTGTCGAGTGCCGAGCGTCAGCCCGGCCGACGTGCTGAACGTACTGCCTGCGATCGAGCCGTATTGCTGCGCTAGCCAGGCACCTTGGATCGGGACGACGCCGCTGGCAAAGGTTGCGACCACCACACCACCACCAGCATCGACGTAATCGTGCAACCGGTCGCCGAGCAGGCTGGCGTTGTTGAAGCCGACGTCGGAGTACACCAGCACGGCGCGGTAGGCCTGGAGCTCGGCCAGCGTCGGTGTTGACAAGTTCGCGTTGACGATCGTGACGCCGCCGAGGTTGAGCCCCGACCCGAGGATCTTGAGCTGCACGTCATCGTTCCAGGTCGTTGACGCTGGAGCGCCCAGGACAGCGACCTGCGCGAAGCTCGGTGTCGCGCAGCACAAGGTTGCCAGCAGGGTTCCGAGGATCGTCACCGACTCGATTTTTGTTCCCATGGCTCGATGCCGCGGCGGTGAAAGTTGGGGAGCGCCGCTGGCTTCTTCACCCTAACCTACACCGCCGAGAGCGGGCGCTCGTCGTGGCCATTCCGGCAGAACGGCCAGGGCCTGATCTTCAGCGGCCAGCTGGCAGCTACGGTCTTGCGGCGCCGATGCACCGGGCCGATGCTGAAGGCCGTGAGCATTCTGATTCACGCCCCTGGTGCTCGCTCCGCACCCCAACGATAGGGACGAATCGCGCGAGACCCTCAACCAAGGAGAAGCCATGGCAAAGAAAAGCAGAGGCGGACGGATGACCGCGGCCAAGAAGCGTGCAGCGAAGCGCCCCGGCGGAAAGGGACCGGTCAA
>Ga0193706_1000907_pt1 | contig 14544 bp, 10 predicted proteins | sample U3c1metaG_FD_160130 | JGI IMG/M metagenome (GOLD analysis project Ga0193706, IMG submission 160130) | Soil microbial communities from a riparian zone of the East river system, Colorado, United States - U3c1 | ecosystem: Environmental > Terrestrial > Soil > Riparian zone | place: USA: East River... | reverse complement strand
GGCTTATCAAAACCATATCCGCGCCTGCTGATGGAGCTATGGTATGCCGTAAAAAGATCAACGGTCTCTTTTTGGAGATATCTTCTCCCGTTCATGGTTCCACCATTCAACAACATTTGCATGATCATTGCCATGTCATAAGCATTGCTGAAAAGCCCGGCGTGGCCTGCCACTCCACCAAACATGGCTGCGCCGGGATCATGTACGTCTCCGCGAAGGGATTGCAAGCGGAAATTTTTTTCCTGTTCTGTAGGCGCTATCCTGTTCAGGGCAAATTGTTCTGCAGGTTTAAAACCGGTTGTTGTCAAACCCATCGGTTTGTAAAATTCTCTTTTTACATATTCATCCAGGGTGAGGCCGCTTATGGCTTCCACCATTTTTCCTAAAAAAATAAAATCATTATCACTGTATATGTATTTGTTTGCCTGGCCAATCGGGCTCTGTAAAATGCGTTTGTAGATCGTATCACGCCAGTCATTACGCATATAAAGATCTTTGGCCACCCTTATGCTGAATGAATCATTTTGTTTTGAAGCGTAATATTTTGGAAAAGGAACGCCATTGGCATCAATGGTCTCGCGGTAAAAAGGAATGTAAGCTACCAAACCTCCCTGGTGGAGTAAGATGTTTTCTATCGTTATGTTTTCTTTGTTGGTTCCTTTTACCCAGGGCAGGTAATCACCGAGTTTTTTTTTAAGTTCTATCTTTCCTTCATCGTATAATTTCATTACAGCAATGGTAGTGGCGCAGATCTTTGTAACAGAGGCCATATCGTAAATGGCTTCTTTATTTACGGGTTCAGCATTATCATACGAGAAACTGCCGTAGGTCTTATAGTAAGCGATCTTACCGTCTTTGGCTACTAATACAACAGCACCGGGGGTTGCACCCTTTGCAATGGCATCTCCCGCAATAGAGTCGATGACGGTAAGTTTTAAAGGATCGAGCTTTAGTTTGGCGGGGTTGACCGGCGATAACGCATTATATACAATGCCTGTTCCGTATTTATAGTTTTCACAAACGGTAACAGGGAGTTTTCCTTTGGCCGGTATCTTTCCCTGTAAAAGATCTATTGCTGTGTTTTGAATGATCTCGTCGTCTTCATAACAGGCAACTAAATTTTTTGCATTGCACCAGTTCTTAATGGCATAAGGATTTCCAAAAACAAAAGTGATGGTATTGCTCTTTTGCTGTAGCTGGCTCACCAGGTCCACAGCATTTTTGCTAAGACCAAAATTATTTGCAGGCACACGATTGTATGCATGAACACCAATAACTACTTTTTTGTATTGCTTTTTTATTGACGCAAGTGTTTCGCTCATCTTTGCCGCATCCTGCTTATAATCGAAATAGAAAACGTCTGCATTGTAATCCATGCGCATGCGCTTTGCAAAAGCATTGTCACTGTTCATGCCGATACTTACATAAGCCACTTCTGTTTTTTCTTTTGTTACCGCAGGCATGGGGAAGAAGCCGGCATCCGTTTTTTTCAAAACGGTCAAAGCATTCTCTGCAATAAGCTTTCGCATAAAAGGGATCTTGCTGTTCAGGTCATTGGTAAGGTTATTGGTGTTAATGGGTTGTAGCCTTGCGAGGCCATATTGATATTTAGCCATCAATACTTTTTTGCAATGCTTTTCAATATCGACCCAGGTGATCAGGTTATTTTGGATCGCCTCTTTTATTTTCGCGATAGCAAGTGGCACGTCACCTGGTAAACAAAGCATATCGTTTCCGGCAATGATGGATTCCACAGAAGCGCTTCCATCAGGGAAGAATTTTCTTACTCCCTGCATTTCCAAGGCATCAGTAAAACTCAATCCCTGGTAACCCAGTTCGTTCCTTAAAAGATGGGTTACATTATTCTTTGAAAGAGAAGTAGCACGGTTGGCGCTGGTGTCGATCGAAGGGATATATAAATGAGCAATCATCACACTGCCAACACCCGCTTTAAATATTTGGCGGAACGGATACAACTCAAGTGCTTCGAGCTCCGGCCTTGATTTTTTGATGAGCGGCAGGTCGAAATGAGAATCCACGGCTACATCACCATGACCGGGAAAATGTTTGGCACAGGCCATCACCCCATTGTCCTGCATGCCTTTCATGTATTGAATACCAAAAGATGCAACCTTGTATTTATCTTCTCCAAAACTCCGGTCGTTGATAACGGGGTTATCAGGATTATTATTCACATCAACAACAGGTGCAAAATTCACCTGTATACCGATCCTTTTGCATTGCTCGGCAACAACTTTACCATACTGGTAAGCAATGTTGGAATCCTGTACGGCACCCAGCATCATTTGTTTGGGTAATGGAAGCACACTGTCGGTCATGCGCATACCAACACCCCATTCTGCATCAATGGTTACTAAAAGCGGGGTTTTTGCCATAGCCTGCAAACGGTTCAGGATATTTGCCTGTTTTACCGGGCTTCCCTGGAAAACACAGATACTCCCGATATTATATTGTTTGATCAGTTCTGCTACGGTGCTGTCGAAAAATGTCACCGTTCTGCCCGGGCCAATGGTTGATAGCCTTACTACCATCAGCTGTGCGATCTGCTCATCGGGGCTTAAGGTCTTAAAAACACTGTCCGTCCATACGGTTGCCCTGTTCTGTGAAAAGCCATGAAGGGTAATAAAAAGGAATAATATTAGCTGGATCTTTCGCATGCGTTTCTAATAATTTTATAGTGGAAAGGATGTGTTATTTTTGAGGTTCTAAATTACAGGATTTTGCCCGATATCATTCAATTATTACCCGATAACATAGCCAACCAGATAGCAGCCGGTGAAGTTATACAACGCCCGGCCAGTGCGGTAAAAGAGCTTTTGGAAAATGCCGTGGATGCCGGTGCAGATGAAATTAAACTTTTCGTTAACGACGCCGGTAAAGCCCTGGTACAGGTTATCGACAATGGAAAGGGCATGAGTGAGACCGATGCAAGGATGGCTTTTGAAAGGCATGCTACTTCTAAAATAAAAAATATTGAGGACCTTTTCCGCATCAGGACAATGGGTTTCCGCGGCGAGGCATTGGCAAGTATTGCAGCCGTGGGGCAGGTTGAGTTAAAGACAAAAAGAGCCGGGGATGAAGCGGGTGTTTATATTGAGATAGAGAATAGTTTGGTAATAAAACAGGAACCCATTGCGGTGCCCGGCGGAACGAGTATTGCGATGAAGAACCTTTTTTTCAATGTTCCTGCAAGGCGGAATTTTTTAAAAAGCAATGCTGCCGAGTTAAGGCATATTGTTGATGAATTCATCCGGGTGGCGATGTCGTTCCCGGAGATATTCTTTTCATTTACGAGCAACGGGCAGGAAGTTTTCCATTTGGAAAAAGGAACAATGAAGCAACGAATTGTGCAGGTGCTGGGAAATAATTATGCTGCCAAACTGGTGCCCGTGCAGGAGCAGACGGATTACATGAACATCTATGGCTTTGTTGGAAAGCCGGAAACGGCCAAGAAGACCCGTGGTGACCAGTATTTTTTTGTGAATAACCGTTTCATTAAAAGCGCCTATCTCAATCACGCGGTGATGAACGCCTTTAACGAAATGATACCGAAGGATAGTTTCCCGATGTACACTTTATTCATCGACCTGGATCCATCGCAGCTTGACATCAATGTTCATCCTACCAAGCAGGAAATAAAATTCGAGGATGAAAAGATTGTCTACGCCTTTGTGCAGAGTGCTATTAAACATGCACTCGCACAGTTCAGCATTACGCCTACATTGGATTTTGAACTTGACCCGTCTATACAAACCCTGGATGCTGTATCGAAACCATTTACAGAAGAGAACAAAAGCTCGGCTTCTTCCTCTTCTTTATATAATACGTTTACGAAAAAGAACCAGTCGCACTTTATTGAAAGCAAAAGCGAGTTGAAGCACTGGAAGGATTTTTACGAAAAAGAACAGCCGCAAGCAGATAGCCATAAGCCACAAGTGGAAGTTCATGGTTTTGTGGCTACAAACAACAAACCACAAACTGATAACCTGTTACAACTGCATAATAGTTTTATCGTTGTGCAAACCAACAGGGGCTATTATTTGGTTCACCAGCAAAATGCACATGAACGCATCTTATATGAGCGTTTTAGTATTGCCATTGATGGCAAACCCATTGCCACGCAACAAAGCCTGTTCCCTGCAACCATGGAACTGGCAGCTGCAGACGCGGTGTTGCTGAACGAGTTATTGCCCGACCTCAATCATTTGGGTTACACATTGGAACCCTTTGGCAATAATACTTTTGTTATACAGGGCACGCCTGCAGATGTTGACCAGGGCAATGAGAGAACAGCCATTGAAAAAATGCTGGAGCAATATAAACACTTTAGCAATGACCTCAAGTTCAGTAAAAGAGAAAAGTTGTTACGCTCACTGGCATTGCAACAGTCTGTTAAAGCAGGTACCTCATTAACCGAAAGGGAAATGAAGATAGTGATCGAAGAACTGTTCAACTGCACGGTACCCAATACTACGGCAAATGGTAAACCCACATACCTGGAATTTAAAAAAGATGAACTGGATAAATTATTTGGCAGATAAAAAAAGCCTGCAACATTTCTGTTACAGGCCGTGCTTTAAATAACCCCCAATATTACAATTTTTGAAACCTGGCATAGCAGGTATTGTTTCCATAGATCAATTTGATATTATATGAACCTGCGGGAAGGCCGTTAAGTTCAATACTAACTAAATTAATACCTGTGTTTCCCTGCTGGTGTTTTTCCTTCACTAATACGTTTGTGCTGTTGTAAACAAAAGCATGGATCATTTCCGGGTTTTGCAATGACACATTTACATTGACAAGGCTGGTTGCAGGATTTGGAAATGCCTGGAGCTCACAAACATTTGCTACCTGTGATATGTAGATGATACTGCAATATTCCCTCACACATCCGCCTAAAGTAACTGCTCTTAAACATACCCTGTAATAGCCCGTATCCTGGAATAACCAGGTGGGATTGTTCTGGTGCAATACTATCCCCGTTGTTCCTGAAGCAACCGGTAACCTTGTGATCGTCCAGGTCTGGTCGATCAGGGGAATATTTGAAATGGCATTGAAGTGTATCTTATTCGGCACCTGGGGATCTGCCTGGTATGAAAAGCTCACCTGTGCATTAGTGCAATTGTATTGTTGCGGCACTATTACTTGTTTGCAGGTGGTAGATGCACAGGTAGCACTGCGCCATACGGTTAAACATGCAGTGTATGTGCCGGGCTGTGTGTAGTGATGTGTTGTGATCATATCATGACTTCCTGTTCCGTCACCGAATGTCCAGGTATATTGTACGCCGGGACTTTGGAAGGCCGGTACGAAGGTAAAAGCCTCGCTGTTGGCCGCTGTGCTTGATATACTAAAGTTGCTTTGATTATTACAAGGCGGCATTGGCGAAGGCACGGTTACAGAATCGCAGGTATATCTTATGCAGGTGTTATTGAGCTGAACCTTCAGACAAACATAATACCTGCCGGGCTGTGCATATTCATGAACCGCATTCCATGATGTGGCCGTTGTTCCATCACCAAAATACCAGGTAGCAATAGCCGCTGCGGTAGGTGTTATGGAAAGGTTGGTGAAATAAACTTTCTTATGATTCAAAGAATCCAGTCTCCAGGTAAATGCCGGCTGAAAGTTACAAGGCTGCTGAACAGGGGTCGTTTTACATATTTCTTTCACGCAAAGTACAGGACTTGCATTGATGTTCTTCTTTACCCTCAGGCAAACGGTATAGTTACCGGCCTGTGTATAATTATGTGTAGGGTTTGCTACATTGGGATCTCCCTGTAAACCGCTTACCGAAGTTCCGTCACCAAATGTCCAGCGAACTGAGTCCGTAGGGTGCATTGGCGTACTCAGATTTGTGAACTTGATCCTTAGCGGGTGTGCCGTATCAGGTTGCGAGCTGAAATTAACCACGAGGTTACATGGCGTAGTTACAACAATTGTTTTACAGATCTCTCTTACACATGGCGCTGTTCCTGAATTGGTATTCTTCTTCACCCTTAAGCAAACCGTATAAGTACCGGGTACATTATAAGTATGTACAGGGTTTATGGCCGTTGAAGAAGAGCCATCACCAAATGTCCACTTAATGGAATCTGTAGTATGTAACGGCGTACTTAAATTAATGAATTCGATCGTTAAAGGGTTTGCGGTTGTTGCATGCCAGTTAAAATCTACCACCAGGTTACATGGCGGAGGAATGGTTATGGTTTTACAGATCTCCCTTACGCATGGAGCTGATCCGTTATTATTTTTCTGTACCCTTAAGCAAACAGTATAAGTACCCGGCGCAGTATAGGTATGAACCGGGTTTGCTGCGTTGGAAAAAGTTCCGTCACCAAATGTCCATTTAATGGAGTCTGCCGGATGTAAGGGTACACTTAAATTGGTGAATGCTATTGTTAATGGATTCGTAGTTGTTGATTGCCAGCTGAAATTAGCCACGAGGTTGCAGGGTGCTTGTACAACTACGGTTTTGCAGATGTATTTTATGCAGGGAGCAACAGTGGGGCTGATCATCTTTTTTACGATGAGGCAAACATTATAAGCGCCTGCGTTTGCATAAGTATGTACCGGGTTAACATCATGTGATATTGTGTTATCACCAAATTGCCAGGTTATAGAATCTCCCGGCGATAAGGGAACACTTAAATTCTGAAAAGCGATCGTCAAAGGATTTGCTGCTGTACTTGTCCAGCTAAAATTTACCTGCAGGTTACAATCGGCAGTGATCGTTACCATTTTGGTAAAAGAAACAACGCAAATCTGTGCGCCGATAGATGATATCCTTGACAGTGTATGCACAACAGGGTAAGTTCCCGGCAGTAAATAATTATGTGTAGGTGAAACCAGGTTACTAACCGGGCTGCCATCACCAAAGTTCCAGGCGTGATGTACAAGTGGTAAACCTTCTGTGATGACAGGATTAAATTTTACATTTGAATTATTCAGGTATTGAACAGCGAATTCAGGATTACAATTTGTTCCGGGTTGTGCTGTGGCTTTGAAAGAAAATGTAATAATTGCAAGCCATAAGAGGGTAAAAATTCTTTTCATAACAAACAATTTTGGTTTGGGTATGTGGTTCTCCTTTCAGTTATAATAGAGATACGAGGGGGGAGTGATCTGTTGCCTGAACTATAAAAATATTAATATTTTTCGCGGATTCCTACAAGGAATTTCTCTACCGCTTTTCTTACAGGAGTGGCGCCTGTTTGGTAATTACTGGCTAACACAGAGAAAACCAGCAGTTTGCCTTTTTTGGTAACTAAAAAACCACTTAGTGCACAATTATTGCTTAGGGTGCCGGTCTTTGCATAGATAAAGCCCGCTTCGTTCTTATAATAAGAAAATAAGGTGCCGGTGCCGCCCGTTGGTAAGATGTTCTTTAACCTGTCCCATCCAAATTCATTCTTCATTTTATTAAGGATGTACACAAAGGATTGGGGCGTAAATAAATTGTAACGGCTGAGCCCGCTGCCATCCACCCATCTCGGCCTTTGCGGTATATCTTTCAGGTCAGCTCTTAAAATGGTATCAATTATTTTTTCATCATTCATATAGCCCAGCTTTTCATTGCTTGCCATCAACAGGGTCTGTTCAGCATAAAAATTATCACTTCGGTGCATCATAGGTTTGAAGAGAGAGTCTGAAGGCTGGGAACGAATAATAGAACCATTAGGCAAACTGCGGCTTGTTTGTCCTGATGTGAAAAAAAACAGGTCGTCTACCTTAAGCGTATCTTTTAAAAGATCGGCTACGAATTCCGGATCCCCATGAAATGGCATTGATCTTTTTGTGAAGGCGGCATTCGCATCTTTAATGTAATAGTTATTGTTCCCGTATGCTCTTTCAATATTGAAATGGTTAGATTGAACAGCCATGGTCTCAGGGTTGAATTTAACAGGGCTTTCGTAACGTTCATTTGACAACAGGTTAATAAATTCTGCCAGCGGTTCTATTGTATTGTTCTTTAGGGAAAAACTAACGAGATTACCATAGACAGGAAATGATGACCTTTCAGCCATATAAGATTCCGTGTAATCATTCCATGCCCATCCATTTCCTAAAGCATCGGAGGCCCAGGCGTTATTATTTATAGAAATACTTTTAGCGTTCTTTAAATAGTTCAATAATGGCTGGAACCGAAATTCGCTGTTTAGGAAAGTGGGATCGCCGGATGGATGGATCGTTATTTTGTCTTTAATTAACTCGACCCTCGCCGCTACCAGGCTATCTCCCAAATATTTCATCCCCGCATACAGCGTAAACAATTTGGTATTGCTTGCCGGCACAAAGTATTTTGTTGCGTTATGATTGTACCAGTAGGTATTTGTTGCCGGTTCATAAATGCTGATGCCGATATGGCCGGAACGGATCGCGGAGTCATTTAATAAGATATTGCCTGCTTGTTTGGAGATCTTTTTTGAAACGGAGCAGGAAGCAAAAATGAATAATGAACAAGGAACAAGGAACAAGGAATAATGAAGTTTCATCGCTGGTATTATTTCATTTTCAAATCTTCAAATTGCCACATCTTCAAATCAATTCCGTTCCTGCGCCCTCAGCCAGCGCTCCGGTATCTCGTTATGGCTGGCGTGTACATAATCATTATAACTGCAGGCAATGAATTTGCTATCGGGTAATTGCATCCACCAGCGGCCTGTCTTCTTGCTTTGTAAAAAAACTGCTTCTACTTCGGTGAAGCGGGTATGGTATTCATTGAAGCTATGCCGGTCATCCATTGCAGCTTCATGCTTGCTCCTGCTTTTGCCGTCAATAAAGTACCAAAGCATCTGGGCGATCTGCCTGGCGCTGAGGTCATGCATATCCTGGTGGGGGAGGTAGCCATAGATGCCGAAACTATTAATGTTATTGCTCATACCGGCATACCTGGCGAGTGTACAGGCTTCTTCACCGGAAAAACCGTTAGGGCTTTGCCTGCTGGCGGGTGAATCACTGTATTTGATGGCGCTGATATCAAAACTTAGTAAATGGGTATTGCGTAAAACGGGTTCCATTTCTTCCATGCTTTCTTTAGATGCGCCCACACGGAAGCAATCGAAATGAAGCTTGTTCATGGTTTCCAGCATACGGGGGTGTACAAAATAGCTTTGAAAGCCAATATGGTTATAATGCTTTACCAGGTTGGGTTCACTGGTTAACAGTTCCAACAAAAAATTCTCGCTTCGTAAAGAACTTTCTCCCTTCAGGTCGATCGTTGCATCAATGCAGGTGGCTTCCACAACCTGCTGCAGTTCTTTATAGGCATAATACTGTGCCAGGGTAATATCATGTGATCCGCCCAGCAGCACCACCGTTTTTTTCATCCTGAACAATTCCGCCAGCACGGTTTTTATTGCAGCATAACTATCATTTAAGGAAGCCCCTGTTTTAATATTCCCGATATCGGCAATATGTACATCCGTGTGCCAGTAATGAAGTTTATATAATTGCTTTCGGATGCAGTCAGCGGCATTAACGGAGGAATCAAAGGTCCCGTTCCCCCTGGTTTCTTTTATGCCAACAAAAACAATGTCAGCATCTGTAATATCCGGCATTTCTGTATCATAGCCCATTATATGTTTGGCCATTTGTCCATCCGTATATCCATTATCTTCACTTATCTCGTGAAGGGAAATGGGTTCCAAAAAATCGTGCAGGTCGTACATTCAAAAAATTTGAACAAACCTAATTTAATAATTTCAGATTGTTGATCTGCGGCCATAAAAATTGAACAAAATGTTGTATTTTTTCACATAGGTAAATAATTAACTTCGCTATATAATTTAAACAAGGCATGAGTAAACAGGAAGTATTAAGTGACGTAGTAATAAAATTTGCAGGTGACAGCGGTGATGGCATGCAGCTTACCGGAAGCCAGTTCACCAACAATACCGCGATGCTGGGCATTGACCTGGCAACCTTTCCCGATTTCCCGGCGGAGATAAGGGCCCCGATAGGTACACTTCCCGGTGTGAGTGGATACCAGCTAAGGTTTTCATCCGACCGGATATTTACGCCGGGTGATGCCTGTGATGTTTTGGTAGCCATGAATGCGGCTGCATTAAAAACCAACCTGCAGGGACTGAAGCCCGGCGGCAGGATCATTGCCAACGAGGCTGGGTTTGATGCAAAGAACCTGCGGCTTGCCAATTATCCTGAAGGTGTTAACCCACTGGAAGATGAAAGCCTGGGTAACTATGAAGTGATCAGGATGGACGTTACCAAGATGACCAGGGAAGCATTGAAAGATATTACGATGGGTGTAAAAGAAAAGGACCGTGCGAAGAATATGTTCGTGCTCGGGTTTTTATACTGGATGTATAACCGTGATATGGAAAGTACCATTGGTTTCATCAAAGAAAAATTTGGTAAGAAGCCGGAGATATTTGAAAGTAATGTAAGGGCATTGCAGGCCGGTTATAATTATGGCGATACCACGGAAACCTTTACAACAAGGTATAAGGTTGAAAAAGCCAAGATGGATCCGGGTACGTACCGGTCTGTTATGGGTAACCAGGCTGTTTCCTATGGCCTGATCGCAGCTTCGCAAAAAAGCGGGTTGCAATTGTTTTTAGGCAGCTATCCCATTACACCTGCAAGTGATATTCTTCATGAATTAAGCAGGTATAAATCTTTTGGTATTAAAACCTTCCAGGCAGAGGATGAGATCGCTGCCATTACATCGGCCATTGGTGCCAGTTATGGTGGAAGCCTTGGTGTAACTACCAGCAGTGGCCCGGGTATCGCTTTAAAAGGTGAAGCCATGGGCCTTGCAGTCATGCTGGAAATCCCTTTGATAATAATAAACATTCAAAGGGGCGGAATGGCGAATGCCCCATGCCGATCGTTTCAGCATCAACGCCGAGCGATTGTTTCAGCGCAGTATATGAAGCCGTAAGGATTTCTGTGCAGCATATGACACCTGTTATTTTTTTAAGTGACGGATATATTGCCAATGGTGCAGAGCCATGGAAGTTCCCGGTATCTGCCGACCTTCCCGAAATAAAAGTGGAATTCGCTTCACAGAACTTTGCTGCCAATATGGATGATGCGGGGAAATTCCAGCCTTATAAGCGTGATGAAAAATTAGTCCGCCCCTGGGCAATACCCGGAACGAAGGGATTGGAGCATCGTGTTGGGGGATTGGAAAAACAGGATGTTACGGGTAATATCAGTTATGAACCCGATAATCACCAGCACATGGTAAAGACCAGGCAGGCCAAGGTTGACTTGATCGCCAATTATATTCCGGAGCAGCATTTAGACAGTGGTCCAAAGAATGGAAAAGTATTGGTGCTGGGTTGGGGGAGTACCTACGGCGCCATAAAAAGCGCCTGCAGTGAATTGCAAAAAGAAGGTCTTTCTGTATCTCATGCACATCTTCGCTATATCCGCCCCTTCCCTAAAAATTTAGGCGACATCCTGAAAAATTTCGAAAATGTTTTAATTCCTGAAATTAATAACGGTCAATTGATAAGGATCATCCGTGATGTTTATTTTGTAGATGCAAAAGGATACAATAAGATCATGGGCATACCCATCACAAAAGGAGAACTGGTGACGGAAATAAAAAAATTGTTGTAGCAAAAATAATATAAAGACTTCTTTATAAAATCCCAATGCGTTATTGGATCGGGGAAATAAAAAGACGTTTATTGAATATGGGCAACAATGCCTGGTTTGTAAAGTATACAGGGGCCACTACAAAACAGCCGATACAAAAAAAGGAAATGTGCTATTGCTGCGCCAGGCTATTTCTTTATTCTTTCCCTTCCGAAAAGCAATCCAACTTTAATGTTGAAAGTAAAATAGGCGTCATTATTTTTAGGGTTACCACGCTGGTCACCTTCGTTAAGGATATAACCAGGATCAAGGTCTTTTTGACGGGCATATAATTCTGTTGCGGTAGTTGCTTTTGCCAAAGTAAAGTTGTCAAAAAAGGCCTGAGGGTTGATATAATCAGTGCTTACGTCATCAAGATAGTCTGTGGATAAGATCCTGTAATTGAATTCACCCCTTATATTTAATTTGGAGGTGAGCTCGTATTTTACACCAAGGCCAACCGGTATACTCATCTGGCTTAATTTATACGGTTTGCGATCGGGATATTCCGGAAATCCCTGTCCTTCTGTTTTCAGGGGCTCAAGGTCCACCCATTTGCCTCTTAAATTAGCCTGGGGTTTAAAAGAAAAGAACCCAACGCCGGCAAGAAGATAAGGAGAAAACCTTGGTGGTTCTCTTTCATCCTCGTATTTGAAAATGAGATATAGCGGGTGAATTTCTGTAGCCACCATAAATTCTGTGATATTGCTTCTGAAACTAAGATTTCTTTCATACCTGCCCGAAGTAGTAGCCTTAACTTTTTTCAGAACAGCGTCATCGGCTTTTACCGTGCCAAAGGTCGCTTCCACCCTTAGCGCTATGGCATTTTTATAAATGGCGCTCAGGAAAATACTTCCGGCAAGCTGCGACTTACCCATGTTAAGATCCTTGATGAATTTTTTGCCTATGCCCTTACGGCCACCCAGGTCGGTTAAACAGTTCATAAAGCCCACTGAAGCCCCGAGCTCATACATTATCGGGCTATCATAATAATTGTTGTCGTAAAAGTAGTACTGTGCAGCAGCTTTCTCAATAGGGGTAGTAAGCAATAATGCTATGCTTACAGCAGTTAGTAGTTGTTTCATGTAATAAAATATCCTTTTTTAAATGATCTTGGCTGGGGTTTCAAAAGGACGGGCTATGGTGCAAATAAAACGATTATTCCTCAATTATGATTCAAGTTTCCGTTTTTTTGTTCACATATACTGAAATACGTTCTGTTTCTTGTTATGCCCGGGAACATCCTGTTAGCACAGCCAGAAGAGTTATTAAAATTAAATATCAACTTTTCTTTTAAGATGGTAAAATTTGCAGATGCTTTTTAATCCACATTCACTGCATCGGGGGTTACGGGCAATGCAAATATACCTGCCATGCAGGATGAGCCAGTGGTGGGCCAAATGAACGTATTGCCCGGGTAGATTTTTTATCAATTGTTTTTCGGCTGCCAGTGGGGTTTTGGCATTTGTGGTCAGTCCTATTCTTGCGCTCACCCTGAAGACATGGGTATCCACGGCCATATTGGGCTGACTATCTATTACCGAGGTTATTACATTTGCTGTCTTTCTTCCCACACCCGGCAATTGAACCAATTCATCAACTGTCATTGGTACCTCACCCCCGAATTTATATACAAGCATTTTTGCCATACCGATCAGGTGTTTTGTTTTATTGTTGGGGTATGAGATGCTTTTGACCAGGTTGAACAGGTCTTCCGTTTCGGCTTTGCTCAAGGAAACGGCATCTGGGTATCTTTCAAAAATGAGCGGGGTGGTCAGGTTAACTCTTTTGTCTGTGCATTGGGCCGAAAGTATAACAGCTACCAGCAATTGAAAAGGGCTATCATAGATCAATTCTGTTTCTGCACCGGGGGCGTGTTGTAAAAAGTATTCAATTAAAAATTGGTAACGCTCTTTTTGGGTCATAAAAAAATCCGCCGGTTGGCGGATAAAATTACGTTAAAAGCTTTGTGAATTAAGCCTGGGGCGTAAGTTCGTTAACTGCTTTTTCAGCATAGTTCAATATGTTATCTATTGTTTGCTGGCTCGGCGACATTTTAAGTGCTTCCAGCCTTTTTTGGGCTGAAGTTATCACTTCAAATTTTTCACGAAGGCTCCAATCAGTTTCCAAAGCAGCCTTTATTTCGGCAGTTTGTGCTGGGGAAGTTTCTTTGTACAAATACAATAGCAGATCTTCCGGGGTAAAATTGTGCATAGACAAGTTAAGTTGCTTGTGAGTTAAAAAATTAAATATCCATTATCCAATTACTTAAACGGGGGTAAATAAGGAATATTGCTTTTAAAGCCAATTTATTTGTCTTCCCGGGCAGGGTTTATGATAAAAAGGTCCTCATTATCTTTTTTCATCATATATTTTTCCCTTGCATATTTTTCAATGCTTTGGGCATTATTCTTTAATAAATCCAATTCCTTGTGGGAATCGGTGATCAACTCATCTAAATGCCGCTCACTGCTTTGCAATTCATTGAGCCTGGATCCTCTTTCAAAACCCGAGGGAATGTCTTTTGGATCAAAGAAAAACATCCATACCACGAAAAAACCGCCTGCGAGCAGGTACTTATTTTTTAACCAGGTTGGAATATGGGTTAGAAATTTCATGTGGTTAACGCTTACTTTCCAAATTTAATCTTTCCTTTTGGATATATACCACTCTCTCCCAAAATTTCTTCAATACGGATGAGCTGGTTATATTTAGCCATCCGGTCAGTCCGGGAAGCAGAGCCGGTTTTGATCTGCCCGCAATTCAGCGCAACAGCCAAATCTGCTATGGTGGTGTCTTCTGTTTCACCGCTCCTGTGGCTCATTATGGTATTAAAGCCATTATTCTGCGCCATGCTTACGGCATTCATTGTCTCTGTTATTGTTCCTATCTGGTTTACCTTAACCAATAATC
>Ga0193706_1000906_pt1 | contig 14554 bp, 8 predicted proteins | sample U3c1metaG_FD_160130 | JGI IMG/M metagenome (GOLD analysis project Ga0193706, IMG submission 160130) | Soil microbial communities from a riparian zone of the East river system, Colorado, United States - U3c1 | ecosystem: Environmental > Terrestrial > Soil > Riparian zone | place: USA: East River... | reverse complement strand
CCGCGCACGAAGACGGCACGATCGCCGACGACCAGCACCGGAGGTTCATCTGCAGTGACATGGTCGAGCGCGGAGGCGTTCTGAGGCTCGGATACGACCACAGGTTGCGCGCGAGTCACGCAGCCAGCAGGGACAAGTGCGACTGCTGCGAGCACGGTAGGCGGGGCAAATGAGGGCCTGTTCATGACTCCGCTTATCTCCCGAGGACCAAGCGCCACGGCGATCCCGTAGATTCTGCGCCAGAGAAGCAGGAAAGAGCAGGGCGCGGATGCCTTCAGGGAGTTCGCCGGCTACATCACGGGCGAGTGACCTCCCATCAATGAGGACGCGGGAAACCTTCCCGCCGGCCTTCTCGGCTCTCGACTGGACCGCGGCGCTTCCGTCCGTTCCACTGCTCGGCCCATGCAAGCCCTCGCGGAGGATCTTCAGCGCACGGTCGAAGCCGCGGCGGCTCGGCTGCTCGAATTCGACGAAGCACGAGCCAGCGCGCCGCGCGCTCCGGGAAAATGGAGTCCGAAGCAGGTGATCGGGCATCTCGTCGATTCGGCGTGCAACAACCACCGCCGTTTCGTGCTCGCGCGGGCGCAGAAGGATCTGGTCTTTCCAGGCTATGACCAGGACGCGTGGGCGGCGGCCCAGGCTTATGAGCGAGCGGACTGGCCCGACTTGGTCGAGCTCTGGCGCCTTTACAACCTTCACATCGCGCGCGTCATGGGCGAAACGCCGACCGAAATCGCTCGCGAAGAACGCTGGCCGCACTCACTCGATCAGATTGCGTGGAGGACCGTTCCCGTCGATCAACCGGCAACGCTCGCCTACATGATGCGCGATTACGTCGGCCACCTTCGCCATCACCTGGCTCAGGCCTTGACGCCGCCGCGGGATTGAGACGCGCTGTCGCAAGGTCCATGATCCGCCTTCGCGCGAGGTCCCCATGAGCGAATCCCTACAGACGTATGCGAACCACAGGCTGATGCTCAAGCCTCACTACCTGGTCGCCGGACTGGCGTTCGGCGGGGCGGTGTGCCTGTCGGTCTATCAGCTCGTGCGCGAGCCTTCGTTGTCGGCGGCAATCTTCGTGCTGCTGTCGAGCGGAGCGAGCCTCTTGTGGTTCAGCGTGCGCATGGCCGATTTGCGGCTGCAGGATCGATTGATCCGCGCCGAGATGCGCGCGCGGTTGGAGCGGGTGCTCGGGGCGAGCCGGCGGCTGGACATCGATCGCTTGAGCGTGAAGCAGATGATCGCGCTGCGGTTTGCTTCCGATGCGGAGCTGCCGGGGCTCGTCGTCGAGGTGCTCGGCGGGACGACGATCGAGAGCGACGCGATCAAGCGCAAGGTGCGCGAGTGGCAGGCGGACACGCTGCGCGTCTAGATGGCCGAGGAAGCTGACAAATCCAAGCCGCCGAAGAAGCGGATCGATCCGCGCGCGGCCTGGGCCGAGGCGCGGGCGTTGATTCGCGAATCGCGCGGGCGGCTGTCGCTCGGGCTGGTCCTGCTGCTGATCTCGCGGGTGTGCGGGATGGTGCTGCCGGGTACTTCGAAGATCCTGATCGACCAGGTGATCCCGAATTCCGATCGGGACTTGCTGCTCAAGATCGCGATTGCCGGCGGCGCGGCCACGCTGATCCAGGCGGTGACGGGCTTCGGGTTGTCGCAGATTCTGGGAGTCGCGGCGCAGCGGGTGATCAACGAGATCCGCAAGGACGTGCAGCGCCATGTGCTGCATCTGCCGGTGCGCGCGTTCGACGCGACGCAGACGGGCGTGTTGATCTCGCGGATCATGAACGACGCGGAGGGGATCCGGAACCTCGTGGGCACGGGGCTCGTCCAGCTCGTGGGCGGGTCGATCACGGCGGTGATTGCGATTTCGGTGCTGTTCTGGATCAATTGGAAGCTCACGCTCATCCTGCTGGTGGTGCTCGCGATCTTCGGCGGAGTGCTCGCCTTCGCGTTCAAGAAGCTGCGGCCGATTTTCCGCGAGCGCGGAAAAATCCAGGCGGAGATCACAGGACGCCTGACGCAGACGCTCGGCGGCATTCGCGTGGTCAAGGCTTACACCGCGGAGAAGGCCGAGGAAGCGGTGTTCCGCGGCGGCGTCGAGAATCTCTTCGCCAATGTCCGCAAGACGATGATCGGCGTCTCGGGCGTCACGGCTTTCGGGATTCTCGTGATCGGGCTACTGAGCATGGTGCTGCTGCTCGTCGGCGGCGCGGCGATCATCGACCATCAGATGACGCTGGGCGATTTCGTGCTGTACCTGGTGCTGATCGGGCTCGTGACCGCGCCGGTGATCGAGATCGCTTCGATCGGGACACAGATTACCGAGGCCTTCGCGGGGCTCGACCGCATCCGCGAGATCCGCGGCCAGGCGCGCGAGGACGAGGGTGACGAGAACCTCGCGCATTGTCCGCGCCTGAAGGGCGAAGTCGTGCTCGATCAGGTGAGCTTCGCCTACGAGCCCGGGCGGCCGGTGCTCCACGACATCTCGCTCACGGCGCGCGCGGGCACGACCACGGCGCTGGTCGGCTCGTCGGGGTCGGGCAAGAGCACCTTGATCAGTCTGGTGATGGCCTTCAACCGGCCGCAGTCGGGGCAGATCCGCGTCGACGGGCTCGATCTCGCCACGCTGCGGCTTTCGGAGTACCGCGCCCAGCTCGGCGTGGTCCTGCAGGACAATTTCCTGTTCGACGGAACGGTCGCGGCCAACATCGCCTTCTCGCGGCCGGACGCTCCGCGCGCGGCGATCGAAGCGGCGGCGAAGCAGGCCTACTGCGACGAGTTCGTGCGCGGCTTCGAGCACGGGTACGACACGGTGGTCGGCGAGCGCGGGGTCAAGCTCTCCGGTGGCCAACGCCAGCGCATCGCGATCGCGCGGGCGCTGCTCGCCGATCCGCGGATCCTGATCCTCGACGAGGCGACGTCGAGCCTGGACAGCGAGAGCGAGTCGGTGATCCAGAAGAGCCTGGCCGAGCTGCGCCAGAGTCGGACGACGTTCGTGATCGCCCACAGGCTTTCCACGATCCGGGCGGCGGATCAGATCCTGGTCATCGAGGCGGGTCGGATCATCGAGCGCGGGACTCATGCCTCGCTGTACGCCCTCGGCGGTCGTTACCGCGAGCTGCACGATCGACAACACAAGCTCGAGCTCGAGCGCTACGCCAACCCGGGCGAGGAGCCCAAGCTGCCGGTCACCACGTCGACGTAGCGCTCGGCCTACCGAGTTTTCGCGGCAGCAGGGACCCGGCTCGGTGACTCCGCGTAGCGGGTTCGAGGCTTCTGCGTAGCTTGTCCGCGCGCAATCCGCGGACTTCGATCGACGAGCCTCTTGCGGTGTTCTTTTTGCTGAGCCGGGTCTACGGAGACGCACAGGTTCGGCCGTGACGAGCAAGCAGCTGGAAAGACCGCGCACCTTGACCCCCGAGGTGGCGCCGACGGGGAAGAAGTCCAGGCGTTGGCGGCGCGTGGGGATCGTCGTCGCCGTGCTCGCCATTGTCCTGACCGGCGCGCGGCTCGCCCTGCCTTCCTTCGTGCGCGACTACGTGAACCGGACTCTCGATCAGAACCAGCAGTACGACGGCTTGATCGGCGACGTCAGCCTGCATCTGTGGCGCGGCGCCTATTCGATCGATGACATCCGGCTGGTCAAGACCACCGGCAGCGTGCCCGTTCCATTCTTTTCGGCCGAGCGCCTCGACCTCGCGATCGACACGCGCGCCCTGCTCGAGGGCCGCTTCGTTGGTCGGATCGTGATGCAGGCTCCCGAGCTCAATTTCGTCGACGCCGACGACCAGTCGGGCACCCAGACCGGCGCTGGCGGCCCCTGGCTCCTGATCCTGCGCGACCTGTTCCCCTTCGAGATCAACGCGACGGAAATCCACGAAGGCAAGGTCCACTTCCGCGCCTTCCAGCGCGATCCGCCGGTGGACGTCTATTTGAGCAGCCTCGAAGGCTCGATCGAGAACCTGACCAACATCCACGACGACGTCACGCCGATGTTCTCGACCGTCAGCGCGAAGGGCCTGGCGATGGATCACGCGCGCTTCGAGTACGAAATGAAGCTCGACCCCTTCTCCTACCGGCCGACGTTCCAGATCGCGCTGCGTCTGCTCGGACTCGACGTCACGAAGACCAACGATCTGGCGCGCGCTTACGGGAAATTCGACTTCGAGCACGGCTGGTTCGATCTGGTCGTCGAGCTCAACGTGAGGGAGGGCGTCATGGAGGGCTACGTGAAGCCGCTGTTCCGCGACCTGAGCGTCTTCGACCTCGACAAGGACGCTCACAGGAACGTGCTGTTGACCTTCTGGGAAGCCCTGGTCGGCGTGGCCTCGGAGCTTTTTAAGAATCAGCCACGCGATCAGGTGGCGACGGTGATCCCGATGCGCGGCTACCTCGAGGCTCCGAACGCCGACCTGCTGACGGCCGTGGCCAACATCCTGCGCAACGCCTTCGTCCGCGCCTACCTGCCGAGCCTCCAGGGGACAGCGTCCGAGATCAATGGCATGCGATTCGAACCCGGCTCGATCACGGACCCCCGAACGACGAAATGAGAAGGAAGACCATGGAAACGATGCACCGTCCCCGCGCGTCCGCTTTCGCCTTGAGCCTGGTCCTGCTCGCCGGCTGCGCCAGCGGCGACAAGCCGGCCAACAAAGATGACAGTTTCAGCACGTCCGGCAGCCGGGAGGCTGACCAGCGCGCGGAGCAGCGCATCAGCAAGGACCAGCAGCTGCGCGGCGAAGGCGAAAACGACAAGTCGAAGGTCAAGCAGACCCTTTATGTGCGTCTGGGCTCCGAAGCCGGCGTCGAGCGCATCGTCGCCGACTTCGTCGACCGTGTGATCGCCGATCCCCGCACGAACTGGGAGCGCAAGGGCGTGAAGCGCGGCGGCGTCCTCGGCGTCGGTGGGTCCTCCGCCGAATGGAAGCCCACGCCGGAGAACCTGGAGAGTCTGCGCAAGCACCTGGCTCAGTTCATCGCGGTCGCCACCGGCGGACCGACCGAGTACGAGGGAAAGGGCATGGACGCCGTCCACCACGGCATGAAGATCACCAACGCCGAGTTCGACGCCGCGATCGGCGCGCTCAAGGCCTCGCTCGACACGCTGAAGGTCCCGGTCGACGAGCAGAAGGAGCTGCTCGCCGTGTTCGAGTCCACGCGACCCCAGATCGCCGAGAAGCGCTGACTCTCGCCGGGGCCAGGGTCCCCCGATCCGCTTTCCGGGCGCTCAGGAACCCGTCGGAGTGCTCGGCTGGCACGCTCGAATCGGCGGAGACGGCCGCCGGCGCTTGGAATTTGCGGACTTGCCGCGAGCCGAGAGCGAGAGGAGCAGTTAGTCTCAACGAAGCTCTTCCGCTCTACCCCCGGCCAGCCCCCTACGCGCCCATGATCAAGCACGTGCTCCCTTTCGCGGTACTAGCATCCCTTTCCCTTTCCGCCAGCGCTCAGTCCTCCGGGACCGCGAGCGCAGTCCAGGCCTGGCAAGAAGGCCAGGGATCGGCATGGATCACCGAGCTCGATCCCCGCTCGGGTTTCGTGCGCTCGATCTACGGTTGGCACACCGATCCGGGCCAGCACCTCTTCGATGACCACGCAGCCTTGGTCCGCGCTCGCGCGCACGTCGTCGCGACAAGCGCGATGACCGGGATCGATCCCGCCACGCTGCTCGAGGACAGCGCGATGTTCCTGCCGCTTTCGAGCGCGGGCTCGAGCGACAAGTACACCGCCGCATTCCGCCAGGTGGTTCGCGGCCTGCCGGTGATCGCTGGAACGGTCAACGTGCTGATGGACGCCGAGGGCCGCGCGCTCTCGATCGAATCGAACGCGATTCCGAACGTCGCGGTCTCGACTGTGCCGGTCCGCTCCGTGGACAGCGCCACGTCGGAGGCCCTGCGGCTCTTCACGAGCATCGCGGGCAGCCTGGGAACTCTCGACGGCAGCCCGCGGCTGGTCATCGATCGAATCTCTGACGGCGGCTCGATGCGCGCCGTGCTGGCCTGGGAAATCAACGTCTACGGCGATGGCCCGACCGGGATTCCGCGCGGCCTGCGCCTGCGCATCGCGGACCAGAGTCTCTCGCTGATCAGCCAGGAAGAGCTGGTCCACACCTGCGACGTCACCGGCACCGTGTTCACGCGCTTGACGCCCGGAACCCTGCCCGACGTCGCGACGAATCCGACCGTGCAGCTCCCGATGGGTCACGTGCAGATCCTGAGCCCGCAGGGCAATGCGGTCACCGACATCAACGGCAACTTCACTATCGTCGGAGCGACAGCGCCGGTGTCGATCACGGTCAGCTACAACGGGCCGTTCACCACGCCGACGAACGCCGGGGCGCCGGTCTACAACCTGCCCGCGAACCTCGTTTCCCCGACGGGCAACCAGGTCATCATGAACTCGCCCGCCGCGCCGCTGTACACGGCCGAAGCCAATTCGACCTACTGGCTCGGGCGGTTGCGCGACTACATCCGCGCCATCAATCCCGCGGACGCCCACGGCGATATCGATGCCGTGTCGAACATCAACCTCAACCAGACCTGCAACGCGTATTTCACCGGCAACTCGGTCAACTTCTTCCAGGCCGGCGGCGGCTGCGCCAACACGAGCTACTCGAGCGTCGTGGCCCACGAGATGGGGCACTGGCTCAACGTGGTCTACCTGTCGGGCAACGGCGGCGACGGCTTCGGTGAGGGCAACGCCGACAACTGGGCGACCTACCTGACCGACCAGCCGATCGTCGGCGAGCTCTTCTACAACAACGGGGGCTTCATCCGCACCGGGCTCAACAACACCCAGTTCTGCGGCGACCTTGCCGGCGGTTGCCATGGCGAGGTCCACGCGGACGGCGAGGTGCTCATGGGCGCGATGTGGAAGCTGCGCACGCGCCTGAAGACCACGCTCGGGAACAGCGCGGGATCGGCGACGGCCGACCTGCTGTTCAACAGCTGGATGAACGCCTACGACGACACGCAGATCAAGACGATCGTGCGCACGCACTGGCTGACGCTCGACGACAACGACGGATACCTGGGCAATGGAACGCCGCACTTCGGCGACATCAACGGCGGTTTCACGGACCAGGGATTCCCGTCCTACGTCCTGATCCCGGTGCTGCTGACCAACGTGACCCAGCTCACGAACACGACCAACGAGGTCGGACCCTACACGGTGAACGCGCACATCGTGGCCAACCTCGCACCGCCGCTGCAGACGCCCGAGTTCTTCTGGCGCATCAATGGCGGCAGCTTCAGCTCGGTGCCGATGACCGCGCTCGGGAACGACGACTTCACCGCCTCGATTCCCGGACAGATCTCGCCCACGAAGGTCGAGTACTACATCCGCGCCTTCGACTCGCTCGGCGGAGTCGGCTTCGCCCCGCCAGGCGCGCCGGCGACCACGACCCGCTTCCTCGTCGGCGAGGAGCGCGTGTACTACAGCGACAGCTTCGACCTGGCGACCTCGAACTGGACCACGGGCATCGTCAATGGAACGAACGACTGGCAGTTCGCGTCGCCCAACGGCAAGGCCGGTGACCCGATCGGTCCGAAGTCGGGCTCGAAGTGCTGGGGCACCGACCTCGGAAACTCCAGCTTCGACGGCCTCTACTCGGCCAATTCCTCGACCTACCTGGAATCGCCGGCGATCAACCTGCTGAACTGCCCGCACCCGATCCTGCGCTTCCAGCGCTGGCTGACGGTCGAAAGCGCGCTGCACGACCAGGCGCGCGTCAAGGTCAACGGTCAAGTGATCTGGACCAACTCGAATGCGGCCGACCACGCCGACCTGGGCTGGACCGAGTTCGAATTCGACCTGAGCGCGATTGCCAGCGGAACTCCGAACACGAAGATCCGGTTCGAGCTGGTCACTGACGGCGTGGTGCAGAAGGGCGGCTGGAACATCGACGACGTGCAGATCTTCACGGCCTCGGCCGTCGGTCTGAGCTGCGTCGATCCGATTCCGTACTGCACTTCGAAGCTGACTTCGCTGGGCACGACTCCGAGCTTGAACTCGCTGGGTTCCAACAGCGCGACGCTGCAGTCGCTGCGGATCGAGCTGATCGAGGCCTCGCTGTCCAAGCCCGGCATCCTGTTGCGCAGCAGCGCCGGCCAGGCCAGCGTGCCCTTCTCGGGAGGGACGCTGTGCATCCAGCAACCGATCGTTCGCTACGCGACATTCACGACCGACAGCAGCGGAAGCGCGCTGGTGCCGATCACCATCCAGCCCGGGATGATCGGCCAGACCTGGTACTTCCAGGCCTGGTTCCGCGATCCGCCGGCCTCGTTCGGCGTCGGCTTGACCAACGGAGTGCAGATCAAGTTCTGCCCGTGACCGACAGGGCTTGAGAGCCCTTCGCAGCGGAGCCCGGTTCCGACGGAAGGCCGTCGGAGCCGGGCTCCTTGCTTTGATTTATCGCGAAGCAATGCCCTGGCTCGCGCGCAGCAGTTAGGCTCAACCGAGCTCTCCCGCTCAACTCCTGGCCAGCCCCAACGCGCCCATGAACAAGCACGTGCTTCCCTTTGCGGTTCTAGCGTCCCTTTCCCTTTCCGCTTCCGCCCAGTCCACCGCGCCGGCGAGCGCCATCGAAGCCTGGCACGAAGGCCAGGGTTCGGCGTGGGTCACGGAGCTCGATCCGCGCTCCGGATTCGTGAGCTCGATCTACGGTTGGCACACCGATCCGGGCCAGCACCTGTACGACGATCGAGCCGCTCTCGCGCGAGCTCGCGCCCACATCGCTGCGACCCGCGCGATGACCGGAATCGATCCCGCCACGCTGGCCGACGACTATGCGCTGTTCCTGCCGCTGTCGAGCGCGGGAACGAGCGACAAGTACTGCGCGAATTTCCGTCAGTCGGTCGGCGGCTTGCCGGTGATCGCCGGAACGGTCAATGTTTTGATGGACACCGAGGGCCGCGCCCTCTCGATCGACTCGAACGCGATTCCGAACGTCGCGGTGTCGACCACGCCGATCCGCGACGCCGATAGCTCGAGCGCGCAAGCTCTGCGCCTCTTCATGAGCATCGCCAAGTCGGTTGGGACGATCGAAGGTGCTCCGCGGCTGGTCATCGATCGGCTCTCGGATGGCGGCGCGATGCGCGCCGTGCTCGCCTGGGAAGTCGACATCTACGGTGAGGGCGCCAACGGAGTCCCGCGCGGGCTGCGGCTGCGCATCGCGGATTTGGATCTGTCGCTGTCGAGCCAGGAAGAGCTGGTCCACACCTGCGACGTCAGCGGCACCGTGTTCACACAGCTCTCACCCGGCACGCTTCCCGACATCGCGTCGAACCCGCCTGCGCAGCTGCCGATGGGCCACGTGCAGATCCTGAGCCCGCAGGGCAATGCGATCACCGACATCAACGGGAATTTCAACATCGTCGGAGCGACCGCGCCGCTGGCGATCACCGTCAGCTTCAACGGGCCGTTCACCACGCCGTCGAATCAGGCGGCGGCGAACTACGTGCTCCCCGCGAACCTCGCGTCCGCGAGCGGCAACCAGGTGATCATGAACTCGCCCGCCGCGCCCCAGTACACGGCCGAGGCCAACTCGACGTACTGGATCGGCAGGCTGCGCGATTGGACGAGGGCCTTGAACCCGTTGGATGCGACGGCCGACTTCGATGCCTTGTCGAATGTCAATGTCGGCGGGAACTGCAACGCATTCTTCACCGGCAGCTCGGTGGACTTCCTCTCCCCGGGAGGCGGCTGCGTCAACGCGGCCTACTCGAGCGTCGTGGCCCACGAGATGGGGCACTGGCTCAACGTGAAGTACAACTCGCAAAACGGGCCCGACGGATTCGGCGAGGGCAACGCCGACGCCTTCGCGATCTACCTGACGGACCAGCCGATCGTCGCCGAGCTCTTCTACACCAACGGCGGCTTCATCCGCAGCGCGCTCAACACCACCCAGTTCTGCGGCGACCTTTCCCCGGGTTGCCATGGCGGGAACCACGCGAACGGCGAAGTCCTGATGGGCGCGTTGTGGAAACTCCGCGCGCGCTTGAAGACCACGCTCGGGAACAGCGTCGGCGCGTTGACGGCCGACCTGATCTTCAACAGCTGGATGAACGCCTACGACGACCAGCAGATCAAGACCATCGTGCGCACGCACTGGCTGACGCTCGACGACAACGACGGCTACCTGGGCAATGGGACGCCGCACTTCGGTGACATCAACGGGGGATTCGTCGACCAGGGATTCCCGCCCTACGTCCTGACCGCGGTCATCTTGACCAACGTGACCCAGCTCACGAACACGACCAACGAGGTCGGGCCCTATACGGTGAATGCGCACATCGTCGCCAATCTCGCACCGCCGCTGCAGACGCCGGAGTTCTTCTGGCGCATCAATGGCGGCAGCTTCAACACGGTGCCGATGACCGCGCTGGGCAACGACGACTTCACCGCTTCGATTCCCGGCCAGGTCTCGCCGACGAAGATCGAGTACTACATCCGCGCCATCGACTCGCTCGGCGGAGTCGGCTTCGCTCCGCCAGGCGCGCCGGCAACCCTGATCCGTTTCCTCGTCGGCGAAGAGCGCGTCTATTACAGCGACAGCTTCGACCTGGCGAGCTCGAACTGGACCACGGGCGTGGTGAATGGCACCAACGATTGGCAGTTCGCGACACCCAACGGCAAGGCCGGTGACCCGGTCGGTCCGAAGTCGGGCTCGAAGTGCTGGGGCACCGATCTCGGCAACTCCAGCTTCGACGGCCTCTACTCGGCCAATTCCTCGACCTACCTGGAATCGCCGGCGATCAACCTGCTGAGCTGCCCGCATCCGATCCTGCGCTTCCAGCGCTGGCTGACGGTCGAGAGCGCGTTGCACGACCAGGCGCGCGTCGTCGTCAACGGTCAGGTCATCTGGCAGAACTCGAATGTCGCCGACCACGCCGACCTGGGCTGGACCGAGTTCGACTTCGACTTGAGCGCGATTGCCGCAGGGACTCCGAACACGAAGATCCGTTTCGAGCTGGTCACCGACGGCGTGGTGCAGAAGGGCGGCTGGAACATCGACGACGTGCAGATCTTCACGGCCTCGGCGGTCGGTCTGAGCTGCGTCGATCCGATTCCGTACTGCAATGCGAAGCTGACCTCGCTGGGAACTCTCCCGAGCTTGAACTCGCTCGGATCCAACAGCGCGACGCTGCAGTCGCTGCGGATCGAGCTGATCGAAGCCGCGCTGTCCAAGCCCGGCATCCTGTTGCGCAGCACCGCCGGCCAGGCCAGCGTGCCCTTCTCCGGAGGGACGCTGTGCATCCAGACTCCGATCGTGCGCTACGCGACGTTCACGACCGACAGCAGCGGAAGCGCGCTGGTGCCCATCACCATCCAGCCCGGGATGATCGGCCAGACCTGGTACCTCCAGGCCTGGTTCCGCGATCCGCCGGCATCGTTCGGCGTCGGCCTGACGAACGGAGTGCAGATCAAGTTCTGCCCGTGATCGCCTGAGCTAGCACGGGAGCCCGGTTCCGACGCATGGCCGTCGGAACCGGGCTCCTTGCCTTGGTTTGGCGCGAAGCCATGCCCTGGATTGGCCTGCAGCAGTTAGGCTCGATGGTTCCCCCGCCGCTGTTCCCACGGCTCGCCCCCAGCCGCACTCTCCATGATTCAGCACCTGTTCCGCGTCGCCGCCCTTGCTTCCCTGTCCCTGACCGCCCCCGCGCAGACCAGCGCCGATCCGGCGAGCGCCCTGGGAGCCTGGCGGGATGCCCATGGCCCGGCCTGGACGGCGGAGTTCGATCCGCGCACCGGATTCGTGCGCTCGCTCTACGGCGGACACACCGAGGCCAGCGCCCACCTCGTGGACGATCGCGCGGCCTTGAAGCGTGCTCGCGCCCTGATCGCCGTCACGACTTCGCTCTCTGGTATCGATCCGGCGACGCTGGTCGACGAGCGCGCGCTGTTCCTGCCCCTCTCGAACGCCGGCTCGAGCGACAAGTACTGCGCGAGCTTCCGCCAGGTGGTCCGCGGCGTGCCGGTGGTCGCGGGCTCGGTCCAGGTCTTGATGGATCTCGAGGGCCGCGCGCTCTCGATCGACAGCTCCGCGGTGCCCGCCGCGGCCTCGGCGCGCACCACGCCGATTCGCGCCGCGGAGACAGCCGCCAACGAGGCGCTGCGCGTCTTCGCGATCCTGGCCAAGAGCCAGGGCACGCTCAGCGGCGAGGCGCGGCTGGTGCTCGACCAGGTGCATCAGGGCGGCGAGCTACGCGCCGTCCTCGCCTGGGAACTCGACGTCTTCGGAGATGGCGCGAACGGGATTCCGCGCGGCCTGCGTCTGCGCATCGCGGACCAGAGCCTCGCGCTCACCAGCCAGGAAGAATTGGTCCACACCTGCGACGTCAGCGGCACCGTGTTCACGCGCTTGACTCCTGGGACCCTGCCCGACATCGCTTCGAACCCGACCGTGCAGATCGCCCTGCCCCACGTCGAGGTGCAGAGCGCGCAGGGCAATGCGATCACCGACGACAACGGCAATTTCAACATCGTCGGCGCGAGCGCGCCGCTGTCGGTCAGCGTCAGCTTCGACGGCCCCTACACCACGCCGACCAACGCACAGGCCGCGGTCTACGTGCTGCCGGCGATCCTGAACGCCGCGAGCGGCAACCAGCTCGTGATGAACTCCCCCGCCGCGCCCCTGTACACGGCCGAGGCCAATTCGACGTACTGGATCGGGCGGCTGCGCGACTACGTCCGCGCCGTGAATCCCGCGGATGCCACCGCGGATTTCGACGCCCTGTCGAACATCAACCTCGCCCAGACCTGCAACGCCTACTACTCCGGCGGCTCGGTCAACTTCTTCGCCGCGGGCGGCGGATGCGTGAACACGGCGTATTCGACCGTGGTCGCGCACGAGATGGGTCACTGGCTCAACGTGCGCTACTCCTCGGGCAACGGCGGCGACGGATTCGGCGAGGGCAACGCGGACGTGTGGGCGATGTACCTGACCGACCAGCCGGTGGTCGGCGACAACTTCTTCAACGGCGGCGGCATCATCCGCAGCGGGCTGAACAACACGCCCTTCTGCGGTGATCCGTTCGGAGGCTGCCACGGAGAGGTCCACGCGGACGGCGAAGTCCTGATGGGCGCCCTGTGGAAAGTGCGCTCGCGACTGAAGATCGCTCTCGGCGCGAGCGCGGGAGCCGCGGCCAGCGACCTGCTCTTCAACAGCTGGATGAACGCCTACAACGACTCGCAGATCAAGACGATCGTGCGCACCCACTGGCTGGTGCTCGACGACGACGATGGCGACGTCACCAACGGCTCGCCGCACTGGCAGACGATCAACCAGGGTTTCGTCGACCAGGGTTTCCCGAGCTACCAGCTGGCGCCGGTCAGCTTGAGCAGCGTGACCTTGCTTCCGAATACGCTGGACGAGATCGGGCCTTACCTGGTGTCGGTGACGGCCACGGCGAACATCGCACCGCCGCTGTCCCAGCCCGAGCTGCTCTGGCGCGTCGACGGCGGCAGCTTCAACACGCTGCCGATGAGCGCGCTGGGCGGGAACCATTTCCAGGCCGCGATCCCGGGCCAGGTCTCGCCCGCGAAAGTCGAGTACTACCTGCGCGCCAGCGACTCGCTGGGAACCGTCGGTGTCTTCCCTCCCGGCGCGCCGACGAGCCTGCTGCGCTTCCTGGTCGGCGAAGAGCGCGTCTTCTACAGCGAGAGCTTCGACACCATCTCGTCCACCTGGCAGACCGGGACCCTTAGCGGACCCAGCGACTGGCAGTACCAGATCCCCATGGGACAAGGCGGCGATCCGAGCTCGGCCAGCACCGGCTTGAAGTGCTGGGGCACGGACCTCGGCAACAATCCCTTCGACGGCCTGTACTCCGCCAACGCGACTTCGTGGATCGAGTCGCCGCCGATCGACCTCCTGGCTTGCCCGCGGCCGCGGCTGCGCTTCCAGCGCTGGCTCGGCGTCGAGAGCTCGCTCCACGATCATGCGCGCATCCTGGTCAACGGGCAGGTGGTCTGGGAAAACCCCAGCGCCGCCGACCTGGTCGACTCGAGCTGGACCGAGGTCGAGTACGACCTGACGGCCTTCGCGGCCGGCAACCCGAGCGTGCGCCTGCGCTTCGAGCTCTCGAGCGACGGTCAAGTCGAGAAGGGCGGCTGGAACATCGACGACGTGCAGATCGTGATGGTCTCGGCCGCCGGGCAGGGTTGCTCGGAGCCGATTTCCTACTGCGTGGGCAAGCCGACTTCCGTCGGAACCATCCCCTTCCTGACCACCTTCGGTGCGCCGAGTGCCGCGACACCGACCCTCGCGGTCGAGATCCAGGACGCCGCCTACCTGAAGCCCGGTCTCTTGCTGCGCAGCACCACTGGCGCCGGCGCGAGCCCGTTCCAGGGCGGAACTCTGTGCCTCCAGCCGCCGATCGGGCGCTACAGCTCCTTCCTGACCGACGCCTTCGGCTACGCCCACGCTCCCTTCCCGATCACGCCGGGCATGGTCGGACAGACCTGGTACGTGCAAGCCTGGTTCCGCGATCCGCCGGCGTCCTTCGGCGTCGGTCTGACCGATGCCTTGCAGATCAAGTTCTGTCCCTGATCGTCG
>Ga0193706_1000905_pt1 | contig 14578 bp, 9 predicted proteins | sample U3c1metaG_FD_160130 | JGI IMG/M metagenome (GOLD analysis project Ga0193706, IMG submission 160130) | Soil microbial communities from a riparian zone of the East river system, Colorado, United States - U3c1 | ecosystem: Environmental > Terrestrial > Soil > Riparian zone | place: USA: East River... | reverse complement strand
CGCACGGATGGGCGCGCGCCAGCGAGCCGCGCTCGAGGCGCTCTCCAGCGCGCCGCTCGGCGCCGCCGCGCTGGCGCGGCGAACCGGCTGCTCGCACGCCACTCTGCGCAGCCTCGAGCGGCGCGGCCTGCTCCGGCTCGAGAACGCGGCCGATGCGCTGCGCCGCCCGCGCATCGAGCGGGTGGGGGCGCGCACCGGCAGCGTGGCGCTCACCGCAGACCAAGCGGCCGCGTTCGCGCTGATCGAGTCTCGCCTCGACCCGGGGGAGGCTCCGCCGGGCGAGGCTCGGCCGCTCCTGCTCCACGGCGTCACCGGCAGCGGCAAGACCGAGGTGTACCTGCGCTCGGTGGCCGCGGCGCTCGAGCGTGGCCGCTCGTCGATCGTGCTCGTCCCGGAGATAGCGCTCACGCCGCAGACCGCGGGCCGCTTCGTCGAGCGCTTCGGCGAGCAGGTGGCCGTGATGCACTCGCGGCTCTCGCAGCGCGAGCGCTACGACGAGTGGTGGCGCATGCGCCGCGGCGAGGCCCGCGTGTGCGTGGGCCCGCGCTCGGCGGTGTTTGCGCCCTTCGACGACCTCGGGCTCGTCATCGTCGACGAGGAGCACGACGGCTCGTACAAGCAAGAGGGCGATCCTCGCTACGACGCGCGGACCGTGGCGGAGCGCCGAGCCGCAGAGGAGGGCGCGCTCCTCGTGGTCGGGAGCGCCACCCCGCGACCGGAGAGCATGCTGCGCCACGAGCGCATCGTCCTGGCCTCGCGCGTGGACGCTCGGCGCCTGCCGCCGGTGGAGCTCGTCGGCATGGCCGGCACCGCGGGCCCGCTCCACGAGCGCACGCGCCAGGCCCTGGACGAGGTCCGTCGCCGCGAGGAGAAGGCGATCGTGCTGCTCAACCGGCGCGGATGGTCGAACTTCCTCTCGTGCCGGTCCTGCGCCCGGGTGTGGGAGTGCCCGAACTGCGACGTGACGCTCGTCCTCCATCGCGCGCTCGACGAGATGGCCTGCCACCACTGCGGGCACAAGGAGATGGCGCCGCGGGTCTGTCCCGATTGCGAGTCCGTTTCAGTGGCGCGCCACGGTGCGGGCACCGAGCAGCTGGAGCGCGAGCTCGAGGAGCTCGTGGCGCCGCTTCCGGTTTTCCGGCTCGACTCCGACGTGGCCGCGGCGGCGGGAGTTGCGACGGTGCTGCGCCGCTTCGACGAGGCGCCCGCGGGCATCCTCGTCGGCACGCAGATGGTGGCGAAGGGGCACGACTTCCCGGACGTGACGCTCGGGGTCGTGCTCGACGCGGATGCCACGCTGCGCTTCCCGGACTTCCGCTCCGAGGAGCGCACCTTTGCGCTCGTGGCGCAGCTCGCCGGCCGCAGCGGACGCGGCGAGCGCGGGGGAAGGGTGATCGTTCAGGCGCTGGACCCGTCAGCCGAGTCGCTGCGCTTCGCCGCGCGCCACGACTCGGAGGGCTTCCTGGAGGCCGAGCTGCGCCGCCGCGAGCTGCTCAGCTACCCGCCGTTCGGCCACCTGATCAGGGTGGTGTGCTCATCGGTCGAGCCGGGCCCGGAGCTGGCGGCGGCCACGGCGATCCGCGAGCTCACCACGGCCGCGGGCGTGCCGGCGCTCGGACCGGCGCCGCTGTTTCGCAGGCAGGGGCGCCACAGGACCCAGCTCGTGATCCGCTCCCGCGAGCGAGCGCCGGCCATCACGGCCGTGCGCGAGGCGGTGGAGCGGGTGGCCGCGGAGCGCACGCACGCCGCGGCGAGCTTCGCGGTCGACGTCGATCCGCAATAGCCCCGTTCTCCCGCGTTAAACTCGGCTCGATGGCCGAGGAACGGCAGAGCACCGAGGAAGAGCGCGAGTTGGTCGTGGAGCCGCCCGCCGAGGTCGCGGAGCCGCTCGCCGAGGCGCCTGACGCCCCCGACGAGGAGGCTCCGCCGCTCGATCCCGAGGCCGAGGCGCGGCGGGCAGCCGCCATGTCGTTCATCCGCCGGCTCGGAGATCCGATCCTGAAGTCGAGCGCCACCCCGGTCGACCGCTTCGACGAGCCTCTCCGCAGGCAGGTGAGCCGGATGGCCGGGATCATGGGCGATGCCTTCGGCGTCGGCCTCGCCGCGCCGCAGCTCGGCCTCTCGCAACGACTGCTCGTCTACCGCGTCGGCCCGGACGCGCCGCTCGTGGCCCTCGCCAATCCGGAGATCGAGTGGGTCAGCCCCGACCAGGAGACCCTCGACGAGGGCTGTCTCTCCATTCCGGGAATCACCGTGGACGTGGAGCGCCCCGTCTACGTGCGTGTGCGCGCCCTCGACGAGGAGGGAGAGACCCGCATGGTGGAGGCCTCCGGCCTCGAGGCCCGCGTGATCCAGCACGAGATGGACCACCTGAACGGTGTCCTCATCCTGGACCGCACCACCCGCGACGAGCGCAAGCGAGCGCTACGCGAGCTGCGCGATGCCGAGCGGGCCAAGGAGCGGGACCAGGCGGCTTAGTTCTCGAGCTTCAGCAGCTCGTCGTATGCCGGCAGGGTGAGGAACTCGATGAACTCGTCGGTCAGCGCCACCCGTTCGAAGAGCCCCTTTGAGAGCTTCGGCCTGCCCTCGCGCTCGAACCACTCGTCGTCGCCGATCTCCGAGCGGATCTTCTCCAGCTCCGAGTCCTCCAGCTCCCGGACGAGCTCGGGCGTGATCTGGCGGCCGTCGTCGAGCGTTGCCTCGTGGCGGATCCACTGCCAGACCTGGCCGCGGGCGATCTCCGCCGTGGCGGCGTCCTCCATCAGGCCGTAGATCCCCGCGGCGCCGTTGCCGCGCAGCCATGAGGACAGGTATTGGATCCCGACGTTCACGTTCGAGCGCAGACCCTCTTCAGTGCGAGAGCCTGGGGTTGACGCCACATCGAGAAGCGCCGAAGCCGACGCCTCCACGTCGTCCCGCTGCTTGTCCACCTGATTCGGACGATCACCGAGCACGGCGTCGAACGCGTCCATCGCAACGGACACCGAATCCGGATGGGCGACCCAGGTCCCGTCAAAGCCGTTGCCCGCCTCGCGCTCCTTGTCAGACCGCACGGCCTCAAGGGCGCGCTGGTTCGCTTCCTCGTCGGTGCGCGACGGAATAACCGCCGCCATCCCGCCCATCGCGTGGGCGCCGCGGGCATGGCAGGTCTTCACCACCAGGTCGCTGTACGCCTTCATGAACGGCACCGTCATCGTGACCTCGGAGCGGTCCGGCATCACGAACTCCGGTCGTGAGCGGAAGCGCTTGATCATCGAGAAGATGTAGTCCCAGCGGCCGGCGTTCAGGCCGGCGGCGTGGTCGCGCAGCTCGTAGAGGATCGCGTCCATGCAGAACGCGGCCGGGATCGTCTCGATCAGGACGGTGGCCTTGACAGTGCCGCGATCGAGGCCGAGCGCCTCCTCGGCGATCACGAACGCGTCGCGCCACAGCGCCGCCTCGGCCGCCGACTCCAGCTTCGGGATGTAGAAGTACGGGCCCCAGCCGCGCTCCAGAAGCGCCGCGGCGTTGCGGTGCACGTAGAGGCCGAAGTCCATGAATGCCCCGGCCACCGGCTGCTCGTCGATCCGAAGATGAGCCTCGGGAAGGTGCAGCCCGCGCGGCCGCACGTGCAGCACCGCGGGATCGTCGCCGAGCTCGTAGTGCTTGTCGTTCTCGTCGTGCTCGATGCTGCCCTTGATCGCATCGGTGAGGTTCTGCTGGCCCTCGACCATGTTGCTCCACGTGGGCGAGTTCGAGTCCTCGAAGTCGGCCATGAAGCCACGGGCCCCGGAATTCAGGGCATTGATGACCATCTTGCGGCTGGTGGGCCCCGTGATCTCCACCCGCCGGTCCTGGAGCGCATCCGGCACCGGCGCGACCGTGAAGTCCTCCGGGGCGGTGACGAATTCGAGCTCCTCACCCGCATCCAGCCGGGCCTGGAGCTGCTGGCGGGCATCGAGCAGCTCTCGACGCCGCCCGTCCAGTTCTTCATGAAGCCGGCCCACCAGCGCGAGGGCTTCGTCTGTGAGTGCTTCCTGGTGCGGGGCTTGGATGTTCATCAGGTCCTCGTCAGCTTCTTGTAGGTGATCCGATGGGGTCTGTCTGCCTCACTACCCAGGCGAGCCCTGCGGTTCTCCTCATATGCCTCGAAGTTGCCCTCGAACCAGTTGACCTGCGAGTCGCCCTCGAACGCCAGGACGTGGGTCGCCACGCGGTCGAGAAACCAGCGATCGTGCGAGATGATCACCGCGCAGCCGGCGAAGGAGAGTAGCGCTTCCTCGAGCGCACGCAGCGTGTCCACGTCCAGGTCGTTCGTGGGCTCGTCGAGCAGGAGCAGGTTGCCGCCGCGGCGCAGCAGCTTGGCGAGGTGCACGCGGTTGCGCTCCCCGCCTGACAGGGCGCCCACCTTGCGCTGCTGGTCCGAGCCCTTGAAGTTGAACCCGGCCGCGTACGCCCGCGAGTTCATCTCGCGCTCGCCCACCTTGATCTGGTCGTAGCCGTCCGAGATCTCCTCCCAGACCGTCTTCTCCGGGTCGAGCGCGTCGCGCGACTGGTCCACGTACGCCAGCTCCACCGACTCGCCCACCCGCAGAGCGCCGTCGTCCGGCTCCTCGTCGCCCACGATCATCCGGAACAGCGTCGTCTTGCCCGCCCCGTTCGGTCCGATCACGCCCACGATGCCGGCCGGTGGCAGAGAGAACGAGAGGTCCTCGATCAGCAGCCGGTCACCGAAGCCCTTGCGCAGGTCCTCGGTCTCGAGCACCACGCTGCCGAGCCGCGGCCCGGCCGGGATGTGGATCTGCACCTGGTCGAGCCTCACGTTGTGGTCCTCGGCGAGCAGCGCCTCGTAGCGCTTGAGCCGGGCGCGCGCCTTCGTGCGGCGGCCCTTCGGTGACTCGCGCACCCACTCGAGCTCCCGCGCAATCGTGCGCTGGCGCGCGTTCTCGCGACGGTCCTCGTGGGCGAGCCGCTCCTGCTTCTGCTCGAGCCAGGCCGTGTAGTTGCCCTTGAACGGCAGGCCGCGGCCGCGGTCGAGCTCGAGGATCCAGCCGGCCACGTTGTCGAGGAAGTAGCGGTCGTGGGTCACGGCCACCACGGTCCCCTTGTAGTCCTCCAGGTGCTTCTCGAGCCACGCCACCGACTCCGCGTCGAGGTGGTTGGTCGGCTCGTCCAGCAGCAGCAGGTCGGGCGCGGCGAGGAGTAGCCGGCAGAGGGCCACGCGGCGGCGCTCGCCGCCCGAGAGCAGTTCCACGTCGGCGTCGCCGGGCGGGAGTCGCAGAGCGTCCATCGCGATCTCGAGCGTGGTGTCGAGGTCCCAGATGTCCGCGGCGTCGATGGCGTCCTGGAGCCGGGCGAACTCGCCCGCGGTCTCGTCCGAATAGTTGGCCGCCAGCTCGTTGAAGCGGTCGAGCATGTCGCGGAGCTCGCGCACGCCGTCCTCGACGTTGCCGCGCACGTCCTTGTCCGGGTCGAGCTGTGGCTCCTGCTCCAGCAGTCCGACCGTCGCGCCTGGCGCGAGCTGGGCGTCGCCGCGGAAGTCCGTGTCCTGGCCGGCCATGATCCGCAGGAGCGTTGACTTGCCGGACCCGTTCGGGCCGAGCACGCCGATCTTGGCTCCCGGCAGGAAGCTCAGCGAGATGTCGTCCAGCACCTTCTTGTCAGGCGGATGGACGCGGGACAGCTTGTACATCGTGAAGATGTATTGAGTTGACATTCAGTCGACTGCTCGGGCGAGCAGCTCCATCGGGTGCAGGACTGGGAGCGGGCGTCCGAGGCGTTCGGTGTGCGCGCTGATCTGGAGTGCGCATCCCGGGTTCCCCGCCACGACGGCCTCAGCTCCCGTGTCCAAGAGGTTACGCGCCTTGCGTTCGCCCAACTCGGCGGCGGGCTCCGGCTGCACCAGGTTGTAGATCCCGGCTGAGCCGCAGCACAGCTCCCATTCGGCCGGCTCGACCAGCTCGAGACCGGGAATGCCCTGCAGCAGCTCGCGCGGCTGGGAGCGCACGCCCTGGGCGTGGGCGAGGTGGCAGGCGTCGTGGTAGGCCACCTTGATCTGGACCGGGTGGCGCTCGGCGCGCGGGCCGGCCTCGGCGAGGAACTCGCACACGTCCCGCACGCGCGCGCTGAACGCCTTAGCCCGCTCCGCCCATTCAGGCTCGTCGCGTAGAACGTGGCCGTAGTCCTTCATCGCCGAGCCGCAGCCCGCGGCGTTCACGATCACGGTGTCGTAGCTCTCCAGCGCTTCGATGGTCGCCTTGGCGAGCGCCGTGGCCTCGGGGTCCTCGCCCGCGTGCAGTGCGAGCGCGCCGCAGCAGCGAGGCTGGCGCGGCACGTGCACCTCGAAGCCCTCGGCGGCGAGCACTCGCGCGGTGGCCTCGTTCACGTGGCCGAAGAACACTCGCTGCACGCAGCCCTGGAGCAGAGCGACCGTGCCGCGCTTCTCCCCGCGCGCCTCGAAGCGCTCCGGCAGCCGCGATAGCGAGCTGCGCATCGACGCCTCCGGGGTCATCGAGATCATGGCGGCGAGCCGCGGCGCGAGCCGGCGCACGCGCGGCCGCCGGGCGAGACGGGGGAGGCCCAGCTTCTGCGCGAGCGCGGCCCCGGGCGCGAGGGCTCGCAGTCGCCCGGGCCGCGTGAACAGCTCGAAGATCAGCCGCCGCTGCGCGCGCTCCAGAGGCGGTCGCTTGAAATTGCGCTCGAGCTGCGGCCGGGCGTCCTCGATCAGCTTGTCGTACTGCACGCCGGACGGACAGGCGGTCACGCACGCCATGCAGCCGAGGCAGCGGTCGAGATGGGTCACGAGCGGCGCGGAGATCTCCTCGTGGCCCTCCTTCATCAGCACGATTCGCCCGCGTGGCGAGTCCATCTCCTCGCCCCAGAGCACGTACGTCGGGCAGGTGGGCAGGCAGAAGCCGCAGTGCACGCAGTCGCCGATCAGGTCGAGCTGGGGCGCGCGCGTGGCGTCGTACCCGCTCATACGCACACGCCCGCGGGGTCGAAGCGCTCCTTCACGCGCTGCATCAGAGCCTGGGCGGCCGGGTCGATCTCTCCCCAGGGGTCCACATCGAGGTCGGCGGGGCGGTCCTGGACGGCCGCGATCCAGCCGTGCCTCAGCCGCTCGACCGCCGCGGCCGAGGGCTCCTCCAGCCTCAGCCAGTAGACGCCGAGCGCGGCACGTCCCACCAGCGTTGCGCCGAGCTCGCCGGCCGTCCGCAGCAGGTCGGGCAGGCGGGTGGGGAGGCCGGAGACCTTCACCACGAGCGGACCGCGCTGCGCAGCTCGCTGCTTGTCCCAGAGCGCTTCGTCGTCGTCGACGATCTCGGTGGAGAGGCCCTCCCGGCGAAGCAGCAGCTCTGCCGCCTCGGCCTGCGGGCGCGGCGCCGCCCCGGCGAAGCGCGAGAGCACCGTGCCGCGGCCGGACTCCCAGCGCACGTCGAGACCGTGCTGTTCGAGCGCGGACCCCGCAAGCGCCGCCGCGCCGCGCGCGAGCTCGTCCGCATCGGTGGAGCTGCCGGTGGTGGTTGAGGTGTCGGGGGGAAGCGGGTGCAGGCGCACGGACAGCTCGACGATCGCCCCGAGCGTCCCGAAGGAGCCGCTGAACAGCTTGGCGATGTCGTACCCGGCCACGTTCTTGATCACCTTGCCGCCGCTCTTCGCGAGCGTGCCGTCGGAGAGCGCCACGCGCATCCCGACGACGAGGTCGCGCGGGCCGCCGTAGCGGGCGCGCAGCGGGCCGGTGTCGGCCGTGGCCACCACGCCGCCGACGGTGGCGCCGCCGTCCGGCGGGTCGAGCGCGAGCATCTGGCCGGCCTTGGCGAAGCTGGCCTGGGCGTCCGCGAGCAGCACACCCGGCTCGAGCACCGCGGTGAGGTCGCCCGCGTTGTGCTCGACGATGGAAGCGAGGCTCGAGGTCGAGAGCTCGACCGCCCCCGGCGGGACCGGCGGCGCCCAGCCGAGCTTGGTGGCGCCGCCACGAAAGCGGACCGGCGTGCCGGCCTCGGCGGCGGCGGCCAGCGCGGCGCCGAGCTCCTCGCGGGTGGCGGGGGCCTCCGCCACGTGCATCAGAAGCGCTCCGCCACGCCCGCCTGCTCGAGCGGGTGGCGGCGGTAGGGACCCGGCACCTCCCCGCAGAGCCGCGGCGTGGGCATCACCTTGCCCGGATTCGCTCGCCCGTCCGGGTCGAACGCGCAGCGCAGGCGCTGGAACGTGGCGAGGTCGGGCTCGTCGAACATCGACGGCATGTAGCGCTTCTTGTCCACGCCCACACCGTGCTCGCCCGTGATCGAGCCGCCCGCGTCCACGCACACCTTCACGATCAGCCCCGCAAGCTCCTCCGCGCGCTCGGCCTCGCCGGGCTGCGCCCCGTCGTAACAGACGAGCGGGTGCAGGTTGCCGTCACCCGCGTGGAAGACGTTGGCCACCTGGAGATCGTGCTCCTGCGCCAGCTCGTCGATCTTGGCGAGCACCTCGGTCAGGCGGGTCCGCGGGATCACGCTGTCCTGCACGTAGTAGTTCGGCGCAATCCGGCCCATCGCGGCGAAGGCCGCCTTGCGCGTGCGCCAGATCAGCTCGCGTTCGGCCTCGTCCTTCGCCACCCGGACGCTGTCCGCGCCCTCGCACATCTCGATCACGTGCTCGAAGCGCGTCGCGCACTCGGCCTCCGAGCCGTCCAGCTCCACCACGAGCGCCGCTCCGGCGTCGACCGGGTAGCCGGCGCCCGTGGCGCCCTCGGCGGCGCGGATCGACAGGTTGTCCATCATCTCGATCGCGCCCGGGACGATCCCCTCCGCCACGATCCGCGACACCACCTCGCCGGCCTCGACTGTGGATCCGAAGAACGCAACGAGCGTGCGCACCGCCTCGGGCTTTGGAACCACGCGCAGCCAGATCTTCGTGGCTATGCCGAGCGTGCCCTCGGAGCCCACGAACGCGCCGAGCAGGTCGTAGCCCGGGTGGTCCAGCTCGGGCCCGCCGAGCGTTACCTCGGACCCGTCGGGCAGCACCAGCTCGAGCCCGGTCACGTAGTTCGTCGTGAAGCCGTACTTGAAGCAGTGCGCGCCGCCGGAGTTCTCGGCCACGTTGCCGCCGATCGTGCAGACGATCTGGCTCGACGGGTCCGGCGGGAAGAAGTGCGTGGGTGCCACGGCCTGCGAGACGGCGATGTTCGTGACGCCGGGCTCCACGAGCACCCGTCCGTTCGGGATGTCCACCTCGAGGATGCGCCGCAGCCGCGAGAGCGCGATCAGGATGCCGTCCTCGACCGGCAGCGCGCCGCCCGAGAGCCCCGAGCCGGCGCCGCGCGCGACCCATGGCGTCTCGGCCTCATGGCAGGCCCGCACGACCGCGGCCACCTCATCGGACGTGCCCGGCAGCACGACCGCTGCCGGGGTGACCGCGTACTGGAGCAGCCCGTCCGACTCGTAGGTGGCGAGCTGCCTCCGGTGTGTCACGACGTGCTCGGTGCCGACGATGCCCCTCAGCCGTTCGACCAGGGGGCCATCGGTCACTTCACGACCATCCAGTCCAACACCGCTGTCGATTGCAGGTAAACGAGTGCGCACATGACCAGCATCAGGACGATGCTCCAGCCGACCACCTTACGGAAGAGGTCACCCTCGTCGCCGGCCATGCCCACCGCGGCGGCGCCGATCGCCAGGTTCTGTGGCGAGATCATCTTGCCGAGCACTCCGCCGGAGCTGTTGGCGGCGGCGAGGAGGTTCTGGCTGATGCCGGCGTCCTTGGCGGCCGCCACCTGCAGCCCCCCGAACAGTGCGTTGGACGAGGTATCCGACCCGGTCACCGACACGCCCAGCCAGCCGATCATCGGCGACAGGAACGCGAAGAACGAGCCGGCACCGGCGGCCCACAGGCCGAGCGTGATCGTCTGGCCGGACTGGTTCATCACATACGCCAGCGCAAGCACGGATGCCACGGTGAGGATCGCCCACTTGAGCTGGTCCAGCGTGGCAGCGAACACGCGCAGCGCGCGGCCGGGGGTGACCCCGAGAGCGACCATCGTGATCAGCCCGGATATGAGCACAAGCGTGCCGGCGGCGGGGAGCCAGTTCACGTTGTAGGTGAGGCTGCTCACGGCCTCGCCGTCGGGAGTGCGGACGTCGAGCCCGGGCCACTGGAACGTGGTCGTCCACGGCGACTTGGCGAGTGCATCCTTGACCGCACCGATCTGGGCGATCGACAGGACAGCGATGAGGATCAGGTACGGCGCGTACGCGCGCAGCACCTCCACCGGTGGGTCCTTCTTGGTGTCGTCGCGGCGCGTGATCTCGCGCTCCATCGCTGGATCGTGCACCGACGCGCCGGCTGCCGCCGGGCGCTGGAAGCGGCTCGTCGGGCCTGTGTCCTCGGCGAGCAGCGGCTCGCCCGGAGTCCACAGGCGCAGGAAGGCAACGATCGAGGCCGTGGCGAGCAGCGACGCGACGATGTCTGTCAGCTCGACCGAGATGTAGTTCGAGCACGCGAACTGGCCGAGCGCGAAGGTGAGGCCACCGACCACGCCCACCGGCCACGCCTGCCTGATGCCGCGCCGCCCGTCGACCATGGCGATCAGGATCAGCGGGACGATCAGCGCCAGGAAGGGAGTCTGGCGACCGACCATCGCGCCGAGGTCGCCCTTGTCGAGGCCGGTGATCTCGGACAGCGTCGTGATCGGGATCGCGATCGCGCCGAAGGCCACCGGCGCGGTGTTCGCGACGAGGGCGATCGAGGCCGCCTTGACCGGCCTGAACCCGAGGGCGATCAGCATCACCGAGGTGATCGCGACGGGAGTGCCGAAGCCGGCGAGCGCCTCGAGCAGCGCACCGAAGCAGAACGCGATGATCACGGCCTGGACGCGCTGGTCCTCGGAGATCCTGCCGAACGACCGCCGCAGCACCGCGAAATGCCCGGTCTCGACGGTCATGTTGTAGAGCCAGAGCGCCGCAATGACGATCCACATGATCGGGAAGAGCCCGAAGGTGGCGCCCTCGAGCGCCGACAGCCCCGTCTGGTCCACGGGCATGCCGTAGACGATCATCGCCACCGCCATGGCGACGGCGAGGGCGATCAGAGCCGCCCACTGCGCCTTGAGCTTGAGCCCTCCGAGCAGCACGAACAGGGTCACGATCGGCAGGACCGCGAAGATCGCGGTCAAGCCAAGTGAGTCCGAGACCGGGTTGAAGTCCTGCGTGTACACGGTTCCTCCCTTGTCGCCTTCGGCTGTCTGGGGCTTGCCCGCGCCGTGCATCGGGGAAACTCCAGATGTGCGCGTCGGCCTCTTTGTCACCTGTCTGGGCGACACGCTCTTTCCCTCGACCGGCCAGGCCATGGTCCGGCTCCTGGAGCGGCTCGGGCACGAGGTCGAGTTCCCAGAGGAGCAGACCTGCTGCGGCCAGATGCACCTGAACAGCGGCTACGCCAACGAGGGATTGGCGCTCGCGCGCCGGCTGGCGGGCGTGTTCGCCGGGTACGAGGCGGTCGTGACGCCGTCCGCGTCCTGTGCCGGAATGATGCGCGAGCAGCTCGGTGATGACGCGCCTCCTCTGTACGAGCTCTCCGAGTTCCTCGTGGACGTGCTCGGGGTCGACGATGTTGGCGCGTATTACCCGCACCGGGTCACGTACCACCCGACCTGCCACTCGCTGCGCGCGCTGCGCGTGGGCGAGAAGCCGGAGCGGCTCTTGCGTTCGGTGCGGGGAATCGATCTGGTGGAGCTGCCGGACGCGCTCGAGTGCTGTGGCTTCGGCGGGACGTTCGCGGTCAAGAACGCGGACGTCTCGACGGCGATGCTCTCAGACAAGGTCCGCGACGTGCTCGACACCCAGGCCGAGGCCGTCTGCGCCGTCGATTCGTCGTGCCTGATGCACATCGGCGGCGGCCTCGCGCGCGGCCGGACCGGGGTGCGAACCGTCCACCTCGCTGAGATCCTCGCCTCGACCGAGGAGCAGCCGTGGCCCTGAGCGGCTTCCCCGCGGCGGCCCGGCGCTCGCTCGGCGACAGTCAGCTGCGCGCGAACCTCGCGAGGGCAACGACGACGATTCGCGACAAGCGCGGCCGTGTGGTGGCGGAGCTGCCGGACTGGGAGGAGCTGCGGGCCTCAGGTGCGGCGATCAAGGACGCGGCGCTGCTTGGTCTCGACCACCACCTCACCCAGCTCGAATCCGCCGTTCGCGCCGCCGGCGGCCACGTTCACTGGGCGAAGGACGGCAATGAGGCCTGCTCCATCGTCGCTTCCGTTGCTCGCTCTCACGGGGTGGAAGAGCTCGTCAAGGTCAAGTCGATCGCCACGGACGAGATCGGGCTGAACGAGCGGCTGGCCGCGGAGGGGATCCTGGCGGTGGAGACCGACCTCGCGGAGCTGATCATCCAGCTCGACGACGACTTTCCCTCGCACATCCTCGTGCCCGCGATCCATCGCAATCGCGCCGAGATCCGCGACATCTTCCGGCGCGAGCTCGGACTCGAGGAGCTCACCGACGAGCCGGCCGCGCTGGCGGAGGCGGCGCGCCTGCATCTGCGAGCCAAGTTCCTCTCGGCGCGAATGGGGGTGAGCGGGGCGAATTTCGCGGTGGCGGAGACCGGCAGCGTCTGCGTCTTCGAGTCCGAGGGGAACGGCCGCATGTGCACGACCCTCCCCGAGGTGCTCGTGACGGTGATGGGCGTGGAGAAGGTCGTGCCTTTGTGGCGGGACATGGAGGTCTTCCTCCAGCTGCTGCCGCGCTCCTCGACGGGCGAGCGCATGAACCCGTACACGTCGGTGTGGAGCGGTGTTGGCGCTCCAGGTACGGCGAGCACCGACGATGGCCCGAGCGAGTTCCACCTTGTCCTCTTGGACAACGGCCGGGTACAAACACTCGCTGACGATGTCGGGCGCCAGGCGCTGCGCTGCATCCGCTGTAGCGCGTGCCTGAACGTGTGCCCGGTGTACGCGCGGGTCGGCGGCCACGCTTACGGGTCCGTCTATCCCGGCCCGATCGGGGCGATCCTGACGCCGCAGCTCGAAGGCATTGAGGGTGACGCCGGATCGCTCCCGTACGCGTCGTCGCTGTGCGGCGCGTGCGGCGACGTCTGCCCGGTGAAGATCGAGATCCCGCGCCTCCTGACCCACCTGCGCGCCCGCGAGGTCGCGTCCCGCTCGCGGCTCGACCCCGAGAAGCTCACCATGCGAGCCCTCTTCCACACCTTCTCGTCACGGCAGCGTTACGAGCGCGCGCAGAAGCTGGCGCGAGCGGCGAGCCGCCCGCTGGCCCGCGGCCGCGGCGGGGACGGGGGCGGGAGGGGGAGCGGGAGCGCCCGCACGATCTCCTGGGCCCCCGGCCCGCTGTCGGGCTGGACAAAGTCACGCGAGCTCCCGGCGCCCGCACCGGAGAGCTTCCGCGAATGGTGGCGCCGCACCCGCGGCCCCGCTCGCCCCGGCTCGAGCTCCGCCGCGGCTCAACCGGCCCGTCCGCCCACTCCATCTGGGTTTGGCACACATATCGTGCCCAACTGCGATGGAGTGGGGGCGAGCGTGCCCCCGGACTCCACAGGCGACGCGCGGGCCGACATCCTTCATCGCATCCGTGCGGCCCTCGGCGACGCCTCATCGCCCGACGTACCGCGCAACTACCGCACCAATGACGAACGGTCACGTGACGAGATCGTGACGCTGTTCGCGGAGCGGGTGGCGGAGTACCGCGCGACGGTGCATCGGGTGGGCGAGCGGGGCGTGGGGGAGGCGGTCCGGCGCATCGCCGAGGAGGCGGGCGCACGCAGGATCGGGATCCCGGCCGACCTGCCGGAGGAGTGGCGGCACGGCGGGGAACCCGAGCGCGCGGCGGCGCGGGACGACCGCCCGGAGGAACTCGAGCTCATCATGGATGACGACCTCTCGGTGCAAGAGCTGGACGCCCTCGACGGCGCTCTCACGGGGTGTGCGACAGCGATCGCAGAGACCGGCACGTTCGTCCTCGACGGCAGCCCTGGGCAGGGGAGGCGCGCGCTCACGCTCGTGCCGGACCTTCACATCTGCGTCGTGCGGGAGGATCAGGTCGTGGGGCTCGTGCCGGAGGCCGTCAGGAAGCTCGAGGACGCGGTGCGGGCCGGGCGTCCGCTCACGTTCGTCTCGGGGCCGTCCGCCACGTCGGACATCGAGCTGGATCGCGTCGAGGGCGTGCATGGCCCGCGGGTGCTCCACGTGGTGCTCGTGGCCTGATGCGGACGGTGTATCTGGGCACATCCGAGTTCGCGGCCACGGTTCTGGACGCGCTGGCCGCCAGCCCGCACCGCCCGCAGCTCGTGGTCACGCGTCCCGACGCGCCGCGCGGCCGCGGGCGCAAGCTCACCGCTCCACCCGTGGCGGAGACGGCACGTCTGCTCGGCATCGAGCTCTTCCAGCCGGAGGACGTGAACAGCGAGGAGGCGCGACGGCGGATCGCAGCGCTCGAACCCGAGGCGATCGTGATCTGCGCCTTCGGCGCGCTCATCAAGGAGCCGCTGCTCTCGGAGCACGAGATGCTCAACGTGCACCCGTCGCTGCTCCCGCGCTGGCGCGGGGCCGCGCCGGTGGAGCGGGCCATCGAGGCGGGTGACGAGGAGACTGCGTATCGATCATGCGTCCCAC
>Ga0193706_1000904_pt1 | contig 14598 bp, 11 predicted proteins | sample U3c1metaG_FD_160130 | JGI IMG/M metagenome (GOLD analysis project Ga0193706, IMG submission 160130) | Soil microbial communities from a riparian zone of the East river system, Colorado, United States - U3c1 | ecosystem: Environmental > Terrestrial > Soil > Riparian zone | place: USA: East River... | reverse complement strand
TTCACCCCCGGCGAGCTCGGCGCCTGCGGCGAGGGCACCGTGATCGAGGAGGGCGTGCTCGTGTTCAACGCGGCGCACGTGCATCTCGGGGCGGACGTGTACGTCGGGCACCGCACGATGCTGAAGGGCGACACGCGCGGCGAGCTGCGGATCGAGGCCGGCAGCTGGATCGGGCAGGACTGCTACTTCCAGAGCGCGGGCGGGATCCGCGTCGGCGCGCGCGTCGGCATCGGGCCGCGCGTGATGATCCTCACCTCGACGCACGAGGAGACGGCCTGGCCGGCGCCGATCATCGAGGCGCCGTTGACGTTCGCGCCGGTCGAGGTCGGTGCGGGATGCGACATCGGCATCGGCGCCGTGCTGCTGCCGGGAACGCGGCTCGGGAGGGGCGTGCAGGTCGGCGCGGGGGCGGTCGTGCTCGGCGAGGTGCCCGACGGCGCGGTCGTCGCCGGCGTGCCGGCTCGCGTGATCCGCCATCGCCCCGGGGCGTCGGGCTGATGCTGCGCCTCGCCGACCCGCGCTTCGGCGGCGACGCGCTCGCCGCCGTCGGTCGCGTGCTCGCGAGCGGCCACCTCACCCAGGGCCCGATGGTCGAGCAGTTCGAGCGCGCGATCGCCGACTTCTGCGGCGTCGCGCACGCCGTCGCGACGACCTCGGCGACGACGGCGATCGAGCTGAGCCTGGCGGCGCTCGACGTCGGCCCCGGCGACGAGGTCGTCGCAGCCGACTTCACCTATCCGGCGACCGGCAACGCGGTGCTCCAGCGGGGCGCCACCCTGCGGCTCGCCGACGTCGACCCGCAGACCTACTGCGTCGCGCCGGACGCGCTGGAGGCGCTGCTGGGCCCGCGCACCAAGGCCGTCCTGACAGTCGACGTGTTCGGCCTGCCGGCCGACTACCGCGCGATCGAGCCGCTGCTGGTGGAGCGCGGCGTGGCGCTCGTGTGCGACGCCGCCTGCGGGCTCGGCGGAGCGATCGGCGAGCGCCGCGTCGGCGCGTTCGGCGCGCTGTCCTGCTTCAGCTTCCATCCGCGCAAGTCGCTCACGACCGGCGAGGGCGGCATGGTCACGACCGACGACGACGCGCTCGCCGCGCGCCTGCGGCGTCTGCGCAATCACGGCGCCGAGCGGGCCGGCTGGCGCGCGACCTTCGTCGAGCCGGGTTTCAACTACCGCATGAGCGATCTCAACGCCGCGCTCGGGGTCGTGCAGGTCCCGCACCACGCCGCGACGGTGCGCCGGCGGGGCGAGCTCGCCGCGCGGCTGACGGGGGCGCTCGCCGACGTGCCGGGCGTGCGACCCCAGCGCGTGCCGGACGGGTTCCTGCATCCCTATCAGGCGTTCGTGGTCGTGCTCGATGAGCGGATCGACCGCGACGCGCTGATCCCCGCGCTGCGCGAGCAGGGTGTCGAGTCGACGCTCGGCACGTACGCGATGCACGCGGAGCCGGCCTTCCAGCGCGCCTGCGGCACGCGGCCCGGCGATCTGCCGGCCTCGCACGCGCTGCTGGAGCGCACGCTTGCGCTGCCGCTGCACGAGCGGCTGGCCGACAACGACGTCGTGCGGATCGCGGACGCGCTGCGGGCCGCTATCGCGCCGGCGCCGCCGACGCGTACCAGCTGACGGTGCGCCGCAGACCGTCGCGCAGCGAGACGCTCGGCCGGTAGCCGGCGACGCGCTCCGCGAGCGACGTGTCGGCGAGCAGGCGGCGCACGTCGCCGGGGCGCCCCTCCACGTGCTCGACCGGGTGGCCCGGCGCGTCGAGCGCCTCGAGCAGCAGCCCGACCATCTCGAGCACCGACGCCTCGCGCCCGCTGCCGAGGTTGAGCGTCAGGCCGATCGCCTCGTCGGTCGCCGCGATCGCGAGCGTGCCGAGGACCGTGTCGTCGACATGCGTCATGTCGCGCGTCTGCAGCCCGTCGCCGTGGATCTCCACCGCCCGGCCGCTGCGCACGCGGCCGATCACCGCTGGGATCAGGCCCGCGTACGCCGCGTCGTTCTGGCGCTCGCCGTAGGTGTTGAAGGGGCGCACGGTGACGACCTCGAGCCCGAACGTCGTCGCGTAGCTGGCCGCGACGAGGTCGGTCGCCGCCTTCGCGGCGGCGTACGGCGTGTGCGCCAGCAGCGGGTGCGCCTCGTCCATCGGCGCGCGCTGGGCGGTGCCGTACACCTCCGAGGAGGAGAACTGCACGAGGCGGTCGTAGCGGCGCGCCCGTCCGAGCTCGCAGACGGCCGTCGACATCGCGACGTTGCGGTTGACGTTGGCCGCAGGGTCGATCAGCGAGTGCGGCAGGGGGATCACGGCGAGGTTGAAGCAGACGTCGTAGCGCTCGTCGCCGATCGCGCCCGCGAGCGCGCCGTCGGGGGCGCAGTCGACGACCGTCAGGCGCGCCTCGGGACGCGCCAGCGCCGCGGCCAGGTTCTCGCGCCGACCGAGCGACAGGTCGTCGACGACGTGCACGTGGGCGACGCCCGCCGCGAGCAGGCCGTCGACCAGGTGGCTGCCGATGAAGCCGGCGCCGCCGGTGACGAGCGCCGTGCGGCCGGCGTAGCGGTCGCGGAGCGGGGCGGGGACGGCGAGGGGGGCGGCAGGCACGCCGCGGGAGGTTACCGGCGTACGGCGGCGCGGTAGCTCGGGGCGACCGTCTCGTGCGTGCGGCCCGCCTGCTGGATCGCCCGCGCCGTCGACAGCGCGGCGAGCCCGTCGCGGCCGCTCACCGGCGCCTCGCCGCCGTCGCGCACCGCCGCGAGGAACGCCTCCCACTCGACGCGCAGCGGCTCGCGCCGTTCGAGCGCGAAGCGCACCATGTCGCCCTCGCCGCCCCCGCGCATGCCGGCGAGCGCCTCCCACTCGTTGGACTGCGTGGGGTGCTCGAACAGGAACAGGTCCTGCGTCAGGTAGTCGACGCGGAACGTGCCGCGCTCGCCCGTCACCGTCAGCTCGCGCACCTTCGTCGGCGTGATCCAGTTGACCTCCAGCAGTCCGGTCGCCTCGTCGTCGAAGCGCAGCGTCGCGCACAAGAGATCCTCGGCGGCCTCGTGGTAGTGCTGCGAGGTCTCGGCGAACACGCGCTTGACCTCGCTGCCGCTGAGGAAGCGCATGACGTCGATGTCGTGCGTCGCGAGGTCGAGCGCGACGCCGAGCATCGAGTCGCGGTTCGGGAACGGGCTGAGGCGGCGCGCGTGCATCTGGTGCACGCGCCCGATGACGCCCTCGTCGAGCTTGCGCTTGAGGGCGATCACGGCGGGGTTGAAGCGCTCGACGTGGCCGGCCCCCAGCAGCAGCCCGCGCTCCTCCGCGACGGCGATCAGCTCGAGCGCCTCCTGCTCGCTCGGCGCGGTCGGCTTCTCGACGAGCACGTGCAGGCCGGCGGCGAGCGCGGCATGGGCGGTCGGGGCCAGATGCGGGACCGGGACGGCCGCGCAGACGAAGTCGAGCGCATGCGCGGCGAGCGCCTCGTCGAGCGCGGCGTGGGCGTGCACGTGCGCGTGGGCGCTCTGCGCCCGCGCGCGCCGGTCGGCGTCCGGGTCGACGACGGCGACGACCTCGACGTCGTCGAGCGAGGAGAGAACGCGCAGATGGTGCGACCCCATCACGCCGAGGCCGACGACGAGGCCGCGCAGCGGCTGGCGGGCGGGGCTGCTCATGCGGGCGCGAAGGCTAGTCCATCGTCCAGCGGCCGCACGCCCTCCGCGGTCGCGACGAACACGCCCGCCGGGCGTGCGCGGGCGTGCGCGTAGACGTGCTCGGCGGCGGCGGCGACGCGGTCGGCGTCGTGGACCGCGTGCACGAAGCGCCGGCCGGCCTCGCCGAGCTCGCGGCGGCGCGTCTCGTCGTCGCACAGCTCGGCCACGCGCTCGGCGAGCGTCGCGGCGGTGGCGGCGACGAGCGGCGCGTCGCACGCGAACGGCGCGAGCTGCCGCGCGTCGTACTCGAGCACGACCGGCCGGCCGAGCGCCATCGCCTCGAGCGCGAAGACGCCCGGGGTCTCCGAGTTCAGCTGGTCGACGACGACGTCGGCGCGCGCCGCCTCCGCCAGGACGTCGGCGCGCGGGACGCCGCTGATGGTGCGGACGCGCAGCGGACGCGTGGCGGCGAGCCGCTCCAGCGCGGCGAGGATCTCGGCCGTCCCCTTCACGATCGCGCTCGACGGCGCATGGAAGACGATCGGGCCCTCGCCGTCGAGCGACGGCGGGTCGACGAGCGACGCCGGCAGCTCGACCGGCGTCGGCACGACGTAGACGGTGCGGAAGAACGGGCGCACGTGTGCGAGCAGCTCGCGGTCCGAGACGAGCGCGGCGTGGCACAGCCGGCCGGCGAGGCGCAGCCGCCGGCGCGTCGTGCGGACGTCGCGCGGCACCGCGTCGTAGACGCGCGCGCGCGCCGGGTGACGGCTCGCCGCCACCTCGGGCAGGCGGCAGTCGTCGCCCCAGTAGTGCATCAGCAGCAGCGGGCGCCGCGTCGCGCGCGCCCACGCCGCGTCGAGCAGCTCGAACGGCGTGGTGCCGAACTGGTAGTGGAGGACGTCGTAGCGGAACGGCGCCGCCAGCCCCAGCGCGGCGCGGGCGCCGTAGCCGGTGAGGACGCGGTCGTGGGGGAGCCCGAACGGGTGAGCGTTCAGCACCACCAGCTCGGCGTCGTGGCCGCGCCGGCGCAGGCCCGCGCGCAGCGCCCCAGCGACGCCGGCCACCTCGATCGGCGCGAGCAGCACGCGCATGCTCAGCCGCCCACGCGCCGCGCTCGCACGCCGCGCCCCCAGGCGAGGATCGCCGGGGCGAGCCCGCGGTAGTCGGCCAGCTCGGAGCGCGTCGGTAGCAGCCGCGGCAGCAGCGCGGCTCCGGTGACGCGGCGGTAGAAGATGCTCGCCAGCACGAAGCTCAGCGCGTACGAGATGCTCGAGGCGACCGCCGCGCCGGTCGCGTCGTACGCGGGGATCAGGATCGCGTAGAGCGCGATCGTGATCGGCGTCGTGATCACCGCGATCGCGAGCGAGTAGCCCGGCTTGCCGTGCCCGACGATCGTGGCCGACAGCGTTCCGGCGATCCCGATCAGGGCGACGCCCGGCAGCAGGATCAGCCCCAGCTCGATCGCCGGCCGGAACTCGGAGCCGTAGATCGGCACGACGAGCAGCTCGATCGCCGCCGCCAGCACGAGCGTCGAGGCGACGACGATCAGGACCGTGTGGCGCAGGCTCTTCGTCTCGACGAACGCGCGCGTCGCCTCCCCCTCCGCGTCCGTGCGCGCGCGCAGCGCGGCGACGCGCGGGAACAGCACCTCGCTCAGCGCCTGCGGCAGCAGCCACATCACGCCCGTCGCGGCGACCGCGACCGAGTACTGCCCGACGGCCGCCGTGCCGGCGACGCCGGCCAGCACGAACACGTCGATGCGGTAGTTGAGGAACTGCAGCGCGTTCGCGAGGTAGCCCTTGATGCCGAACGCGACGGCGCGGCGCAGCGGCCGCTCCTCCGTCGTCGTCGCGTGCGGACCGCCCGGCGCGGTCAGCCGCCGCCGCACGGTCACGGCGACGACCAGCGCCGTCAGGACGTGCGCGGCCACAAAGCCGGCCACGGCCCCCGGCACCCCGAACAGCGCGGCGAGCACGCCGACCGCGCACATCGCGGCGATCGACTGGAGCGCCGGCGGGAGCGCGTAGGCTTCGTAGCGGTCGGTCGCGAGCGCGAGGTAGGTGGCATACAGCCACGAGAGCGCGAACGGGAGCGCCGCGACCGCGACCGCGGTCGTCGCGACCGACAGCCCACCGAAGGCGGACGGCACGAGCAGCCGCGCTCCCAGCCCGAGCGCCGCGCCCACCATCCCGGAGACGAGCGCCACCCGCTGCGCGGAGCGATACGCGTCCGCGACCGCCCAGCGCCCGGAGCTGACGAAGTAGGTGACGCCGTGCTCGACGCCGAGCGTCGTCGCCACCGTCAGCAGCAGGATCAGCGTCTGTGCGATCGCGTAGCCGCCCGCGCCCTCCGGGCCCAGCAGCCGCGCCACGAGGATCGTCGCCGCCGCGCCGGTGACCGCGACCGTCACGCGGCTGGTGGCCGACATGACCGCGCCGCCGGTGAGAGGACGCGCGGGCGGCGGCTCGGGATCGGGGCTCATCGCGCGGGATTGTCGCGTACCCTCCCGCCGGTGCCCGTCCCCCTGTTCGACACGAGGACGCCGCTCGCCCCGCTGCGCGAGCAGATCCTCGCGCGGATGGAGGAGGTCGTCGACGACGGGCGCTACATCCTGGGCCCGAACGTCGCCGCCTTCGAGGGCGAGTTCGCGGCGTACGTCGGCGCCGAGCACGCGATCGGCGTGGCGAACGGGACCGACGCGCTGACGATCGCGCTGCGGGCGATGGGGGTCGGCCCGGGCGACGAGGTCGTCGTCCCGTCCTTCACCTTCTACGCGAGCGCCGAGGCGATCCCGTCGACCGGCGCGACACCCGTCTTCTGCGATGTCGACCCGGACACGTTCTGCGTCACGCCGGAGACGGTCAAGGCGGCGCTCACGCCGCGCACGAAGGCCGTGATCGCCGTCCACCTGTTCGGCAACGTCGCGCCCGTGCGCGAGATCGAGGCGCTCGGCGTGCCGGTGCTGGAGGACGCCGCCCAGGCCGCCGGCTCGACGTCCGAGGCGGGGCGGCCGGGTGCGCTCGGCACGGCCGCGACGTTCAGCTTCTTCCCGTCGAAGAACCTCGGCTGCCTCGGCGACGGCGGCGCGATCACGACGTCCGACGGCGAGCTCGCGGACCGCGTGCGGATGCTGCGCTTCCACGGCTCATGGGACAAGGTCACCTACGAGCATGTCGGCTGCAACTCGCGCCTCGACGAGCTGCAGGCGGCGATCCTGCGCGTCCAGTTGCCGCACCTCGACGGCTGGGCCGACGGCCGCCGCGCCGCCGGGCGCCACTACGCGGAGGCCGGCCTCGGCGAGCTGGTCGAGCTGCCGGTGCCAGTGGCCGCGCCGCGCTGCGATCCCGCGTGGCACCTGTACGTGATCCGCCACGCGAAGTCGGACGCGATCGCCGCCGCGCTCGCCGCTGCCGGCCACGGCCAGAAGGCCTACTACCGCACGCCCGTCCACCGTCAGCCGGCGATGGCGCAGTGGGGCACGGATGTGGTCCTCCCCGCGACCGACGAGGTCGCCCGCACGCACCTCGCGATCCCGCTCAGCCCGGTGCTGAGCACCGAGCAGGCGGCTGAGGTGTCCGCGGTCGTTGCAGCCGCCGTGGACGCTCAGACGCCCGCCAGCGCCCGCTCGTAGCTCGCGGCCGTCTCGCGCGCGGTCCGCTCCCACGAGAACGTCGCCGCGCGCGCCAGCCCGGCGGCCCGCAGGCGCTCGCGCAGCTGCGCGTCGCCCAGCAGCCGCTCGATCGCGTCGCGGATCGCCGCCGGGTCGCGTGGGTCGAACAGCAGCGCAGCACCGCCCGCGACCTCGGGCAGCGACGCCCGGTCCGAGCACGCGCCCGGCACGCCCCGCGCCATCGCCTCCAGCACGGGCAGGCCGAAGCCTTCGGAGAAGGAGGGGAAGACGTGCGCCGCGCAGCAGCGCCACAGGCCCTCGACGTCGGCCGACGACAGCCAGCCGGGGAAGCAGAGCTGCTCGGCCACGCCGCGCTCCTGCGCGCGCCGCAGCAGCGTCGCCTCGTGCTCGGTCGCGTAGCCCGGCACCACCAGCGCCGGCCGGCGCTCGAGCGGGATCTCGGCGAGCGCGTCGATCAGGCCCTCGACGTTCTTGTGCGGCCGCTTCGCCGCCATGCTGAGGAGGATCGGCCGCTCGCCGATCCGCAGGCGCTCGCGCAGCGCCCCCTCCGGCGTGACGGGCGCGTCGTCCGCCGGCAGCGTCGTCGCCAGGTGGACGACGTCGATCCGCTCGGCCGGCGTCCCGATCAGCCGCATGACGTCGTCCTTCGTCGCCTGCGAGACGGTGACGACGCGGCGCGAGGCGCGCACCGCGGCCGGGACGAGCACGCGCATGCCGAGGCCGCGCAGCCCGAAGTGCGCGCGCGGCGCGGTCGCGTAGTGGAGGTCGTGGACGGTCGTCACGCGCGGAGGTCCGCCGGCGCGATGGACCGGGCCGGTCGAGGCGAGGTTGTGCACGAGCTGCGCTCCCGCGCGCGTGGCGAGGCGCGGCACGTGGCGCTGCTCGCCCCACACCCACTGCCGCCGGTCGCGCGCGTCGACGGGCGCGACGAGCGACTCGACCGCGGCAAACCACGGCGCGTCGCCGTCGGCGGCCGCGGCGCGGCTCACGAGCGCGATCGGCTCGACGCCCGGCAGCGCCGCCAGCCGCGGCAGCAGCTCGCGCGCGTAGACCTCCATCCCGCCCGTCTCGCCGGGCACGAGGAAAACGAGGTTGAGCGCGACGCGCACGCTCAGCGCTCGTGCGGGCAGCGGACGATGCGCACGTCGTACAGCGTCGGACTGCGCGAGATGCCGTCGGCGCCCCGCCCCGCCTCGCCGCTCAGCGTGAAGGTCACGGGCCGCCGCGGGTCGAGCGGGCGCACGAACGTCGCCGGCTCGGTCGGTCGTACCAGGTCGCGCACGACGCGGCCACCGCCGGCGAGGCGGTAGCGCGCGGGACGCTGCTGCGTCGGATGGGCGAAGACCTGGCCGGTGACGCAGCGGTCGGGCGCGTCGTTCGCGAACACGCGCAGCTCGACCGGCGTGCCGCCGAGCGGGTAGCGGTCGGCCTGCATGCCGCGCATGACCCACGTCGCCCGCAGCGGCTGGTCGAGACGGATCATCTGCGCCCACGGGAAGTGCGGGCTGGGCGGCAGGACGGTTCCGGCGAAGCCGACCGGTGCCGCGCCCGCGATCTGCAGCAGGACGTCCGGCGGCGGCTTGGAGACCGCGACCGCGCCGCTGCGCCAGTCGATCAGCGCGTCGATCGGGATCGCCGGATTGGCGCGGCGCCCGACGAAGTACGGCCCCGTGAACGTGCTGTTGTACGCCTGCAGGATCTGCAGCTGGGCCGACAGGTCGGGGTCCATCACGCTGTCGACGGCGAGCGGGCGCACGACGCCGCCGTCTCCCGCGCGGTCGACGAACTCCAGCGCGTCTGCGGACAGCCCGCGCATCCCCACGCGCTCGGTCAGCTTGCGCGCCGGGTGGTCCATCGCGACGAGCTGGAACGCGAGCACGCCGGCCAGCACGATCCCGGCGGCGGCGATCGCCGCGCGCTCCAGCGGCCGCGGGCGCCGCACGATCCAGGCGACGAGCAGCGCGGCGAGCGCCGCGACGAGCGCCACGAGCGCGGCCAGCAGGTCGCGGTCGTCCGGCAGCGCGAGCGCGAGCCGGCGCAGCACGGCGTCGTCGAGGAAGCGCCAGGTCGGCGCGACGAAGTAGCCGTAGATGGGGTCGGTGAGCGTGCTCGCGGAGGTCCCGAGAAGCAGCACGACCAGCACGCCGCTGACCAGCACCGACCAGGTCGGCGGCGGGCGGCGGAACACCGCGAGCGCGCCCGCCAGCACGAGCGGCGGGGCGAGCACTGCGAAGTAGCGGTCCTCGTTCATCGAGGCGTAGTAGGCGTAGGAGAAGGCGACCAGCAGGCCGAGCACGAGCCACGCGTAGCCGCCCTCCAGCGCGTCCGCCGGGCGCACGAGCGCGCGTGCCAGCAGCGGCAGCGCCAGCACCAGCGGCACGATCGCGACACCGATCGCCAGGTGCGCGAGCAGCGTGCGCGTGTTGTCCCACACGAGCGACGGCAGGAAGTCGGGCGTCAGCCGGATCCCGCCGTACTGCTCGCCGCCCAGCAAGCTCGAGGGTCCCGCGACGAGCGCCACGAGCACGACCGCGATTGCCGCAGGCGCGAGCAGCGGATGGCGGCGCAGCAGGCGGCCCGGGAGCTGCCGCAGCCAGGCGCTGGCGCGCTCCTGCGGCGGCCGGCTGAACCAGGTTGTGGCGAGCGCCGCCGGCGCGAGTGCGACGACGAGCGGCGCCCAGCCGATCCGCGCGAGCACGGTCAGCGCGAGCGTTCCGAGGACGAGCGCGTCGGATGCGAGCCCGGGTCGCCGCAGCGCACGGACCATCGCCCACAGCAGCAGCGACGCGGTCAGCAGGCCGACGGCCGTGTTGAGCGTGAGGATCCCGTAGAAGGCGAAGCTGCCGCTCGACGCGACCGCGGCCGGCGCGAGCGACTGCCAGCGCCCGAGGCCGAGCTCGCGCGCGGCGAGCCACACCGGGATCGTCACGAGGCCCTGGGCGAGCGCCGTCCACAGGTGCAGCAGCTCGACCTGCCGCGTCGGCGAGTCGGTCAGCCAGGCGGCCAGCGCGGCGAGCAGGCTGGTCATCCGCTCCGGCCCGCGCGCCACGGTGCCGTCGACCGCGAACGACAGGTCGCGCACGATGTCGCGACCGAGCAGGATCGCGTTCGCCTCGTCGCGGAAGACGTAGCGGTTCTCGACGCCGATGCGCGCGAGCACGACCGTGACCGCGATCGTCCACAGCGCGAGCGCGGCGAACGGCGCCAGCTCGGCGAGCCGCGTCCGGCGCGCGCGCGGCGGGGCGGAGGCCGTCAGCGAGGCGCCCATCGCTCGAGCAGCTCGTCGTCGCCGACGCTCCGCCCCTCCGGCGCACGCGCCGGGACGCCCAGCACCCAGCCGCGCGCCGGCACGTCGCGCGTGACGACGGCGCCGGCGGCGACGAACGCCTCCTCGCCGACCTCGACGCCCGGCGTCAGCACGGCGCCGCCGCCGACGCGGCAGGCCCGCCGCAGCGTCGCGCCGCGCAGCGGCCGCTCGGGACCGTGTCGTCCCATCGTGTCGTCGTTCGTCGTCATCGCGCACGGCCCCACGAAGACGTCGTCCTCGACCGTCGAGAAGGCGGTCACGTAGACCTGCGACTGGAGCTTCACACGCGCGCCGATCGTCACGTCGTTGTCGACGCCGGCCCCGCGGCCGATCACGCTGCTCTCGCCGATCGTCGTGCGCTCGCGCACCTGCGCCTGGTCGCCGACGATCACGCCGTCGCCGATCGTCGTCCCGGCGTACACGACGGCGCCCGCGCACACGGTGACGCGCGCGCCCAGCACGAGCGGCGGCAACTGCGGCGCCGGCCGCCCGGCGAGTCGCGGCGCCTTGCCGAGCACCGCGTGCGCCTCGACGATGCAGCCGGGGCCGATGACCGTCCCGGGCGCGACGACGGCGGTCGGGTGGACCTCGGCCTCAGGCGACACCGTCGGCCACCTCGCGCCGCGAGGCCTCGAGCTCGTGCTGGAGCGCCTCCAGCACGCGCACCACGCGCAGACCGCTGTGACCGTCGCTGATCGGCGCGCGGCGCTCGCGGATGCAGTCGACGAAGTGCTGTGCCTCGACGCGCAGCGGCTCCGCGTTCGGCACGCGCGGACTCCAGATGTCGCCCGTGCGGGTGATGTACTCGCCGTAGCTGTCGGACGATTCGTCGAAGCCCTTGTCGTAGACGGTGATCTTGCGCTCCAGGTCCATGTCGTCGAACGTCGCCATGCGTCTCGAGCCGACGATCGTGAAGCGGCGCTCCTTGTGCGGGTCGAGCCACGACAGGTGCAGGTGCGCCGCGAGCCCGGAGGGGAAGCGCAGGAAGGCGAACACGACGTCCTCCACGCCGGAGCGCATGTACGCCTCGCCGCGCGCGCTGACGTCGTGCGGCTCCTCGTCGGCGAGCCGCAGGATCACCGAGATGTCGTGCGCGCCGAGCGACCACAGCGCGTTCTCGTCGGCGCGCAGTCTCCCGAGGTTGAGGCGGTTCGAGTAGATGTAGTGGATTGAGCCGAGCTCGCCGGCATCGGCGATCTCCTTCAGCCTCGTGACAGCCGGGTGGTACTCGAGCAGGTGGCCGACCATCAGCACGCGCTCCGTGCGCGCGGCAGCGGCGACGGCAGCCTCCGCGTCCGCGACCGACTGTGCCAGGGGCTTCTCGACGAAGCAGTGCTTGCCCGCCTCGAGCACGCGCACCGCGAGCGTGCCGTGCGTCGGGACCGGCGTCGCGAGCACGATCGCGTCGAGCTCGGGGTCGTCGAGCAGGTCGTCCAGCTTCGCGGTGAAGCGCGTCGCCGGGTACTGCGCGGCGTAGCGCGCGCGGATCGCCTCGTCGGCGTCGCAGCACCAGCGCAGCGTCGCCGAGGGCAGCGCGTCGAAGTTGCGCGCGAGGTTCGGGCCCCAGTAGCCGAGGCCGACGACGCCGATCGTGACCGGGTTCCCGCCCACCGCGCTCACAGCCGGATCACGTGCTCGACGTGGAGGTTGCGCGTGACGCCCCGCAGGTCCACGAGCGCTGGCAGCATGGCAGCGATCTCGGCCCAGTCGATCCCCGGGTGCGCGGTCACGATCACGCCCATGTCGGCGCCCTCGAGCGCGCCCGGGAGCGGCTCCGAGCGCAGGTCATAGCCGGTCAGCTCGGGCACGAATTCGTCGTGGTAGGCGACGTCGGCACCGAGGTCGCGCAGCAGCGAGACGAGCTTCAGCGCCGGCGACTCGCGCACGTCGCCGACGCCCGCCTTGTAGCTGACCCCGAGCAGCACGATGCGCGCGCCGCGCACGGCCTTGCCGGCGTCGTTGAGCGCGCGCACGATCCGCTCGACGCAGTGGTACGGCATCTGCTGGTTGACCTTGCCGGCGAGCTCGATGAACTCGGTCGTGAGGTCGAACTCGCGTGCCCGCCACGAGAGGTAGAACGGGTCGACCGGCAGGCAGTGGCCGCCCATGCCGGGCCCGGGCTCGAAGCGCATGAAGCCGTAGGGCTTCGTCGCGGCCGCGTCGACGACCTCCCAGATGTCGATGTCCATGCGGTCGGCGAGCATCGCCAGCTCGTTGACGAGCGCGATGTTGACGGAGCGGAAGATGTTCTCCAGCAGCTTCGACATCTCCGCCGCCTCGGGCGTGCTCACGCGCACCAGCTCGTCGCAGACCTGCCCGTAGAGCGCGGCCGCGCGGTCGCCGCACGTCTCGGTGAGGCCGCCGAGGATCTTCGGCGTCGTGCGCAGCGTGTGATCGGTGCGGCCCGGGTCGACGCGCTCGGGCGAGAAGGCGAGGTTGAAGTCGCGCCCGGCGGCGAGGCCTGACTCCTCCAGCAGCGGCAGCAGCTGCTCGCGCGTGGTGCCGGGGTAGGTGGTCGACTCCAGCACGACGAGCTGCCCTGCTCTCAGCACGCCCGCGAGCCGGCGGCCGGCGTCGCGCAGCGGCCCGAGGTCCGGCTCGCGATTGGGCGTGAGCGGCGTCGGCACGCAGATCACGACCGCCTCGACGTCGGCGAGGTCGGCGTAGGCGGTCGTCGTCTTGAGCCGCTCCTGCACGGCGGCGAGCCGCGCGTCCGGGATGTCCTCGACGTGGGAGCGCCCGGCCGCGATCGACTCGACCTTGCGCGGCTGGACGTCGAGGCCGACGACGTCCACGCCGGTCTCGGCGAACGCCACCGCGAGCGGGAGCCCTACGTATCCCAGTCCGATGATGCCGATGCTCATGCGCGCGAAGTGTAGGGACCGCCTCCGCCGCTACGGCGCCGCGTCGCCGCCGGTCGGCCAGCCGCGATACGCCTCGGCGACGCGGTCGAGCGAGCCGTCGAGCGACAGCCGCTCCGCGTTGCGCTCGAACCAGTCGGCGGTCGCCGTGCGCAGCGCCGGCCCGGCTTCGCGCACCCGCAGGATCGCCGCGGCCAGCTCGTCCGGTGCCGCGGAGGCGGCGACGAAGCCGTTCTCGCCGTCGGCGACCAACTCGACCGCGGCGTTGTCCGGATCGTCGACCACGATCGACGGGACGCCGCGCGCGGCCGCCTCGACGACGACCATCCCGTAGCCCTCGCGGCGCGAGGGGAGCACCATGCAGAGCGCGCGCCCGAGCGTGCGGTCGACCTCCTCGGCCGCGACGAAGCCGGGCGCCGAGGCCGCCTCGCCGAGCCGCTCCCGCTCGATCGCGCGCAGCACGGCGGGCCGCTCCGGGCCGTCGCCGAGGACCACGAGGCGCAGTTCGGGCGCCTGCTCGCGGGCCCGCGCGAACGCGTGCACGAGCGCCGGCACGCGCTTCTCGGGGATGTGGCGGCCGGCGAACGCGACGAGCGGCTCGGCCGGCGCCGGCTCGGGCCGCGCGAGCGCGCCGGCGTACTCGCCCGTCAGCACCGTCGGCTCGCCGCGCAGCCCGCTCGCGCGCAGTCGCGCGGCGGTCATGCGCGCGAAGCAGAAGGCGTGCTGGGGGACGCGCAGGCAGCGTCGCTGGACGGTCCAGCCGATGCGTCCGCCGACGCCGCCGAGGTACTCCCGCCAGTACGCGCGCGTCCACACCTCGTGCCAGTCGACGACGAGCGCGAAGCGGTGCACCCGCCGCGCGACGGCGGCGGCGAGCAGCGAGAAGTAAGGGAACGAGGCGGTGTGCACGACGTCGTAGCGGCGCCCGTGGCGCAGCAGGTGCCAGAGCACCCCGAGCCCAAAGACGAGCGGCGGCAGCACGCGCCGGCGGCCGCTCGGATCCTCGACATAGAGCTGCATGCGCGGGCCGGCGACGCGCACGCGCACGCCGGGCACCTGCGGCTCGACGCCGCGGTCCCACTGACGCAGGGTCAGATAGGTGACCTCGTGCCCCTCGGCGGCGAGCCGCTCGCCGAGGCTGCGGTACCAGCGCTCCGCCCCGCCGACCGTGTG
>Ga0193706_1000903_pt1 | contig 14606 bp, 12 predicted proteins | sample U3c1metaG_FD_160130 | JGI IMG/M metagenome (GOLD analysis project Ga0193706, IMG submission 160130) | Soil microbial communities from a riparian zone of the East river system, Colorado, United States - U3c1 | ecosystem: Environmental > Terrestrial > Soil > Riparian zone | place: USA: East River... | reverse complement strand
TGAATCGCCAGCTCTATCCCGATATCAAGGAAGACATGTTTATCAGCATGGCCTACCTCATTCTGGATCACGTCCGCGCCACCGTAATCCTTTCCCGTGCCGGCCACGATGCCCCGCTGCTCTACCGGCGAGCGACTGGTGAACTGACCCAGATCAAGCCCCCCGGACTGGTCGTCGGAATTGACAGCGGAAGCGTCTTCGATAGGATAACCGGCGACCTCGCCGTTCCCCTCGAACGCGACGACTGCCTGCTCCTCTACACGGACGGCGTGACCGAAGCACTTGACGGAAACGGGGACGAATTCGGACTGGAACGAATGATGAATTCCTTCCGGAACAGCGCGCCGCAGGGCGCGCCGGCGATCATCGAAAACGTGATCGACGATCTGCGAGAATTCGTCGGATCAACGCCGCAAAATGACGACATTACTTTAATCGCAATCCGTAAGACATGAGCAAAACTGAGCCGACAGAAACGACCGCCGACTCCGCCGACTCCGCCGAAACGGTACCGGTGCAGAATCGCGACAACCTCGAAGCGGGCGAAGACGACGGGGAAGATCCGACCGCCGGCCTGCAAGCCGATCTCGACCGCTTTCGCGATCTCGCTTTGCGCAGCCAGGCCGATTTCGACAATTACAAGAAACGCGCCGCGCGCGAGAAGGAAGAAGCGATCAAGTTTGCCAACAGCTCGCTCCTGGAGCGCTTGATCGCGATCATCGATAACTTCGAACTCGGCCTCTCCGCCGCGCGCGGAGAAGGAGAGAAATCACCCATCTATTCGGGGATGCAGATGGTCTTGAAACAACTAACTGATTTTCTAAAGGAGAACGGTCTCCAACCGATCGACGCCGAAGGCCAGCCGTTCGATCCCAATCTGCACGAAGCGATCGCGCACGAGCCGAGCACAAGCGTGTCCGAAGGAAAAGTGATTCGGCAAACGCGGCGCGGTTACCGGTTGAAAGATCGGCTTTTGCGGCCGTCCAGCGTCGTCGTTTCCAGCGGACGTGCGGTTTAGGAATTAGACAGGATTTATAGGATCAACAGGATTAGGGGATTCTGAAATCCTGGACAATCCCGTTAAATCCTGTCCCAGAAATTTCAGCGATGCCCAAGACTACCAAACGCGATTATTACGAGGTCCTCACCGTCACGCGCGAAGCGACGGACGATGAGATCAAACGCTCGTATCGCAAACTCGCGGTCAAATTTCATCCGGATAAAAACCCGGATGACGAGCACGCCGAGGAGAAGTTCAAGGAGCTCGGTGAAGCCTACGACGTCTTGATGGATGCGAATAAGCGCGCCGCTTACGATCGCTACGGTCACGCCGCTTTTGCTCAAGGTACAGCCGGCGCCGGCGCGGGCGGGTTCCACGATCCCTTCGATATCTTTCGCGAAGTCTTCGGCGGCGGGGGCGGAGCCGGAGGAATCTTCGAAACCTTTTTTGGCGGTGGCGGGGCGCAGGTCGATCGCGATGGGCGGCAGCGCGGATCCGATTTGCGTTACGACATGCAGATCACGCTCGAAGAAGCGGCTTTCGGCGTCGAAAAAGAGATCGAGGTGCGCAAGCTCGACACTTGCAGCAAGTGCCGGGGCGAAGGCGCTGAGGATGGCTCGCGCGCGATCAACTGCCCCACCTGCGGCGGCCGCGGCCAGGTCATCAGTGCACGCGGATTTTTTCAGGTCTCGCAAACGTGTCCGCGTTGTCGCGGCGCCGGACAAATCATCGAGAAACCCTGCCGCGCGTGTGAGGGCGAGGGCCGGGTCGAAAAGACGAGCCGGATCAAACTCAAGATCCCGGCCGGTATCGCGGAAGGTTCGCGGTTGCGTTCCTCACATAACGGCGAAGCGGGCGTCCGCGGCGGCGCGCCGGGCGATCTTTACGTTGTCATTCACGTCAAGGAACACGCCGTCTTTCAGCGCGATGAAGACAACCTTTATTGCGAATTGCCGGTCTCCTTCGCGCTCGCTGCGCTTGGCGGCGAGGTCGCCGTTCCGACGCTCGAAGGCAAAGCCAATTTGAAAGTCCCCGCCGGCACGCAGAGCGGCCAGACTTTCAAACTGCGCGACAAAGGCATCATGAACGTGAACGGCCGCGACCGCGGCGATCTGCTCGCGCGTTTGATCGTGGAAGTCCCGAGTCGCTTAAACGCGGAGCAGCGGCAGAAGTTGGAAGAATTCGCGGAACTCTGCGGCGACGAGAACACGCCACTGCACAAAGGCTTCTTCGAGCGCGCCAAGGAATTCTTCCGCTAACGTTGCGCACCTGTCGTGGCGCAGGTTGTGCGGCGAGCCCCATCGTCGCGTCGATCCATCGGGGGCCTCTTGACTCCTCAAGCGCGCGCTTTCATCCTCATGTTGTGAGCACGGTCGCCATCCCTCTTCTCACCGTCGAGAACTACAGAATTCTCCCCGAGACCGGTCCGCGCTATCAACTCATCGAAGGAGATCTCTACATTGCGCCCGCTCCGAATCGCTACCATCAGGATATCTCACGCAACCTCGAATACATCCTCCTCGAGTACCTCGAAGAACATCCCATTGCATTCTCTACGACGCTCCATTCGATGTTTACCTCGATGATTGCAATGTCTTCCAACCCGACATCGTGGTCGTCCTCAACCCGCACCTTTCCATCCTGACTGACGCCGGTGCGGTCGGCGCCCCCGACTTCGTGGTTGAGATCCTCTCGCCCAAAACGGCTGGTCTCGACCGCGACAACAAGCGCCGCGTCTACGCGACCAGCGGCGTGCGCGAGTTGTGGATTATTGTCCCGGAGACGAAGCGGATCGAAGTCTATTTGTTCGAACGGGATGCCACGGCTCCCGCCGCCACCTACAGCGCGCAGGACATTTTCGAATCAGCGCTCTTCCCAGAGCTGCGCTTCGACGCCCCGAAAATCTTCGCGCAATAAAAGCGCCCCTCATGGGGCACGCCTCCGCCGTTGCAACGGTTGAACGTTGCAACATCGAACGTTGGACGTTCCCGGCTTCAGCGTTCAACATTCGACCTCCCTGGTTCGCCTCCTCTTCATGCATCGCTTCCATCTTCCGCCGGACCAATGGTCCCCCGACCTCCCCATCCTGACCGGCGCTGAAGCGCATCACGCCCGCCACGTCCTCCGCCTCCAGCCCGGCGCGAAGATCGTTCTCTTCAATGGCCGCGGGCGCGAAATGACAGCGGAGATCACCGCCCTCGATTCGCAGGCGATTACCCTGCGGAAATTGCACGAAAGCAGCACCCCGCCCTTGCGTTGCCAGATCACTCTTGGTCAGGCCATCCCGAAAGGAAAAAATATGGATCTGATCGTGCAGAAAGCGGTCGAGATCGGCGCGGCCGAGATCGTTCCCATCATTTCCGATCGCACGATCGTGCGGCTCGGCGCCGACGAGGCCGCGCAGAAGCAAACGAAATGGCAAACCATCGCCGTCGAAGCCGCGAAACAATGCGGCCAAAACTGGCTCCCCGTTGTCCACACGCCCTCCACCCTCACCCAGTTCTTCTCTCCTGTGGCGTCAGTCTCCGGCCGCGTCGCCGAGGGCCGCGGGAGCGCGGGGTCCGCGTCAGGATTAAACGCTGAGCGCGCGACGTTCCCGTCCTTCGATCTGCAACTCATCGGCTCCCTGCAGAGCGACGCCCTCCACTTGAAGAACATCCTGGCCGAGCATGCCGCCGCGCACGGCGGCGAACGCCCCACACGCGTTCTGATGCTCATCGGTCCAGAGGGAGATTTCACCCCCGCTGAACTGAACCTCGCGCGCGGTCACGGCTGCCGCCCGATTACTCTCGGTCCCATCATTCTCCGCGTGGAAACCGCCGCCATTTATTGCCTGAGCGTTTTGTCATACGAACTGCTCTGAGGCATCTGAGCTGGAACAAGAGTCCTATTCGCGAGGATCGGGATGTTCTGTTCCAAACGCCTCCCCGAATTTCACGCCTCCATTTTTTGAAGGCGTTTTGGTGGGACCGCTGTGCCGCTTCCGCCGCCTTGAATGACCGCCGCTATAATTTCGCCAGCACCGCCGCCGCGACTTCTTCCGGAGTGACCGCTTTCATGCAACGGAAGTCAATCGGACACTCGCGGAGGAAACACGGACTGCACTCAACGTGATGCCGGACGACGGTATTTCCCAGACCAAGCGGGCCGGTGAGGCGGTTCTCCGTTGAGCCGAAAATCGCCACCACTGGCACCCCGAGGAGCGTGGCGAGATGCATCGTGCCGGTGTCGTTAGTCAAAAGAAGCCGACACTCGCGCAACTCGGCGATCAATTGCTCGAGCGTCGTCTGCCCGATGCGGTTGCTGCAATTCTGACCGAGCGCCTCCGCGATCGTCCGGCCCGTTTCGCCGTCGGAAGAAGTTCCGAACAAAATCCATTGCACGCTTCGTTGGGCGGCAACCGCCGCAGCCGCTTCCGCGAAACGCTCCGGCAGCCAGCGCTTCGCGGGCCCATATTCCGCACCCGGACAGAGACCGAGCTTTTGGACGCCGTTGGTGTAATTCCGTGGCGCGGCCGATGCCGGCAAAGCGGAGATGTCGCCGCCCAGTTCCTGCGCGAGATGCAGGTAACGATGTACTTGATGTTCAATCGGGCCCGGCTTTGCGCGCTCCGCCACGATCTGATTCAAGAGCCACGAGCGATGATGTCCGCGATAACCAACGCGGCGGGGAATGCCGGCGAGCCAAACCTCGAGCGCCGCACGGAGGGAATTCGGAAACAAGATGGCAACGTCAAACCGTGGCCGCCGCCGCATTAGCTGCACGGTCGGCAACAATGACCCGCTGCGGAATTCAATGATGTCATCGACCTCCGGAATCAGTTTCCACATCGCGGCGAGCTTGGCCGGGGTCGCGATCGTGATGTGCGCGTCGGGGCGCCCGCGTTTAATGACGCGAACCGCGGCGGCACTGATCACCGCATCGCCCAGCCAGTTCGTGCTCCGGATGAGAATGCGGAATGGTTGCAAGGGAGCGGACGCACCGCCCGGGACGTAAACTCCGCGCTTATACTTCGGGAGGAGAAAATTCGGATTGGGCGTCTTCCAGCGATTGTGCACCCAGAACCAATCTTCGGGCGCCTGCCGGATTTGTTCGGCAATGACTTCGTTCGCCTGCGCCGTGAGCGCGGGGACGGAAGCCTCGCGCGCTTCGAAGCATCGGGTAAAGACGAGGCGCCATCGGCCTCGTCCGTCGGTGTAAACGGCGGCCGCGATGGCGGCCGCGTGCGTGCGCTTCGCGAGCAGTGCCGGCAACGGAGTGGTGGAAGCGAGTCGACCGAAGAAAGGCGTCCACATTCCGTGATCGCCGGCATGTTGATCCGCCAGGACGCCGACGATGCCGCCTCCGCGCAAAAGCTCAATCGGCCCATGGAACCCAGCGCGCCGATCGAACAGCTCGACGCCGGGACGAGCACGGGTGCGCCGGACATCGGCGTCGATGTAACGATTACCGAGGGGCTGGAAAATCGTGCTGATGCGGACGTAACCAAACGAGCGCGGGATCAGCTGGGTGAAGAGTTCCCAATTGCCGAGATGGCTCAGGACCAGGACGACGCCGCGACCGGCTCGCAATTCGTCGTGCACGATATTTTCATTTTCCAGCGTGACGCGCGCGGCCACCGCTTCCGGCGGCATCGCACTGAGCTTCGTGTGGCAGAGCAGGTTTGCCCCGAGGCGTTGGAAATGGCGACGCGCCAAAGGGCGCGAAGCACGCGGCGCATGTTCGCCGCCGAAAGCGATCGCGAGATTACGTTGCGCGAGGCGGCGGTATTTCCCGGCGCAGAACCAAGCCACGAAGCCGAGAAATTCGCCCAGCAGAAAGAGCAGCCGCAGCGGGATCAGGCTGAAGATCGCGGTGCCGGCGCGATAAAGAAGATAGATGCAAAAGTCGACCATGCGAGAGCGGCGGAACGAGGCCAGCCAGCGGGCGGGGCACCGTAATTTTGCCTGCGCCGTCGAGCAATGAATATAATGTCGTCGTGTTGCAAACCCCGGATCATTGGCTTCGCCCGGATTTTGCGCGCGTGCTGCGGGAAACGCTCGGCCCCGGCCGGCTCGTGGTCGTGGGTGCGGGCTCGGAGCAGATCGTGAAGCAATTTCATCTCCTCGGAACAGAGGCGATCGCGTGTGTTCTGCCCGAGAATCTGACGGCTCTATCTCTAGAAAACGGGGACGCGTCCCGAATCGATCTCGTCGTTTGGGTTTATCCGAACGCAAGCGACGGCGACGAATCGCAGGTCGCTGAGGTGGCACGATGCGCTGAGCAAATTGTGCTCCTGCCGGAAGCGAGAGGACACGCGGCGCAACGACGTCCGCAGTTGTTGGCGCGCCTGGCCGGGCACGGGTTTACACCGGATTATGCTTGCGACCTGACCGAGCTCGACGGTTCTGCTTTGCGGCTGGTGCGCGCCGCACCGGCCGACGGCGCCGCTTTTGTGCCCGCGGTGGAAGGCGCATTTGCGCGATTACACACCCGCGCCCGCGCGCTCGAACGCAGCTTACGGACACGCATGTCGGAATTGGAAGCGGCTGATCGCCATATCGCTCGCCTCGAAGAAAAGCTGCTCAAATTAAAAGAATACCGTCGCAGCATTAAGCAGCTGAAAGAGGAAAAGCAGGCGCTGCGTAAATCCCCCGAACGCAAGCTCGGCCAGGTCTTGCTGGCTCCGTATCTTCTGCCGCGAAAACTCTTTCGGCATTTCGACCGCGCCCGCCGCGATTCTGCCCGCGGCCCGAGCGCTGTGACTGAAGCCGCGTCGAAGTATCAGGAATGGTTCGAACGGCATCGCGTCCTCGAAGCCGAAGGTCATCGCTTGCGCGAGAAAGCGCGGACATTCAACTGCCAGCCTCTCATCAGCATCATCACGCCCATTTTTAATACCCCAGCGGAATGGCTGGAGGAGATGGTCGAGTCCGTGCGGGCCCAAGTGTATGAAAACTGGGAGCTGCTCTTGATCGACGACGGCTCAACCGCACCGGAGATGCCGGCGCGTCTCGCCTCCCTCGTTCAACGCGACGGCCGCATCCGATCATTCCGCATCGAGAACAGCGGGATCTCGGCCGCGTCGAACCATGGCCTCGACCAGGCCCGGGGCGAGTGGATCGGGCTGCTCGATCATGACGACACCCTGGAACCGGACGCGTTGTATCGCACCGTGGAACTGCTGGAAAATCATCCGGAGGCTGACCTGATTTATTCCGATGAAGACAAGCTCACCGACGGCGGCTTCGATGCTCCGCTCTTCAAACCGGCTTGGTCGCCGGATTTTTTCTGGACGTGCAATTACATCGGCCACTTCACCACCATTCGGCGAGCGCTATTGGTTGAGGCTGGCGCATTTCGTTCCGGCTACGATTTTGCTCAGGACTACGATCTCTATATCCGGCTTGTCGCGCGGACGAAACAGATCCACCACATCGCGCGTGTCCTTTATCATTGGCGGCGCACCGCCGTTTCCACCGCGGACAACGTTCGGCGCAAACCGGAAACGCTGGAGGCGGGACGGCGCGCCCTCACCGATGGGCTCGCTCAAGGCGCGGAGCCCGGCCACGTGGCGATCGACTGGAGCACACATCTGTATCGGGTTCGCCGCGAGTTGGTCGCAGAAGAACGGATCGCCATCATCATTCCGGCGCGCGATCAGACCGAGTTGCTCGCGCGCTGCATCCAGAGCATCACGACAAAGACGAATTACCGGAACTACGAGATCGTCGTCGTCGATAACGAGAGCCAATCCGAGGAAGCGCGAAGATATTTCTCGGAGTTCGAACACCGTCGCCTGCCCTATCCGGGCCCGTTCAATTTCTCCGCGATCAACAACTTCGCGGTCGCGCAAACCCAGGCACCATGGCTTCTCTTTCTCAATAACGACACCGAGGTGATTGAGCCCGACTGGCTCGGATCGATGGCGGAACATGTGCAGCGCCGCGAGGTCGGCGCGGTGGGCGCGCAGTTACTTTATCCCGATGGCACGGTGCAACATGGTGGCGTGGTCCTGGGCGTGGGCGGAATCGCGGAACACGCCTTCCGCGGGTTTCCGGCAGATTACGCCGGAGCGAATCGCCAGCTTCAGGTAACGCGGAACTACAGCGCGGTGACGGGTGCGTGCCTCCTCACCCGGCGCGATGTTTTCGAGCAGGTGGGAGGATTCGATGAGGAGCAGCTGCCGGTCACGTACAATGATGTGGATCTTTGCCTGAAAATGCGGCGTGCCGGTTACCTCATCGTCTACACTCCATATGCGAAGCTCTACCATCACGAGTCGGCCTCGAGACGGGCGAGCGTCGAGCCGCGCGAAACGGAGGTAATGCGGCAGCGCTGGAGCGAGGTTCTCGGCGCCGATCCGTATTACAATCCGAACCTTTCACGGACGCGGGCGGATTTCTCGTTAGGCGAATGAGGGGCCAGGAAAGAGACAGTTTGGGCCCACGGAAAATTTTTGATTATTGTTTCCACTCTCCGACAGAAATGATCAGAGATCCTTCGCCTTCCCGCAGGATGAAAGCTTTAGTGGGTGAATTGTCATGAGTGCTTCTGATCAAAACCTTTGGAGTGGCCTTTCCCCAGAAGCGCAGAGCGCTCTCGTCACCCGTGATTATTCGTCATCGGATCTGGCGCAACGGTTGAGCGAAGCGGGGGTGGAGGCGGGCCAGTTGCTGGCGGCCGATGGGACGTCGGCGCTTTTGCGCGAAGCGTGGATCCCGGGGGTGGAGATCTTTCATCGCGCGATCCATCCCCAGCGTCATCGCGGTGTTTTCGGAGAATTCGCGCGGCGCGACGAAGGGTTGCTGGCGCAGATTGGTTTCTGGCCGACGCAGTGGGCCACGGCGCGCATGTTCGCCCAGACGGCGAAAGGTTTTCATGTTCATCCACCGAGCATTCCGGACGGGGAAGAAGCAGCGGCCTGGTTCCAGCGCCTCTTCGCCGGCGACGAGCCCAACTACGCGCTTCGTCCTTACGAGCGAGAACAATGGGATGTGATGTTCTTCGTACAGGGAGTCGCCGAGATGATTCTGCGCGAGGCGCGCGTCGGTATGCCGCCGCGAACCATGCGCTTGATCATCGATGGCGATAATCATCGCAGCCGCAATAACGTCGGGGTGGTGGTGCCGGCCGGAGTCGCGCATGCGCTCCGCGTCGAAGGCTCGGAAGACCTGATCATGGTTTACGGCACGAGCACTTCGTTCCGTCCGGAGTTTGAAGGACGAATCGCGAGCGACGTGGAGACGGCGCGGTTGCCGGATTCATGGGAGGGCTTTTTGAGCCGCTCCCGTCCGCCGGCATGAGCAAGCGGGAATTCTCGGGCGCGGAACCGGAGTTAATGGACCGGCCGGGCGCTTCGTCCGCGGAACTGGAGGCGGCGCTGCGGAGTCTGCGGGGATTGAATCGATACTTCGGCAGTTACCGCGTTGTCTCCCAGTTCATGAATCGCTGGATCCGGCGCGGCGACCACGTGCGCGTGGTCGATCTCGCGACCGGGTCAGCTGACATTCCGCGGTTGGTCGCCGAGCATGCGCGCGCGGTGGGCGCGAAAGCGGAAATCGTGGCCGTCGATTTTCAACCCGCGACGATCGACACCGCCCGCCGCTTAAATGCGGACTACCCCGAAATCGTTTGTGAATGCGCGGACGTGCTCGCATTCCAGCCGCGCGAAAAATTCGATATCGCGATCTGTTCCCTGGCGCTCCACCACTTCAGCGCGGACGATGCGATCCGCCTCCTGCGGCATTGCCGCGATCTCTCGCGGCGCTTCGTGCTGGTTTCGGATCTGCGGCGCGGTCTCCTCCTGCGCGTAGGCGTGAATCTGTTAACCGCCGTGATTTTTCGGGACCGGATGACCTTTCACGATGGGCGCACGTCGGCGCGGCGCGCATTCTCTTTTCGGGAGTTGCGCGAACTCGCGGAACGAGCCGGCTGGGAGAAATTCGGTTCCGGGAGGTTCCGCTTCGCGCGACAGGCCATCTGGCTGGAATGAGTCAGAACCGATCGGCGAGAGCGCGCGCTCCCTTCGGCCTAACGACTGCTAAGGCAAAGAATGACCGGCGTTCGTCTTCACCTGTGTGACATCCGAGCCGTTCACGGTGCCATTGGCATCAATGTCGGCACGGAAGTTGGAGCTCGTCGCGGCGGCGCCGGATTGCCCCTTCGTTAGTCCGATATCGGTGGCGTTTACGGTCGCGTTGCCGTTCGCGTCGCCGATCAGCATTTTCGCGGTCACGGCCGTGGTGGGCAGGACTTGGGAGAAGCTGTCGGTTACGTTGTTCAAGGTTACGCTCATCGTCTGGAAATCGGCGACTCCGGTCAGGTTGACCGTCATGACATTGCCAGCAAAACTCGGCGCGCCCGAGACGGTTCCTGTCCCGGTGATCACGTTGGCGGTGCCGCCAACCACCGCGTTACTGAAGGTAATCGCGAAGGTGTAATTACCGTTTACGCCACCGCTGCGGCATTCCACCCCCGGGCTGCCGGAGAGGGGAAGGGCGATGTCGAAACTGCCTTGCGCGCCATGAGTTTTCCGGGAAACGGCGGTGATGGGTAGAAGCGTGGGCACCATTGCGTAGGCGTGCGTCGCCCCATTAAAAACGCCGGTCCCAACGATGACGTTGTTATCGCTGATGCCGAGCGCGGACGAGGAAGTGTTCATGGATAAGTCCCAGCCCGATCCAACGGGGATGAGATCGGCGAGGCGGTAGGTCGTGGTACCGTCATAAAGGAACGGAATCGAGAAAGCAGAGGAATCATTGCCCACGGCCCATCCGGCCGAGTTGACCGCGCGCGCCGAACCTTGACTCGTCCCGGCGGCGAGCGGAATCGGGACGATCCCATTCGCATCCGACCAGATGAAAGGAAGGCCCGAACCCTGATTCAACATGCTCGAGCCAACAACGTAACCGCTGTTGCTAACGCCAAACGCGAGCGCTCCGTTCATGCCCTTGAGCGCACCGACGTCGAAGGCGGTGTTGCTGGAAATGTCGTAAACGATGCCGACGTTTACGGCCGCATTGTTCGGATCGATTCCCTGCCCCACGACCCGACCGGAATCGTTGATCCCGAAGGCGGTCAGGAAGTAACTTCCGTTCGGCGTCGCTTGCGTGATCAACGACGCACTCCCGCCGCTGTAGATTACGCCGCGTTGCGAAATTCCGGCATCGGCCGAGCCGACAGCAACGCCCGACGAGTTCACATGGTTTGCATCGCCGAGAGTTTCGCCGCCCGGGAGAGGCAGTTGCGAGACCACTCCGTTTTGCCAGATAACGGGCAATCGCCCGGAGCCAAACGAGGTCGTTGCGCCGGTCCCGACCACGGTGCCGTTATCGTTGGCGCTGTTCGAAAGGCAAAAGCTGCGACCGGCGAGATTGGGCAAGCCGACCAGGCCGCCACCGCGCGTCCAGCTATAGGCTTGGGTTCCGCCGCTGCGAAAGGAACGACCGACGGCCACTCCGCCCGGCGAGACGCCGAAGCCTTGCGAAGCGGTGTCGCCGCTTTGCACGACCCCGATGTCGTAAATTTGATATTGAGGATCGGCCGCGGCGGTAGCCACCACGACGAACAAACCCAGGAGAGCGGAGAAACTGGTCAGTGAGCGCATGATGGACAAGGCTGAATTTCTCGACCCAGACAGTCAAACATTCTTGAAGGAATAAACCGTGGGCCCAACGATCCCATCTCCCGCCGATGACTTCCTCCGCTAAAGATTCTGCCGCACGAAAATTCTGGCGCGACGGCCTGCCATGGCTGGCCGCGGTGCTCATGGGGTCGATCGCCATCGTGCTGCATGTCGGGAATTTGACGAGCGCGGGCGGGCTTTGGCGGGATGAGGCGGCGGCGGTGTCACTGGCTTCCATGCCGTCGTTCGGTGAAATATGGGCGCACCTGGAGCACGAATCTTTTCCGCTGCTCTTTACGATGCTGCTGCGGGGATGGAGTGCGCTCGGCTGGGGTGGAAGCGATCCGGGGTTGAGAGTCTTTGGGCTCTGCGTTGGGCTGGCCGTGCTGGCCGCACTTTGGTGGAACGCCTGGCGTTTCTCGTCCGCCCCGCCGCTCGTTTCACTTTTGCTCTTTGGCCTCAGCCCGGTGGCCATCCGCTGGGGCGATTCTCTGCGCGGTTATGGACTCGGCGTCTGCTTCATCCTGCTTGCGCTGGGATTGGTTGGGAAGGTTTTGCTTTCACCGACGAAAGGCAATGTCGCGCTCGCCAGCCTCGCGGGGATTCTGGCCGTGCAGACGCTTTATCAAAACAGCTACATCCTCGGCGCCATCTGTTTGAGTGGGGCGGCGGTCTCGCTTCGCCGGCGCCATTATCGAGGCGCGCTGCTCATGCTCGCGCTCGCGCTGCCGGCCGCGCTTTCACTCATTCCTTACCTCCCGGTCGTTAGGCGTGCGAACGAGTGGAACGTCGTCACCCAAATGCCGCTGAGTCTGGCCCGGATCGGAACGGTGCTGCATCGCGCCTTGAGCGATCCAGATCCATTGATGTTCTGGCTCTGGGTCGGCTTGCTCGGCGTGGCCTTGCTGGTTGCGGTCATCTCCATGCGGCGGCCCGCCGCAGCCCAGGAGACGGATGTGACCTGGTTTCTTCTCGGCGTCATGATCTTCACCACGGCCGCGTATTACCTTTTCTTGAAACTGGCGCAGTTCCCGACGGAGGTCTGGTATTACCTGCTCTGGATGGCCGTGATGGCGGTGGCAATCGATGGATTGATCGTTCGTTTCGCGCGCACGCCCTGGCCGCGCGCCGCGCTTTCCGCAGCGGCGCTCGCCGCTGCCGGCTTCATGCTTTCTGACGGCTGGCAGCAAGTGGAAGTTCGCATGACCAATGTCGATATCATCGCCCGGCGCTTGAATCAAAGCGCAGCGCCGGGCGACCTGATTCTCGTTCATCCCTGGTTTTGCGGGGCGACCTTTCAGCGCTACTACCGGGGGCGGGCCGAATGGACCACGCTCCCACCACTGAACGACCACGCGCTCCAGCGGCTCGATTTGTTCAAAGAGCAACTGATGATCGAGGACCCGATCGAGCCGGTCCTGGAGAAGATGGAGACAGTTTTGCGGAATGGCGGCGCCATCTGGTTGGTCGGCTATTTTCCTTTCTCGAATCCGCCTCGAGCCGTGCCTACTCTGCCGCGCCCGGGCCTGGGACCACAAGGCTGGCAGGAAGGGCCCTACATGATGGCCTACGGGATGCAGGCGGCTTCGTTCCTGCAAAGAAACGCGGCGCGGAACGAGCCGGTTGCGCTTCCATTGGCGCAAAAGGTGAACCCGTTCGAGAAACTGCCGTTGCGAGTTATCACCGGCTGGCGTCGCGCCTACTGAAGGAACAACTCGCCGGATTTGCGATGACAAAAAAAGAGCGTTGCGATAGCCTCGTCTCATGCGCCTTTCCGGCCGGAAACCCTCGTCCTTTACTCGTTCGTGGAGACCGCGCCAGCGCCTCGTTCTCCTTACGCTCATAGGGTTTAATGTCGCGGCCTTCGCGGTGCAGTTGTTCCTCGAAGTCTATCAGCCGGGCTTCGTCAGCATGTTTGTGGGCTTGAGCGGTGAGGGCATCCAGAACGCCTACGCCTGGCAATTCCTGACCGCCCCCTTTCTGCACACCGGGCCTTGGCATCTGCTCGGGAACACGCTGCTGCTTTACATTCTCGGACGCGATGTGGAATGCATCGTCGGGCAGCGTCATTTTCTCTTTCTTTATCTGACCGGTGCGTTGGGGGGTGAGCTCGGACATCTCTTCCTTATGCCAGCGGCCACCGTCTTGCTCGGCGCCTCCGGTGGCGTGGCGGCGGTCATGATGGCTTACGCGGCGATTCTTCCGGAGCTGGAATTGGCCGCGACGCGCTTTTTCGGCTGGCGATTGCGTATCACCGCGAAGCATTTCGCCTACGGCATGATGTTCATTGCCGTGGCGCTGCTCGTGATGGCGCGGCGGGGCACGCTCATGCACAGCGCTTATATGGGAGGATGCGCCGCGGGTTGGCTCTACGCCCATCTTCTCGGGTTTGGCCGGGCCTCGTTGGTGCAGCGGACTCTGCATCAGCGGAAGATGACGACGGAGCGTTACCAGCAAATGAATGCGGAACAGTTCATGGCCGAGGAGGTTGATCCGTTGCTGGAAAAAATCTCGCGCGAAGGCCTGCGCAGCCTCAGCCGTGGGGAGCGACGCATCCTGGCGATGGCGCGCGAAAAACTGGCGGCGAATAGCTGAGTCGCCGGCGCTTCTTCCAATCCAGACGAGAAGAGCGGTTTCGTGAAGGAGCGAGCCGCGTTAGCTGTACCAATGGGCATGGGCGGCGACGAAGGATGGATCAATGCGAAAGCGACACGCACGCTGCATCCGGGTCAGGTGGAACGGACTCTGGGCTCACTGGCTGAGAAATGGCCCGCCGGCGAGGAAGCGCTGCAAAGCGTGATCGAGCAATTCCCACTGGGCGAGGAGGCTCTCCTGCATTTGATCGCTGTTTCCAGCATCGGTGCTACGCGTCTGATGCGTGAACCGCAATTTCTGCTGTGGCTCCGGCACCCGGATGTCTGTGCGGCGAGTCGCGGGCGCAGCCGCATGCGGGAAGATCTTCGACGCGCGACCGATTCTGTGAGCGCGGAGAATTTCCGG
>Ga0193706_1000902_pt1 | contig 14608 bp, 9 predicted proteins | sample U3c1metaG_FD_160130 | JGI IMG/M metagenome (GOLD analysis project Ga0193706, IMG submission 160130) | Soil microbial communities from a riparian zone of the East river system, Colorado, United States - U3c1 | ecosystem: Environmental > Terrestrial > Soil > Riparian zone | place: USA: East River... | reverse complement strand
GTCGATCACCGTCGCATCGCCGCCCTGGGCTTCGACGACGCGGCGGAAAACCTCGAGGGCTCGGCCCGAATCGAGGGCCTGGCGGATGCGCTCGCGCCCGTCGTCCTCGTCGCGCGCGACGCCGCCGAGGCGCAGCATTTCGGCGCCTTGAACCTCGACGAGCTCGCGCAGATCCGCGGGGCCGCCGCCGCGCAGGCAGGCGATCGACTCGGCGATCTCCAGTGTGTGCCCCGCGCTCTCGCCCAGCGGCTGGTCCATCGAAGTCAAGAAAACGCTGGCGCGCAGCTTCATCGCTTTCGCCAGGCTCTTCATCGTGCGCGCGAGCTCGCGGCCGCGATCCATCTGCGGCAGGAAGGCGCCCGAGCCGAACTTGACGTCGAGCACCAGCCCATCGAGACCCTCGGCGAGCTTCTTGGCCAGGATCGAGCTCGCGATCAGCGGGATCGATTCGACCAGGCCGGTCGCGTCGCGCAGCGCGTAGAACTTGCGGTCCGCGGGCACGATCTGCGGCGTCTGTCCGCCGAGCGCCAGGCCGCAGGTCTCGAGGACGCGGGCGAATTCCTCGGGCTCGAGCTGGGTGCGAAAACCGGGGATCGACTCGAGCTTGTCGAGCGTCCCGCCGGTGTGACCCAGCCCGCGGCCCGAGATCATCGGAACCGCGACGCCGCAGGCCGCCACCGCGGGAGCGAGCGGGATCGAGACCTTGTCGCCGACTCCGCCCGTCGAATGCTTGTCGATCTTCGGTTTCTGGATCCGTTCCAGCTGCAGCTGCGTGCCGCTGTTCAACATCGCGCGCGTCCAGGCGACCAGCTCGCGCACCGTGAATCCGTGGCGGAAGATCGAGCTCAGCAGGACGCTCGTCTGGTAGTCGGGAATGCTGCCGTCGACGGCTCCGGCGATGAAATTTTCGATCTCGGCGTCGTCGAGCTCGCCGCCGTCGCGCTTCTTCAGCAGGACTTCGCGAACGTTCATCGGGCGAGCAGCGTGGACAGGAAGGACTTGCCCGGGCCCTGCGGGACGAGGCCCAGCGCCTCTTCGACGGTCGCGCCGATGTCGGCGAAGCTCGCGCGCGTGCCGAGCGCTGCTCCGGCCTTCACGCGCTTGCCGCAGGCCAGGATCGGCACGTATTCGCGCGTGTGATCGGTCGTCGCGGAAAAGGTCGGATCGTTGCCGTGATCGGCGGTCAGGAGCACGAGATCGTCCTCGCGCAATCCGCTTTCCAATTGGACCAGGTCGCGGTCGAAGGCTTCGATCGCGCGGCGATAGCCCTGCGCGTCGCGCCGATGACCGTACAGCATGTCGAAGTCGACCAGATTGACGAAAATCAGGCCGTTTTTCTGCGTGCGCGCCAGCTCGATCGTCGCGCGCATGCCGTCGACATTGCCTTCGGTGTGGACGTCTTTCGTCAGGCCCTGGCCCGCGAAGATGTCGCTGATCTTGCCGACGCCGACCACGGGAAGGCCCGCGGCTTTCAAACGATCGAGAGCCGTCTTCTGGAACGGCAACAGCGAATAATCGCGGCGATTGTAGGTGCGCTGGAAAGCACCGGGCTCGCCGACGAAGGGCCGTGCGATCACGCGGCCGACGCCGTAGGGATTGAGGATCTTGCGCGCGATCTCGCACACTTCGTAGAGGCGCTCGAGGCCGAAATGCACCTCGTGCGCGGCGACCTGGAACACGGAATCGGCGCTGGTGTAGACGATCGGCTTGCCGGTCGCGATGTGCTCCGCGCCGAGCTCCTCGATCACGGTTGTGCCCGAAGCCGGCCGGTTGCACAGGATTCCCGGCAGCATCCCGCGGTCGACGAAGGGATCGATGATCTCCGGGGGAAATCCGTTGGGGAAGACCGGGAACTGCTTCTCGAGCACCAGGCCCATCATCTCCCAGTGACCCGTCGAAGTGTCCTTGCCGGGCGAGCGCTCCGCGCAGCGGCCGAAGGCTCCGGCGGGCTTGCTCGCGCGCGGCAAGCTCGCGACGCCTTCGATGTTGCCCAGGCCGAGCGCGACGAGCCGCGGGGCGTCCAATCCGCCCGCCGACTGCACGAGGTGATCGAGGGTGTGCGCGCCGCTGTCGCCGAAGTCCGCGGCATCGGGCATGGCTCCGCAGCCGAGCGAATCGAGAACGATCAGGAATACGCGGCGCATGGCGTGGTCGAGCCGCTGGTGTCGCGACCCGGGCTCACTTTCCGGGCGAGGCGACGGCGCGCGAGATCGCCTTGCGAACCGCCTCGTCCATCTCCTCGACCCACTCCGCGCCGAAATCGCGCTCGAGCAGGTCGCGCTCGGAGAACTCGTAGCGACCCGAGCGCGGGTCGAAGTCGAACTGGTAATCGTGCTCGCTGCCGTCGTCCTCCGTCACCATGACGAGAACGATGTTGTTGGGCGCGTCGAGTTCGAGTCGGAAGCTGGGCATGGTCGTCGTAAGGCAGGGGTCAGGGTCGAACACGATACGCTCCGGCGCGGAGTCGGTCGAAAAGCTTTCCTGCCAAGCCCTCCGCGGGCGGGAGAAGCAGGCCGGAATCCTCCTCGGAGCCTCCCGGGAAGCTAAGATGTGCGGCGCCTCGTGCGCCGTGAGATCTCCTCCGGCGACACGCGGTTCATTGAGGAGGACCAAGGCCTTGGATCCGACCGATATCGGGAACCCGGAGTACTTCCACCGGGTCGTCGACTGCCAGTGGGCGTGCCCCGCGCACACGCCTGTCCCTGAGTACATCCGCATGATCGCCGCCGGGCGCTACGCGGATGCGTACATGCTCAACTGGCACTCGAACGTCTTCCCGGGGATCCTCGGGCGGACCTGCGACCGGCCTTGCGAGCCGGCCTGCCGGCGCGTGCGGGTCGAGAAGGAGCCGGTGGCGATCTGCAGGCTCAAGCGTGTCGCCGCCGACTACAAGGGCGACATCAGCGACCGCCTGCCCGAGGTGCCGGAGAAGAAAAATGGGAAGCGCATCGCCTGCATCGGAGCCGGGCCCGCGTCCTTGACCGTCGCTCGCGATCTGGTGCCCCAGGGCTACGAGGTCGTGATCTACGAAGCCGATCCCTTCGCGGGCGGCATGATGCGCACGCAGATCCCGAAGTTCCGCCTGCCGGAATCTGTGCTCGACGAGGAAGTCGACCTGGTCATGAACCTGGGCGTCGAGCTGCGCGCCGGCCAGAAGATCGCGAGCCTGCGCGCCCTGCTCGCCGAGCCCTACGACGCGATTTTCGTCGGCTGCGGAGCTCCGCGCGGACGCGAGCTTCCGATGCCCGGCCGCCAGGAAGCCGGCGCGAACATCCACATCGGGATCGACTGGCTTTCCAGCGTTTCCTTCGGCCACACGACGAAGATCGGCAAGCGCGTCATCGTCCTGGGCGGCGGCAACACGGCGATGGATTGCTGCCGTTCGTCGCGCCGCCTCGGCGGTGAATCGGTCACGGTCGTGGTGCGCTCGGGCTTCGAGGAGATGAAGGCCTCGCCGTGGGAGAAGGAGGACGCGATGCACGAAGGCATCCCGATCCTCAACTACATGGTGCCCAAGGAATTCGTGCACGACGCGGGCAAATTGCGCGGCGTGCGCTTCGAAAAGGTTCACTCGGTCAAGGACGCGAAGGGCAAGCGGCAGCTGGTCCCGACCGGCGAGCCCGACGTCGTGCTCGAGTGCGACGACGTCCTGGTCGCGGTCGGCCAGGAAAACGCTTTCCCCTGGATCGAGCGCGACATCGGCATCGAATTCGACGAGTGGGACATGCCGAAGGTCGACACGAAGACGATGCAATCGACGCATCCGCGCGTGTTCTTCGGCGGCGACGCGGCTTTCGGGCCGAAGAACATCATCTGGGCCGTCGCTCACGGCCACGAAGCCGCGGTGTCGATCGACAAGCTCTGCCACGGCGAGGACCTCGCGCACCGGCCGCAGCTCGCAGTGGACGTGATCGGCCAGAAGATGGGCATCCACGAGTGGAGCTACGACAACTCGCCCTCGAACGACGCGCGCAAGAAAGTCCCGCTGCGCGAAAAAGAGGTGGTGCTCAAGGACATCAAGATGGAGGTCGAGCTCGGGTTCGACGACAAGCTGGCTTTCGCCGAAGCTCAGCGCTGTCTCAACTGCGACGTGCAGACCGTGTTCAGCGACAAGCTGTGCATCGAGTGCGACGCCTGCGTCGACATCTGCCCGATGGACTGCATCACGTTCACGAAAAATGGCGAGGAAACTGATCTGCGCCATCGGCTGCGCGCACCGGCGCTCGAGCTGACCCAGGCGCTCTACGTCTCCGGTGAATTGAAGACGACGCGCGTCATGGTCAAGGACGAGGACGTGTGTCTGCACTGCGGCCTGTGCGCCGAGCGCTGCCCGACCGGAGCCTGGGACATGCAGAAATATCTGCTGGAAATGACCTACGCGGGGGAAGCATGCCGCAGCTGAGTCGCGTCAACGATTTCGTGATCAAGTTCGCCAACGTCAATGGCTCGGGCTCGGCGTCGGCGAACATGCTCTTCGCCAAATCGATCCTGCGCATGGGCGTGCCGGTCTCGCCGCGCAACATTTTCCCTTCGAACATCCAGGGCTTGCCGACCTGGTACGAGGTGCGCGTCAGCGAGAAGGGCTGGCTCGGTCGCCGAGGCGGCGTCGACCTGATGGTCGCGATGAACCAGCAGACCTGGGACGCGGACATCGCCGAGATCGAGTCGGGCGGATTCCTGTTCTACGACTCGACCCGGCCGATTCCGGCTTCGAAGCTGCGCGGCGACGTCACCACGCTGTGCATGCCGCTGACCGCGATGTGCAACGAGCGCTACAAGGACGCGCGCCAGCGCCAGGTGTTCAAGAACATCATCTACGTCGGCGCCCTGTCGCAGCTGCTCGGCATCGAGCGCGAAGTGGTCTCGAAGCTGATCGCGGAGCAGTACAAGGGCAAGGAGAAGCTCCTGCAGCCCAACCTTGATTCGCTCGACCTTGGCCGCGCCTGGGCCAGCGCGAATCTGCCCTCGCCTTTCGAGCTGAAAGTCGAGCGCCGCGACAAGGTCGGCGAGCGCATCTTCATCGACGGCAACGCCGCCTCGGCGCTCGGCGCGCTCTACGGCGGCGCGACGGTAGCGGCCTGGTACCCGATCACGCCCTCCTCGTCGCTGGCCGAGGCATTCCAGAAGTACTGCAACAAGTACCGCACGAATCCCGACGGCACCAAGCGCTTCGCGATCATCCAGGCCGAGGACGAGCTGGCCTCGATCGGGATGGTGATCGGCGCCGCCTGGAACGGAGCGCGCGCTTTCACCGCGACCTCTGGTCCTGGGATCTCGCTGATGCAGGAATTCCTGGGTCTGGCGTATTTCGCCGAGATCCCCGCGGTGATCTTCGACGTGCAGCGCGGCGGTCCCTCGACGGGCATGCCGACGCGCACGCAACAGGCCGACCTGATCTCCTGCGCCTACGCTTCGCACGGCGACACCAAGCACATCCTGGTCTTCCCCGAGGATCCCAAGGAGTGCTTCGACCTCGGCGCCCAGGCCTTCGACCTCGCCGACCGCCTGCAGACGCCGGTGTTCGTGATGCTCGACCTCGACATCGGCATGAACGACCGCATGTGCGAGCCCTTCGTCTGGGACGACTCCAAGCGCATGGACCGCGGCAAGGTCATCGGCGCGAAGGAACTCGACGAGGGCCGTCCCTTCGGCCGCTACCGCGACGTCGACGAGGACGGGATCACCGTGCGCACCTGGCCGGGCAGCCACGCGACGCGCGGCTCGTTTTTCACGCGCGGCACGACCAAGGACCGCGACGCGAAATACTCGGAAGCCGGGCCAGATTACCTCGAGAACATGACGCGGCTGGAGCGCAAGTTCGAGACGGCGAAGCGGCTCCTGCCCCAGCCGGTGATGCACCCGGCGAGCGAGCCGACCACGATCGGCGTCGTCTACTACGGCTCGACTTCGCCCGCGATGGACGAGGCCTTGACGCTGCTCGCCGCCGAGGGACTGTTCCTCGACGCGATGCGCGTGCGCGGCTTCCCCTTCAGCGCCGACGTCGCCGAATTCGTCCTGTCCCACGACACGGTGTTCCTGGTCGAGCAGAATCGCGACGCGCAGATGAAGCTCCTGCTCGTGCACGAGTGCCAGATCGACCCGAACCACGTGAAGAGCGTCCTGCACTACGACGGCACGCCGATCACGGCGCGCTTCATCGTCAAGGAAATCCGCGAACGCTGTGGCCGCGCCATGCCGGTCGCCAACGGGAAGGTGAAGCGATGACCTGGATTCCCCGCCCGAAGTTCCACCACGCCTCGCTGGTCAAGAACGAGCAGGGCTGCACGCGCCGCGACTACGAGGGCGCGATCTCGACCCTGTGCGCCGGTTGCGGCCACGATTCGATCAGCGCGGCGATCGTGCAAGCCTTCTACGAGCTGTCGATCGCCCCGCACCGCGTCGCGAAGCTCTCCGGCATCGGCTGCTCGTCGAAGACACCGACCTATTTCCTCGGCGCGTCGCATGGATTCAACAGCGTGCACGGCCGCATGCCCTCGGTGCTGACCGGCGCGAACCTGGCGAACCGCGAATTGATCTATCTCGGCGTGTCCGGCGACGGCGACTCGGCTTCGATCGGCTTCGGCCAGTTCGCCCACTCGATCCGCCGCGGCGTCGACATGATCTACATCGTCGAGAACAACGGCGTGTACGGTCTGACCAAGGGCCAGCGCTCGGCGACGGCCGACGAGGGCTCGACCATGAAGAAGGGCGACGTCAACACCGACAAGCCGATCGACATGATCTCGATGGCGATCAAGCTCGGCGCGAGCTTCGTCGCGCGCAGCTTCTCGGGCGACAAGGAGCAACTGGTCCCGCTGCTCAAGGCCGCGATCGAGCACCGCGGCGCCGCTTTCCTCGACGTGATCAGCCCCTGCGTAGCTTTCAACAACCACGCCGGGTCGACCAAGAGCTACGACTGGGTGCGCGAGCACAACGAAGCCGTCAACCAGATCGACGTCATCATGGATCACGAGGAAATGGTGCTGGAGCAGGCGCCGGGGACGGTGGAAGAGCTCGCACAGCCCGATGGCAGCGTGCTGCGCCTGCGCAAGCTCGCGCTCGACTTCGATCCGACCAACCGCGTGCGCGCGCTCAATTACCTCGAGGAGCATGCGGCCCAGGGCGAGCTGGTCACCGGCCTCCTGTACGTCGACCGCGATCCCAAGGACCTGCACCACCACCTCGGCACGGTCGGCACGCCGCTGAACTCGCTGGGCGAATCCGACCTGTGCCCCGGCTCGAAAACCCTGGCCTCGATCAACGCCGGCCTGCGCTGACAGAGAACCAGCATGGTGCCCGCCGTCCGCACGATCCTGGCTCTCGCGGTGGCTTGCGCGGCGAGCGCCTGCTCCAGCTGGCAGCGGATCGAGACGCGCGAGCACTGGACGTTGTTCGCCAAGCCCGGCGACAAGCTCGACTCCGAGCGCTTCGAGCGCGCGCTGTCGCCCGCCTTCGTCGCCGTCGAGTCCAAGCTCGGCGCCTTCGAGGACCGCGTCAATATCCACGCCTGGACCGAGCGCGAGCCGACTCGCGACACGCCGACCCTGGCCGCCGACGGCATGGAACGCATCGAGGACGTGCCAGGCATCGGCTATGCGCGCGTCCGCGCCTACCACGTCACCGGCGGAGCCGCACCTTTCGCGCCGACCGGCGTCTTCCTCGGCACCTGTGAAGTCGGCACCGTGGTCCACGAGCTGGTCCATGCGCGCCTCGCGGAATTGAACGCGGGCGTTCCGCTGTGGTTCGAGGAAGGACTGGCCTCCTTGTGGGGCGACGGAGCCTGCTACGACGGCGAATGGGTCTTCGACGGCCTCGCCTGCTGGCCCGCGCGCGTGCTGCGCGACGAAAAGATCAGCGACGAGGAGCTGGCGCGCGTGATGCAGCTCACGGCCTCGCAGAAATGCTCGCCGCGCGACAACCTGCTGGTGCACTTCATCGGCTGGGCCGTGGTCTTCGACCTCGCGCGCGAGATGCCCGACGCTCCGATGACGACCTGGCTGGCGCACTTCCGCGCCGCCGCCGATCGGAATGGTCTGCTCGTCGAGACGCGCGAGCGCATCGCTCGCAGCGTGAGCCCCAAGACCATCGAAACCTGGCTCGGGCGGCTGGAGGATCCGTCGCCCGGAGTGCGCTTCGCCACCGCCAAGGGCCTGTGGAAATTGCGCAGCCAGGCTGCGGTCGACGCGATGGTCGCGGACGTGCAGACCGAGCCCGAAGCCCAGGTCCGACTCGCCCTGGGCCTCAACGCCCTGCTCGCGGTCGGCGAGATGCGCGTCGGCCGACGGACCTGGCGCGACCTGTGGCGCAAGGTGATGCCTGCCCTCGGCGAGATCGAGATCGAGGACGCGAGCGAGCAGCCCTCCCTCGTGCAGTTCCTGGCCGGCATGCGCGGCCGCGGCGGCAACACCCAGGCAGGGCTCGACGGGCTCGCGCGCTACTGGGAAGAGTGAGCGGGCCTCGAGGCCCTCACTTCCCCGCGTATCCCGACTGATCGAGCTTTTTCTTCACCTGCGGAGGCAGCTGGCTGTTCACGGAGCGCGCCATGCCGAGCGCGAGTTTCGCGAGGGCCTCCCAAGCGACTTCGGCGGCGGCGATGCGCTCGACGACTTCGGGCGGGACATCCTTCTCGAGCAGCGGATTCTTCTCCGTGGGATCGGCCTTCAGGTCGAAGTAAGTCGCCTGCTCGTCGCGCGAATGTTGCACCACCTTGTGGTCGCCGGCGTGGACTCCGCGCATGAAATTCTGCGGCTTGGCGAAGGTGACTTCCATGGGAGCGAGCCGCGGCGGCAAGGCCTGCTTCCCGACCTGGGCCAGGCTGCGCCCCCACATCGTTTCGGGACGGCGTACGTTGCACAGATCGAGGATCGTCGGCGCCACGTCGGCGAGGCTCGCGAGCTCCTGGGTGCGCGCCGGCGCGAAACCCGCCGGCCAGCGGATCATCATCGGAATGCGCACGACCTCCTCGTACAGCGAGTGGTAGTGCCCGAACCGTCCGTGCTCGTAGAACTCCTCGCCGTGATCGGAAACCAGGATCACCAGCGTGTCGTCGAGCCGCCCAGCCTTCTCGAGGCGGTCGAGCAGCATCCCGACGTGCCTGTCGGTGAGCCGGATCTCCGCGTCGTAGAGCGACAAGAGACGGTTGAAATCCGCCAGATCGCGCGGCTCCTGCTTGTCGAGGATCGAGAAGAAATTCGAGCCGTTCAGGGCGCCGCGATAATCCGGATCGAAGACGTCGTCCTCAGGGGGAGCGGCGTAGTCGAAGTGCACATCCCAGAAGTGCACGAAGGCAAAGAACGCCTCGCCCTGGCCGAGGCTGTCGAACCAGGTGTCGAACTCGGCTACCAGCTTGGGCGAGGTGACGCCCTGGTGCGAGAGCTGCTGCAGCTCGGTGATCGCTTCGGTCGCGCTGGAGTCGGTGCGCTGGAACACGCCTTCGTCGGGAACCTCGACCCCCGAGCAATCGACGTAGCGCTCGAAGCCACGGTCGAAGCCGAACGTCGGATGCAGATTGATCCCCGACCAGAATCCCGCGGTGCGCCAGCCAGCCTTGCGCATCGCCGAGGCCAGGGTCGTGTGCGAGACGTCGAGGGCGTTGTGGATGCTCTTGACGCCGTGCAGCTCGTCGGGCTGGCCGGTCATCAGCGCCATGTGCGCGGGCAGGGTCCAGCAGGTGGTGCTGACCGCGCGCTCGAAGACCAGACCCTTGGCCGCCAGGCGCGCGTCGATCGACGGCGAAGTCGGGATCTGCGGGGCCGTGGGGCTCTTGTAGCCGTTCGAGGACAGGTGGTCCGCGCGCAGGCTGTCGATCGAGATCAAGAGCACGCCGCGCGGCCGCGGCTCATCGCGACCGCAAGCTCCGCCGATCAGCGCCGCGAGGATCGCGAGCAGGATTCCAGGGTTTTTCAGGCGCATCGGCGAGCTGCGATCATAGCTATTCCCCGCTGAAATCGGGGGAATCGCCGGAGCGCAGGCGCGACGAAGAGAGTTGCGAGGTCGGAACCCACCTCCCGCCTCCCTGCTGCTTGGCGCGGTACATCGCCTGGTCCGCGCGCCGCAGGAGCATGTCGGCTTCCATCCCGTCCTCGGGGAACATCGCGAGACCGATGCTCGCGCGCACGCGCATCTCCTGACCTTCGAACAGGACCGGTTCCTCGAGCGCGTGGAGCAGCTTGGCCGCGACCAGCTCGCCATCGCGCGCGCTCGGCGCGCCGGGCAGCACGATCGCGAACTCGTCACCGCCCAGACGCGCGATCGTGTCGGTCTCGCGCAGGTTGAGGCGCAATCGCGCGGCAGTCTCGCAAAGCAACTGATCCCCCGCCGCGTGGCCCAGCGTGTCGTTGACCTGCTTGAACTCGTCGAGATCGACGAAGAGCACGGCGAGCGAGCCCTTGTTGCGGCGCGCGTGGGCGAGCTCGAGGCCGAGCAGCTCGTGCAAGGCGAGGCGATTGGGCAGATTCGTCAGCGTGTCGCGGTAAGCGAGAGTGCGCATGTCCTTCTCGCGCCTCTCGCGCTCGGTGATGTCGCGGAACACGATCACGTCGCCGCGCCGCGCCCCCTCGGGATCGCGCAGGGGCGAGTTCACCTTCTCGATCGGAATGGCGACACCCTGGCGCGGCGTGAGCATCGCGCGCGTCAGCCTCGGGCCGACGAGGTGCTCGGGCATGTCCTCGATCGTCGCGTGCATCGCGCTCTCGTCCGAAAGCCGCAGCACGGCTTCGATCGGCTGCCCCAAGGCCTCGAGGCGCGAGCAGCCGCTCATCTCCTCCGCCTGGCGATTGATGTACGTGATCCGCCCGGTCGAATCGATCGTGATCACGCCCTCCGCGATGCTGGACAGTGTCGTCGCCGTGGCCTCGCGGCTCTCCTCGAGATCGCGCTCGTCGCGCAGGCGCCAGAAGCCGATCAGGCACACGACCACGAGACTCGAGACTTCGACGGCGTGGTTCGCGATCAGATGTTGGAGCGTGAAGGCCGCCAGCTCCTCGGTCTTGATCCCGCGCGAGGCGATCAGCGCGATTTCCGCGAGGGCCAGGAGGCAGCACAAGCCGGTCAGGGCCATGCTCAGGCGGAAGTTCCGCAGCCACAGGCTGATCAGGATCGGGATCGCGTAGAAGCCGCCGAAGGCCACCAGCTGGAAATTGATGTCGACCAGGAAGATCACGACGATCAGGACCCAGACTCCGACGTGAATCTGCGCGCGACTGGGCAGACCTGGCTCCGGCGCGAACGACTTCGCGATCCTGGAGCTATGGTTCGATCTTCTGGAGCCCTGCATCCGCGCTATATTGTGGGCTTCGCTCGCCAGCGACCCAACACCTATGCAGACCCTGACGCGTACAAACTTCGAAAGCCTTTCGAGCAATTTCCACCAGTGGCAGAAGATTGGCGATTTGATCGACCAGTGCATCGATCTGATGCTGAATCTGCGCCAATCCGGCCACCCCGGTGGATCGCGGTCCAAGGTCCCTCTGATCGTCGCCAGCACCCTGGGAGCGGGCATGCGCTGGGACGTGAGGCGGCCGGAGCTGGCTTTCGGGGACCGCGCCGTGCTCGTCGCTGGACATTGCAATCCGCTGATCTACGCCATGCTCGCGGTTTACAACGAGGCATTGCGGCGCCGTCATCGCCAGACGGGCGAATCGCGCTACCTGGTGCCGAATGCCGAGAATCGCGCTCTGCACTGGGAAGACCTGCTCTGGCTGCGCCACAACAAGGGTCTGCCCGGCCACGCGGAAATGGAGGGCAAGACGCTGTTCTTCAAGTTCAACACCGGGCCTTCGGGCCACGGAGCTCCCGCCGCCCTGGGTGAAGCCCTGGCCCTGCACCACGCGGGCGCCGGCGAGGTCAAAGTTTTCGCGATCGAGGGCGAGGGCGGCCACACCGCCGGCGCTCACCACGAAGTCAAGAATTCGGCCTGGGGCCTGGGCCTGAAGAACCTGATCTATCTCTTCGACTGGAACGACCACGGCATCGACACCTTCGCCAATTCCGAGGTGGTGCACGGCACGCCGCGCGACTGGTTCGAGCCTTACGGATGGCGCGTCGCCGGCACGGAGCATGGCGAGGACTACGCCGAGATCACCAAGGCCCTGCTCGCGATCGTGCACGATCCCAACCCCGAGGGCCGGCCGGGTTGCGTGTGGGTCAAGACTCGCAAGGGACGCGGCTACTACAAGTTCGACGCGGCCTCGCACGGCAGCGCGCACAAGCGCAACTCGGACCTGTTCTGGAAAGGTCGCGAGGACTTCCAAAAGAAGTACGGCGTCAAGTTCGCCAGCTGCGGCGACCAGACCGATCCCGGTGAGAGCGGCTGCCGCGACCAGACCAAGTCCTGGTTCGAGACCGTGTTCAGCGTCTTCGACTCCGACCCGGAGCTCGTCGAGTACCTCGCCGACACGCTGGTCGAGATCGGCGACAGCGTCCCGAGCAACATCTCGACCTTCAAGCTCGACTCGCGCCGCAACATGGCCGAGGACAGGAGCTGGCTCGCCCAGGAAAAGCTGCCCGCCGGCCTGTTCGTCAAGCCCGGCACGAGCATCGCGAACAAGAACGCCTTCGTGACCTTTGGCGCCTGGGTCAACAGCCTCGCGCGCGAGCGCATGGGCCGGCCGCTGGTGATCGCCAACAGCGCCGACCTCGCCGAATCGACCGGCATCGCAGGCTTCGCGAAGGAATTCGAGGGCAAGCCGGGGTTCGGTTGGTACGAGCGCACGAAGAATCCGGGCGGCGCCCTGCTCCCGCAGCAGATCACGGAGTTCACGAACTCCGGTCTCGCCGTCGGCGCGACGACAGTGAACATGTCCGCCGATCCCGAGCACGAATTCCTGGGCTATTGGACCGGCACGTCGACCTACGGCTCGTTCTCGTACTTGAAGTACGGCCTGATGCGCCTGTTCTCGCAGCTCGCGCAGGATTGCCCGCTCAAGGTCGGCAAAGTCATCTGGGTCGTCGGCCACTCCGGCCCCGAGACGGCCGAGGACAGCCGCACGCACTTCGGCATTTTCGCGCCGGGCGTGACGCAGCTCTTCCCCGCGGGCCACGTGCTCAACCTGCATCCGTGGGAGCACAACGAAGTCGCGCCGATGCTCGCCGCCGCCCTCGCCAGCGAGATTCCGATCATCGCGCTGCATTTGACGCGGCCGAATGTGAAGGTGCCTGACCGCGCAGCGCTCGGCGTCGCTTCGCACATGGATGCGGCGAAGGGCGCGTACGTGATCCGCAACTTCGACGCACGCGCGCGCGAAGGCACGATCTTCGTGCAGGGCACGAGCACGACGGATTCGGTCTACTCGCTGCTGCCGCAGTTCGCGGGCGGGAACATGCCGAACGTCAAGCTCGTGCAGGCGACGTCGTGGGAGCTGTTCCAGATGCAGTCGAAGGAGTACCGCGACTCGATCGCGTCGGCTTCGGATTGGATTGATTCGACGGTCATCACCAATGGTGCGCGGCGCTTGATGCACGACTGGCTCGCGCACAAGGTCGCGGAGAGTTACGCGATGTCGAGCGACTGGGACGATCGCTGGCGGACGGGTGGGAACGTCGACGAGCTCAAGCTCGAAGCGCACATCGATCCGGCGAGCCTGGAAGCGGGGATTCGCAAGTTCGCGGCGGAGCGGAATCAGCGGCTGGCGGCTCTGCGCGTCTAACGGCCCAGCGTCACTTCGACTGGCTCCGCGCCAACCTCCATGGTGGCGGGGCCGCCCCAGGCTGTCCATACCGGCGGATTGCTGGTGCTCAGGAACTCGAGCTGCAACAGGTGTCGGCCGGTCGGCAGCCCCGTGAGCATCACCGACTTGTCGAGCTGGTTCAGGCGGGCCTCGAATGCACGCGTCGACCATGTCGGATCGACGAGCGAATGCGCGGTGACCGCCCAGCGATCGATGCGCATCGAGTCGGGCACCTCGAAGTTCGCATACACGCGCCCGACATGTCCGACGACCATCTTGGTCACAGGCACGGCAGTATCGTGCAGGATCGAATTCCAGCCTTCGAATGAGCCCTTGCCTTGGAAGATGAATACCACCTGTCCGGCTGGGAGTCCTCCGACTCGCCATCGATCCTCCCCAATCGACTCGCCAGCGAGACTGATGCCGCCGTCGATGGAGGCGCTGACCATTCCGTCACGCCTCCGCAGCGGAAGTCCATCCATTCCGAAGACCTGCACCTCGACCACGCGCTCGCGCTCGAGCTGGATGCACATCGAATCCTCGGAAACAACCACTCGATACATCGACTTCGTCGCAAGACCCTTCGCTTCGACGGTCACGTCGACGGTCGCTGGTCTGTACACCGCGATTTCGGCCCAGCCTTGTGAGTCGGTCCGGATGCTTCGGAAATGCGCTCGGCCGGAGAGCGGGGCGAACTCCACCCAGGCATTCGCGACAGGTTCGTTCGCCGGTCCGACGATGGTCACGTCCAACGGCTGAGGCACGGCTTCGATCCGCAGCTCCTCGAAACGGCGCTCGCCCAGTTGCAGCGCGGCGATCTCGAGCGAGCCGATCAGCAGACCGAAGCACTCGACCTGGGCATGCAAGGCGACGTTCGGAGGTAGTTCGCGCCACACCAGGGCCCCGTCCTGGTTCGTGTAGGAACGCTCCGAAGCTCTGGA